>Ga0070745_1001294_pt1 | contig 14028 bp, 12 predicted proteins | sample VirMetDEL_Mar_4_FD_77438 | JGI IMG/M metagenome (GOLD analysis project Ga0070745, IMG submission 77438) | Aqueous microbial communities from the Delaware River and Bay under freshwater to marine salinity gradient to study organic matter... | ecosystem: Environmental > Aquatic > Marine > Coastal ...
GCAAAAATGATCGAGCAAAGATCTGATCTTGCTAATTCAGAAACTTCTGTTCAAGACATCAGAACCAAGGCTTATTCTTTAGGAGCTTTAAATGACGATAGTAAAGGATGGTCTTCTCTATCACCAGCGGCCATTGATTTAGCCTTTGAGTTAAGGACTGCAAAACAACGAGAAGCATTGAAAAAGAGCGGCACTCCTAATTATTTTTACGACCCTACGGCATCAAATCAGCAGGGTAAAGCAAATAGTATAAGAGGCAGAATGGCTTTATTTATGTACGCAAGGCAGGGTGGTAGAGACTGCTACGCTACAGGAGGAAACATAAAACCCGTTGGTGACTTTCAAGTAGAGCATATTGAGGATATGTCCTCTGGAGGCAGAGATCACAAAGATAATCTTGCTTTATCAGTAAAATATGTCAACGAAGCAAGAGGGTCTATGTCTTTACCCAATCTTCAAAATTTAGGAGAAAGAAAGGCAAAAGAAGTTGATAAAAACTTAGCAAACCCAGACGGACAATTTTTACAGGCAAGATTGGGCGCCTTACAAAAAAGAGGAATTCACGACGCTTTAAGCGCAACTGCGTCACCTTTAAAGGGTAAAGTATCTGATTTAATTAGCCCGGCTTTCTTCGAGCTAATTTTATCTAATCAAGAAAAACTTCCTGAAGATTTAAAAACTTCTCAAGGAGCTTTTGATTCGTTTGTGGAAGAAATAAATAGCAACTTTGAAGGAAGTGTAAAAATTACAAGTTTGTCCTCTACTAAGCTAAATAATCTAGTTTCTTCTCTAGAAAACTTGGGAGCAGACCCAGATAAAATAAAAGATTATCTTGGTAGAATCGCTTTCAACAACTATCACGACGGAAGCAGAGGAACTAGAGGAGGAACAAATGAAAGTCCGGCCGGGCTAACCTCTCTTGAAAATAGGGCACTTGGAAAACCGGATACTATCTCTGAAGATAGGTACGAGCAGCATACACAAATGATTGCTGCTTCCCACGCCGCAATTAGAGACGCAAGAGAGGCATTAATAAAAGGAGAGTCGAAAAATAATGTAGAATTTCACGAAGTTCTTTCTAGAAGCTTACATTTTATTTCTGGAAAAGCAGAAGACTCTCCTGAATGGATTAAAGCTCGTCCTTCTAATCCAAGAGACATTTTATTTACAGTAGATACTTATTTAAAAAATTTTCCTCCTGAATCAAAAGTAGGAAATAACCTTGATGGGTTATATCTCTCTGCCGCTATGAGCCAATACGGATTTAGCGCAGAAGAAATTGCTAATCCTAATTTGCTAACACAAAAAGCTAAAAGAACTCAAGCCGAAAAGTTAAGAGCTAACTTAAAGTTAATTAGAGGCGGAAACAATGAATGATAAATTTTTTACAGCCTTAGAAAATATTTTATATAGATTAAATACTACATTAGGGGAACTAAATTTATCTTCTGATGAGTTATACGCCTATTCAAAAAAATATAAGTTCAACCGCGATGAGCTTGAGGCTTTTATAACCGAAACTCATAAAAAAATGAAAGAAAGCCCTAAAGAAGATAACAAACAATTTACCGAGGCAGACTACCTCGAGTTAATTAAGTTATCCCGTAACTCCGAATTTGCCGATTCTATGGTATATTATAAGGGCAAAGTCCTTGGACGTTGTCCAAAAGGCACTTCAAAAATTGGCAAAACTTGCGCCCCCTTAGAAACCGGCGACAAACAAATAAAATATAAGAAACAATCCCTTGGTGGCCTAGCTAGTTCTCAGGTAAAAAAGCTGTCCAAGGCAAAAACTATTGAGCAAATCATTGAAGCTCATAAAGCACAAGAACAAGAAAAAGAAGAAAACAATGATTGAAAAATTACAGAAGCCCATCCGTTTTGACAAAGAGGTGGGTTGGTTGATAGTAGCACGTGATGGTGAAAAGTTTTACGTTGCCAAAGAAGATAGTATTTCGGAAAGCGATTCTGTCGATCTTCTTGATATGAAGTCAAAATCTCTCCTTCAATGGGCCCTTGAGTTTGACTATCCTCTCCGTAAGTTTGTAAAGCTCCAAAAAACCTTGGTTCAGAAATTTTTTGGATCTTGACATAGTCACCAAAATATGATATGATAGGGCCGTAGTCTAATAATTTTCTATGGCCCTTAGTTTTGATCTTCAGTACATTAAAATTGCTAAAGAAATCCTTGATGATGGGGTCGAGGTAGTAGGTCGTAATAATCTTCGTTACAAGCAAGTATTTGGTCAGACAATCTGCATCGATCTTCGTGATGGCTTTCCTGCGCTCACTCTTCGCAAAATGCCCGTCCGCAACCTCTTTAGAGAGTTTATGTGGGATGTAAACGGAAACTATGAAGTTAGCAATCTCGGCCCTGCAAAGCACTTCTGGGACTTCTTGGCCGATGCCGAAGGCCGCCTTGCAGGATCATACGGACGGAGTTGGAGAGCTTGGCCACAAGTTTGTCCTGAGCAGGATATGCAATGGGAAAAATTTCGTGAAACGCCATTTGACCAGCTCAAGTGGATTTGGGAACAACTCCGTGCTAATCCAACAAATCGCCAACTTGTTCTTCAAACTCTCAATCCTGCTTACGATTCTCTTCACTGCCCTCCTTGTCACCCTAATATCACTTTTTCTAGTGACGGGACTTATCTTGATATCCTAGTTAATGCTCGGAGTAATGACATGGCTACCGGCGTCCCTTTGGATATGTTCAGATACGGCCTTCTTTGCACAAAGATGGCACAAGATTCAAGTCTTACGCCTCGGTATGTAATGTTTGCTTCTGCTAATAATCACATCTATTCTCAGAACGAACTAGCTATTCGCTCAATTATCAAAAACATCCCTCTTGGTAAATGTGAAGTTTTAATTAATTCAGACAAAACTCTTTTCGATCTGGATCCTGAAACAGACTTCGAACTTATTGATTATAGTTCTTACGGAAACGTACGAATGGAGGTTGCTAATTGATAGAGTATGATTATAAAACAACTCTGCTAGAAGATGTTTTTGAGGTGGAGAAGGAGCCTCTTCTCCCGGTTTATGTCATAGACTTTAAAGTCGCTGCCCATTTTATCAATGGGTTTTATGACATAATGCATGAAATTGCTAAGGGAAATGAAAAACTTCTCAGGGATTTAATTAAAGCTATGTGGGCCTATAGATTAAATCGTGGGCCCGATATGCTCGCACCCTTTGATTTTATAGGCATCATTGCCGATGACAAAAAAGGAAACGTTGAGGATAACGCTTCCGTAAGCGGAAAAGGATACTGGAGGCATATTGAAGCATATAAACTTCAAATGCAAGAGTATAAAGCTGGCAGAGCGCCAAAGGCAGATAACTTCATCCTAGTACAAGATATCGGATATGAATATATCCAAAGTCCTAACTCATCGTTTCATTATTTCTGCAAAGAATTTTTCGAGGCAGACGACATTGCGGGAAAAATTGCCCGAATGAAAAGATCCGCATCTCCACGGTCTAATTTGGCAAAACGTCAAGTTCTCCTTGGCACTCTTGACGGAGATTGGCAGGGTCTTGTGTCCAATAAGCATAAGATCTTATGGTGTAATACGGGCCCATGGTTACCGCGTATGCGCGGAGAAGCCGAGGTTATTGACTACTATCTCCGCAAAGAAGGTTTAAAAATAAATGAAGCACGAGAGTGCTACACAGTAAAAGTAGAGGTGGGAGACATCGGCGATGGTCTCCTGCCCGGTTCTCCGCTCCGATTTTTTGACCTATATAACGAAGATGAAACGTGGAATTTCTCAGAGGAAGATACCTCGTGTCTATCAAAAATACTTGATTCAAATAACAGATCAAACCGGCAAGATCATTTTAATTCCGCGAAAAAATTTCTTCTCGCACATGGGATGTTCCTCCCAGAACTTGCAAAAACTGAAGACCACGACAAACAGCTTTTCTTTAGCAAGTCGAATAAGATACGCAAAGAGAAAGCTAATCCAGAACTCAAAGGACGTAATAAAAAAGTATGTATGGAGGCCCCTCAAGAGAATTTTGAAAAATGTAAAGACCTTGTGGTTAAAGACGAAGACATCAAAATAAAAATTAAATACGAAGAACAGAACTTAAAAGATTGCGGGGAAGATAAGCTTTGTAAAAAAGCTATTCGTACAGCGATCAAAGCCTATAAGTCTATTCGCGAAGATATAAAAGAAAAGCTTAGCTCTCTGTCAAATAAATAACTGTCACATCCTCCTTGACATAGCCATCTTGGAGGATTTATAATATAAACCTAAGCTTAACTACTCTATGCCTCGTAAGAAAAACGAAAAGGAACACGACTCAGCATTTGCGACACTTACTCCCAGCACTCCTGCTGAGATGTACAACAACCTAACTCCTTGGTTGCAAAAGAAGGGCTGTATTCTTAGGTTTGACTACAGTGCAAAGCTTCAAAGCTACCATAGCCTTTATACCTGGGGTGATCCTACAAAAATCAAAGGAATTACTTTTCCTAATGGGTTTTCTGTAGCAATGCCCGCTGACGAAGATTACCTTCAGGGTATTCAAAAAGCAATACTAGGCATCGCTTCTGGACAAGACGGAGATGGGCTTACTGCAGAAGAGGCAGAGTTTGCCCTACCACTTGTAATCTATCGCCAGGGCCGCGCGTCTGACATCGTCGACCATGTGCTCGGCCTTCAAACTCTCAAAGCTCGGTACCATAAAAAAGTCGGAGGTGGACTATATGAGCAAGGAATCGCATTCAAACCTGGTACCACTTTGGGTATTGATACTTGCTCGAGTCCTATTTTTGCTTATATCCCTGAGAAGTCTTGGTTTAAGGAAGAAATTCAAGATTTGGGTTTTGAAGACATCGTAAAAATTTTTCCTCATTACGAGGCTCAAATGATCAAATTGATCTTGGGCCGCGCAGTTGTTGGCCGAAGCGGATCCGTCCACCCAGGAACAAAAGAAGTAATCCATCACGGATTTCGTAAAGCTGGGGTGGTGATCGGCGAACCTGGAGTTGGTAAGACTATTACGCTCAATGGCGTGCTCGATGCGATGAAATATCTAGGTTATGAAGTAACTGCGATGGGTGACTTTGGCTCTCGCTTCAACCAAGGAGAAATTATTACATCTCACCTGGCATATAACGACGATCTTACAACCGAAGGCCTAAAATCTATGCTCACAGCTCATAGTTTTAAGTCTGTGGTTACAGGTGGCACGGAAAGAGTTGAGAATAAAGGAACAGACGCCGTTGAAGTCGTTGCAAACACTGTTATCTTGGCAAATTGCAACGAGTGGAAACCAGAATTAACTTACGATCTTGACTCCGGTGCGATTTCTCGATTGGCGCCGATTGCAACTTATCGACTCTATGAGCTCGAGGAGATGTCCGATGAGGCTGGCCACGATCTCCACCCTGCAGCTCATATTAGGTGGCTATGCGAAAAATACGGAGTAGAGCCCCGAACGTTGTACATCCGATTGTTGCGCGATTGCGCCGATTTCTTTCTTGAAAAATGTAAGGGCGAAGAAGGAGAAGATGTTCATTTCTATTCCGAAGCGCTTCTTCCGTATATGCGGGTGCAAATGCACAAAGCCGCTCTAGAAAGCTTTCTTCGGTTTATGTTGCTTGCTTTTGCAATTCGGAAGCGCAAAGCAAAAGGTGAATGGTTGCCTGAGCTAACTCTAAATAGCTTCGAAGATACCTACGAGGCCACAAGGTTCTTGATGATTGACAAACGAGCAGATCGACTTCGCACTCTAATGAAGCAAGATTGGGAGTATAATAATCGCCCCGCTCGGCATCCTTATTGGGCCCAGAGAAAGCTTCTAATTACCTCGGTAGATAAAGCCTGGGCGGCTCTTCAAGAATCCAAGTCAAGTAAAGATGTCGCTCTAAGTGTTGAGATGGTTCTTGATGTTTTACGACTACGCGATGGGTTCAATATGGGTAAAAAAATGCCTTATGTTGTTCGAACATGGGAATCTGTAAAAGGAGAGGTTAAAAAGATTTACGCACTTGCGGATAATCTTGTAGATCAACTCAATGACGAAGAGAAGGCCAGTGTGTTTAACACCTCGTCTCATTGCGATTCTAACTGGCTTTATGATCCTGATTACGATCCAAAGACCGTTGGCCCTGTCACAAAATAATTGTGACAACATGTTACGGGGGTGGGTAATCCCTACCTCTGCTCGTATATAATTACTTCAGATTTAGTGGCTTTATGAACTCGATTCTTGTTAGTCTTGATGAGGAGCCTTGGGATCATAAACCAAGCACAAAACTTCAGTATAAAGACTGGGTAGATAAGTTTGGTAACCCCCGTAATGAGGTGAGTGTAATTGGTGCAAGGCTCGGATCGATCATTGATAAAGTCTCTCCGGCATCTCTTGCAAGAGCAATCTCCCAAGGCCGAACGTGGTCACCTTTTATCTTTAATGAATGTCCGCATTGGCAAAGGCCAAGGCGCATTGAAACACTATTTAAATCTTGTCAGGTATTTGCAGTAGATTTTGATAATGGAGAATCCACTCAAGAGATTAAAGACCGAGCTGAAAGACTTGGCATCGAATTCACGGTTATTCATCATAGCTTCTCGAGCACAGAAGAATATCCAAAACATCGCGGAATCGTATTCACAGAAGAAAAAATTACAGACTTTGAAGAAGCTAAGAGATTCTCTGTTGCCTTAGCGTACGCTTTTGACGGAGATAAGCAATGTATTGACGTTGCAAGGCTATACTTTGGATCGCTACCAAAAAGCATTATTGAGGTAAATAAAAATGCAATTGTATCTATTAAAAAACTTCGCGAACTTTCTGAGGAAATTAACGCGGATCAGTACATTAACAAAGTTACAGAGCGCGGGCAAGCAAAGCCCGACTCCACGCACTGGGGAGATTCTACTACTCAGAAAAATATTCTTCACAAACTAAGCAAGCCAAAGCAAAACTACGTTCGCAAAAAAGCTTTAGGCATACTTCAAGAAGTACAAAGTTTTGATGGATCGAAAGGATCTAGATACGAGTGCGTGTGGAGAAACTCATCGAGGTTAGCAAGGATGCCAGAGTTGGTGGGGAGCGCAGTGCATCAATGGATGGTAGATGCTATCTCAAAAAATCCTCATTTTGCAGACTGGGACTGGGACGCTTCTGATGTAGTAATGAGCGCGATTAATTGGAGCATTGACCATTCGGATGATCCGGTTTAAAGTATAAAATAGATTGTATTTTATACGTAGTGGCTTCCTCTCCTTCTAAAAATTTAGATAATTTTCTTAAGAGTAGTCCTCTAAGTACTCCTACGCAGCAAGAAACAAAAAATAAGTACTTTAATCAAGAATCTTTAAGCAAAATATCAAAAGAATTTTTTGTAACTGATAGTACTTTTAGCGACACAGAAGGAATATTTAAGGTTGCAGAAAGCTCAGATAACTTATTTGAAGAAGTAGATGATGCGCTTTTTTCTAATGTTAGCACAAACATAGTAACAGCAGAACCTCAAGATTCTGGATACTACGTATATAAAAAAGAAGAAACCGCTACGGCTCCGATCACTCAGACTAAAAATCTTTTTGGAGCCAACCTTGACGTAGTTGGTAAGTTAGATAAAATTGTTTTTGAAGAATATGGCGATGGATCGTTGCGCAACTCTATTGCCTATATTGTCCCCTGGAGCAGAGGTGAGTCTCCGATCAAAACCCAAACGCCTCCGTCTTATGCAGAAGCTTTTGGCCAAGGTAGAGATATCTCTATTGCCAATACCGAATTTTCTTTTGGCACTAATTTTGGTGTAAATGATTCTGATTTACCAGTAAGTTTCCCAAAAGATCTTGATATCAGTTCAATTCCGTCCCTTTCTTCTGTGCCAACGTGGTCAGCAGAGAACGCTACTTGGGAAGGAACAACGTTAAATTCATCTTCTTTTAGCTTTGTAATTGACCAAAAAGGAAAAGCGCCGTCTTCTGGAACAACCGACATTGAATCTAGACAGAAAAAACTAGGCTCGGAAATTCCTGTTGGAATTAGACAAGGCCTGGCATTTGGCGACGAGGTGTTGACTGGGTTTGTCAAAAAAGAAAATACCCAGATTGGCAAGTTTTTAGAAACCGGAGTGAGCCAAGTTGCAAAAGCGCTAGATACTCCATCAGGACCAATATATGTTGGCAATGCGTCAGGGTTAGTTAGTCAGGCGCTTGATTACGCAACATTATTTGGATTTAATATACCTGGCCGTGGTTTAACAACCTCTATTAAACCTGATCTTCAGTCAAATAGATCTAAGTGGAATGGCGGGGTGATAAGTGAAGGCGGCGCTGCGGGAGTGCCGCAAGGTGCTTGGCAGTTTCTTTTTAATCCTAATCAGTTGTCATTAAATATTGGGCCAAAGTACAAAGAAACAAGTGCTTGGGGTGTTGCAGGCGATGCAAATGGAGGGAAGCCGCTTCACTGGACGAGCAATAAAAACCCTCAGTTAAAGTTTAGCAAAGTGTTGCTAAATGGGTACGTATTCGGGCGTCAAGTAGAGAGCCTAGAGCAGGGACTTATTGAATTATTTATGAAGAACCCATCGGGTAATTCTTCTCATGGTCCACAAGTTCTTGAGTTTGTATGGGGACAAAGAACATTTGGACCCTGCGTGATCAAAGATATTCAAATCGAAGAAAAAATGTGGGATAACGGGCTTCTTGTTAACGCTGATGTAAGCTTTACTCTAGAAAAAATTCCTGAATGGACAATTAATGACGGCCAGGTAAGCGTTTACGACTCTTCAACAATCGATCCATTAGTTACACCAGAGGCAACTCCGAATAATACACCTCCATCTGAACCTGATTCTAAGGAAAAAACTCAACCACAGGACTTAGGAGTAAAAATTGCCGAATCGATTTATTCTCAGAAAGAATGCAACACAGGAAGATATACAGCAAAAAACTTTGAAACTCTATTTAATGATCCGAGATTATCTCCGAATATTTTGCAAAAAATACGCGGTTCGGATGACGCTGCAGCGATAAGTGCAGCAAATAAATACGTAACTATATATAACTCCTATTCCTCTGTGATTAATACATTATCAGGTTTAGATCCCCAATGTAGGAATAAATGTTCTTACATTGGTCAAGCCGCTCCATCAAATAACACAGTAATAGGATGCGCAAAGTCTTGTTCTAAACAAATATCAACTCTTTTAAACCAAAGATATTCTGGAACAAAATGTCCTTTTCCCACCGTACTTAGAGGGTAGATGATATCTCATGGCAAATATCGCTTTAGACATTCGGGCAAATACACAGAAGGCCCTAGGAGAATTTAAAAAATTATCTAGAGAACTAGATAATAAGTTCTTAATACAAGGGCTTAAGCTTGATGTTGTTAAATCGGCATTCCGTGATATTACGAAAGAATTTGACAAAGCAGTAGGAGAACAAGGACTTAAGGCCGAGTCAAATGTCCAACAACTTCGTCGTAACCTCGCACTAAATCTTTCTACGTTTAAAAAATTTGGCGATGAGGCATCTGTTGGCATCTCAAAAGAAATACTTAACTCGTTAAGAGATCTACAAGCCGAAGGTAAAATTACAGAACAGTCATTAAAAGAGTCGCTAGACGTAGCATCGTTTTTTGATTTTGCAGGAACAGAATCAGAAAGAAAAGCGGCATTTAAAAACTTTGCGCAAGACTTCGCAATATTCTCTAAAGAAACAAAAAATCTTTTTGATGAGTCTGATGCTGGATTGATCAAAAGAGTTGTCACCGGACAAACTGACGTAACCGATCTTCTTAACGTAGATTTCGGTCAGGGTGGCGCTGTATCTAATAGGTTGGCACAAATAATCCGAGAAAGATTACCTGCCGGTGCGGTAAATATCCAATCTATCGATCCTCAGAGAAGAGGCGCTGTAGTACAAGAGGTATTAGAAACTTTTAGAAACGACCCTGTAATTAAAAGACTTAGGGCCGATTTAGAAAGAGAAAATCCGTTTTTATTCTTAGAGAGTTTAAGAGAGCAGTTGTTCTCTCCTAAGGGACTATTTGGTAATTTAAGATCTATTGGCGGACAGATTTCTAATTTTGAAAATCAATTAGTTGATCGTAATCTTCTCCAACTCACGGGTAAATTAATAAAAACAATATTTGATCCGAAGGAAGGGCTTTTTGCCGTATTATTTAACTCCGTTGGAACTGCATTTGGCTTCGAAGATCCTCTTGCTCCTATATTATCTGGAGTAGAGTTATTTACCTCTTTTATAAAAAAACTAACTAACTTCTTTGGTTCAGGAGAATTTAAGAGCATATTAGACGTATTTGATCCTCTTGTAAATGCAGTAAAATCTATAGCAAGCGGAAACGAATTTAATTTCGCCGATATAAATACGCTCATTTCTGGAATATTCGAATCGATAAGAAATGCTATTCAAAAAATAATAGAGTATATAAGATCCGCAGATGAAGAACAAATAGGCTCGATTATTAGTAACATATTATCAGAAATAGGAAAAACAATTCCTCCTCTAATCGATCTTGTATTCAGCTCCATAGGTAAATTAGTAGAGTCGGCATTTAAAGGATTTCAAGGTGCCGATGCCGGTGGTAAAGGTGTGTTACTTGGCGGATTGGCGATAATATTCAGGAAACAAATTGCCGGTCTTATCGGAGGAATATTTAAGCAATTTACCGGGGGGAGAGGAATTGTTGAATTACTACAAAGACAATTAGGAATCGGAGCCGCCGGAAGACAAGCAAGAGAAGAGCGTGGGATCATGGGCCCTGGAGGGTTTAATGCTCAAGTAATCTCAAGAATGGATGCCATCATCCGCCTTCTTGGCGGATACCAAGGTCCTAGTTCTCCTCTTGAGTTAGGAAATACGGACCCTAATAGAGGAGGGCCTAGAGACGGCGGGGACAGAGAAAGAGACACAAACGGCCGCAGAAAAAGAAGACCGGGCACAAAAAGAAGATACATAAGATCTAAAACTAGTAGATTTGGAAGGAGAGTTGGGGGTTTTCTCGACGATGCGGGATATGTTGGCAGAGAGTTGGTTGGTGGGGTATTAGAAGATTTCGGAGATATAATCATGGGTAATGATGATTACTTGGATGATTATGATAGAAATATCGATTCCCCAGAGCCCAGAAAAGGCGAGAGGGTCGGTCGCGACGGAAGAACGTCCAGACAACGTGCTCTTGACATGAAAAAAGCCCGTGGAGGTAGATTTGGAAGATTGCTCAGAGGGACAGGTGGTCTTACCAGAAGAGTAGGAGGTGGGATTCTTGGCGGGGCGATCACTGCTCTGACGCTTAGTAGCATACTTAGCGGAGGAGAAGTTCAAGCATCGGAGATGGAAGGATTATCACCAGAAGAACAGAGACAAATTAGCGAAGAAAGAAGAAAAAGCGCTAGGCAAGAAGCTGGAGGGGCTATTATCGGAGCAGCGGGCGGAGCGCTTGGCGGCGCTCTAGGCTCGGTATTTGGTCCAGCAGGGACAATAATAGGGGGTATGCTTGGCGAAATGGCCGGAAGTGCGCTGGCATCAGCGCCTTTCATGGAACCAATTAATGAAGGGTTAGGTAAACTTGCCGAAGACATTGGCTCGTGGGTAGGTAAAGCTTGGGAAGGCGCGGTAGGATTTGGTCTGCAAACTTGGAATAAGTTGGGCGAGGCATGGAAGAGCATCACCGGATTCTTTGGTGAAGAGGGCCCGATTATGATGACCTGGAAAAGGGCCACAGAGATTAAAGATAACGTGGTATCTGTAATTAGCTCAGGATGGGATGATTTTAAAACCACGGTGGCGGGCATTCCAGGTGTAATTGGTAAAGCATTTGTAAATTTCTTTTCAAGAACAAACCAACAGAATGGCCGCGCGTTAGGAGGAGTCGGAACAGGACTAACTCTTGTAGGAGAAAATGGCCCCGAATTAGCAGACTTAGGCACAGGCAGCGTAGTCTACCCTCAGACCTCTTGGGCTGGGTTGGGAATGACGAAAGGCGGCCTTGCTCAAAAAGACGTAACAAATAACGTCACGATCAACATTAACGCGCCGGGCGCCGAATTCTTTGCAAACGAGATGAGCCAAATGGTCCTTGCAAAACTTGATGAGATATATGACAACCAAAGATTACTAAACGTATCTACAACCGGATGATATAATAAATGGCACAACAATTTCCATCATATCCTTCTCAAATCGATAGCGAAGAGCTCAAGGGGATCAAACAAAATTTTCAAATTGCAGACAATCTTCGCGCCGAACAATCTTCCAATATAAAGTTCTCTAGGGAAAATCCTGAGATAATTCGCTCTGGTAAAATCTCGACAGATAGCAAATATGGCTCGAGGTCGATAAAAGGATTGTCTTATCCTCTAGAGCTAAATGGCGCCGGTGGATTAAAAACATCGGAAAATTTTTCAAGGCTATCGGAACAAATTCGCGAAGTACTTGATACAAAAGTGGGTGAAAGAGTCTATAGACAATTCTTTGGTCTACCAGAGTTAGTTTTTGAGACAATTTCCGAAGCAGTATTATCTCAGGTGATTAAAAAGCAAATACTAGAGGCCCTTCCTTTCGACCTAGAATTAGATGTCTCTGTAGAAATCGACGAAGATGGCAGGTCTGTTATCTATGTTGGTTACTCATTAGAACAATCTGGTAGATATATTATTAAATATTCTGCTAACACCTAATGCCAAGAATCCATAAAAATTTTGCAGAGTTTGGTGCTGATGCTCAGCAAATGCTTATCGATCAAATCCAAACGATCGATCTTGAAAAAATCGGGCCAAAATCTATTGCCCACGTAGGAAAAACTCTTATTGCTTTAATTAAGCAATCTCATCAACTCCAAGAAGAAACTAATGAGGAAACAAGGGATAATTGGATCGCAATTCGCGAACTATCTCATATCATCCTCGTAGAAATACTCGATAAGTATAAAGAACTTAGCGTAACTCAAGAAATTCCTGAATGGGAAAGGGCTAACGTTATGGGAGTACTTATGGAAATCACAAAAGTGTGCCATGCAGAAGCGAAACGAGACGCTCTTGCGGAGATTAACTCCGGTGGTGTAATAGATGAAAGTACACTAGATGAATTATTAGGACTATAGAACAATGATGAATATCGACCAAGCGCGCGCTGGTGGAGAAGGAATGATCTCAAAGGCAGATCAAAAGAAAAAACAAACCGATGGGCCTCCAATTTTTGAATCGTCCGATAAACCTGTTAAACTAACAATTCCAGATGGATGGAAGACAAAGGAAGAAAACTAAAAAAATCTTTCTACAATTATTGATTATATCTAGATTACTAACTAACGAAGGTATCTTTTTAGAAAACCGAAGGCCGGTTATAAAAAACCTGCCGCCTGAGATTTCTAGGTTTATTAGTAGGCCAGCGCGTAGGGGCAGAAAAAGATGGTTTAAAGACCTATATCGCGATTAGCAACTTCCATGGCACCTCTTAAAGAAGGTTCTTCTGACGAGACTGTATCTAAAAACATCAGCAAGTTAGTCGATGAGGGTAAACCTCAAAAACAGGCCATTGCAATCGCCCTATCAAAAGCTGGAAAAAGTAAAAAGAAAACAGACATGACCGAAGAAGAAACAAAAAAAGCCATGATGATGGGCGAAAAGAAAGACCACGACGGCGATGGAGATATCGACTCTGATGACTACATGGCCGCTAAGGACAAGGCAATCAAGAAGGCTATGGGTAAAGAGGGAGAAGAGAAGACTTCTGACAATGCCGAAGACTCCGACCCTTGCTGGAAGGATTATGAGATGGTGGGCATGAAGAAAAAGAATGGCAAGGACGTTCCTAACTGTGTAAAAAAATCTGATAATGCCGAGCGTGAATGCGATGATTATTCAGAACTCAGCATTCCAGAGGGTTGGTCGGTAAGTTCAAATGTCTATAAAAATTCCTGATGGATGGAACCCTAAAAAAACAGAGGATTTTGCCATAAAATTAAAACCCGGCAAACCTCCTAAGGCTACGTCTTGGTTTGATGTTCATGGGCGCCCTGTAGTGC
>Ga0070745_1001296_pt1 | contig 14021 bp, 15 predicted proteins | sample VirMetDEL_Mar_4_FD_77438 | JGI IMG/M metagenome (GOLD analysis project Ga0070745, IMG submission 77438) | Aqueous microbial communities from the Delaware River and Bay under freshwater to marine salinity gradient to study organic matter... | ecosystem: Environmental > Aquatic > Marine > Coastal ...
ATTCAACCAAGCGGCAGCCGCGGCAGCCAGAGCAGGTAAGAAAGAATTTGAATTTGGTGGTAAAACACACCCAGTAAAAATGGACAAATCCACTGCTCATCAGTTAGACGATGATGTCAACGAAGACTACGACAAAGACGAGTATGATGAAGAAGGCGAAATGGCTGACAATCAACTTGATGTAGTACATGATGCCGCACAAGAATTGCAGGACATTATTGACAGCGATGACAACCTTCCAGAATGGGTACAAAGCAAGATTACCAAAGCAATGGACTATCTTGACACAGCTCGTGACTACATGAAGAGTGTAGAGGACGATGAAGAAGATGCCGACGATGTTGAACCACCTAAAGATGAAGGTGATGAAGAAGTAGAAGAAACTACAACAGCAGGTGCAGTTGCTACTTCAGCCGGCGGAGAAGGCATTTACAAAAATGCAAGTGTTTATGAAGGATACAATAGCCGTGTTGACAATATGATCACAGAAGGCATGAATGTAACAGTCAGTGCAAGTGATCAAGGCGAGCCAAGCGTTAGTGTTAATGCAACAGGTGAGGATGCAATGGCACTATCACAATTACTACAACTTGCCGCGGTACCACAACAACAACAGATGACAAAGAAAGTTTGCAAGAATTGTGGTGACGAGCAAGGCAAGCCAGAACACATGGATTGTCCATATGATTGCATGGACCCTATGGGTGAAAACTTCATGGAAGTTGCATGCGAAGCAGACGAAGCAAACAGTGCAGACAACACTCAAACATACGACATGCATTATTTGATTAATGCCATCTCAGGCGGACTAAATGGTCCTAAGCGTCAGATCAATCCAAACAATCCAGGCGACAACCCAATGGCAATGACAGGCATTGGCAAAGACACACTTAACATGAGCCAGCAAGTTAGCGAAGGCGAAGACGTTAAGAGTCATTTAGAAACACTATACAAGGAGTTTAAGAGCAAATGAGTTTCGAGAGATACATTACAGAAAGCCAAAGACGCAGTGAGTTTGCTGTAACAGGCGATATTTTCACTGCGGAGATCAATGAAGAACTAGCAGTAGAAATGCCTGTGATGTATCATAACCACGAGTTGGTTATTCTTGAAGCAGATGAATTTGCCCTAGACGTTATGGAACATTGCGGTTGTCAGTACATCGACGATGAAAAAGAAATTGACGAAGCTGAATACAAAGGCAGAGAAGTTAAACTTGGCAAACCAATGTCGGGTGACGTTAAGAAATACAAAGTTTATGTAAAAGATCCTAAAACAGGAAATGTAAAGAAAGTAAACTTTGGTGATCCAAACATGCAGATACGCAGAGACAATCCTGAAGCTCGCAAGAACTTCCGTGCTCGTCACAACTGTGCAGACAAAAAGGATCGCACAAAAGCAGGTTACTGGAGTTGCAGAATGTGGAGCAAAAAACCAGTGAGCAAGATATTAAAAGGAAAATAATCAATGGCAGTAACAGTATATTCAGGTGCTATTGCTAACACTGTGTGGACAACAGATAAAGCTAGAATATCCACAGGTACAAACAGTGTTACAGCTCAAGTTAGACTAGCCGCAAAGCCAACCAGCAATGCTAGTGTGTTTCTATACAATGACGGTAATGTTGCTAATAGTGTTCCAGTTGTTGTTCCGGCAAATAACAGCATGGACATTTGGGTTGGTGTTGGGAATCAACTTACAATAGTAGGCGGCAACGGTACCACAATTGAAATGGGCACAGCCAGCAGTGGAAATGCTGGAGTAATGGACTAATGCGAGCTCGTGAGTTTTTGTCTGAAGTAAAAAGTTTTAAAAGTAAACTTTCAAAAGGCAAGCAACATCCTACCGCAGAAAAAGCCAGTCCAGGACACCTAAGAACACGTGGTTACTATGACATGTATCGTGCGGCAATGGCTGTTGCAGGCATGGACAAAGACGGAAACATGGAGTTTCAGCCTGATCCAGAAAGTTGGTTAGGCACAGAAGGATTTGTTGGCACTTACACAGACGAAGAACGTGCCATGACCAAGCAAGCATACAAAGCACTGGGAATGGCAGTTGCAGATGGTGCAAAGCCAGGCAGTGAAGAACCTGATGCAGTAAACACAAAAAGTCCTGTAGTAGGATTCAAAGGATATCCCCGTTGAAAATAAGTGACGTACTACAAAAGTTCACAGACTTGGTTGCTGAACTAGAAGGATCAGCAACACCCAGTGAGCCAGTGGAAAAAACAGATCCCACAGATCCACCAGATCCAGACAAGCCAATGCTTCCGCCACTGCAACAAAAACAAGAACTGTTAAAAAGGGCAGTAGGTGTTGACAATGTGTATGATGATTCGTACGCAGATCAAACACACGCAGACAGCGATCTAAACGCTATCAAGAAAAACGCAGGACTAATGGCTAGTGTTATGCACAGCGATGACGGTCCTATGGATGGATAATCATGCCACCTGTAGAGAAACTTTGGAGTACCTACAAGGCCACCGCAGACTTTGACACATTCACCGCCGACGAACACGAAATATTCTATGAACCCAGCACTGGTGATCTACGCTTAGACGATGGATCAACACCAGGCGGCATTCCGCTTACATTCACAGAAATAAGATTTGATACCACACAAGACGTAGTTGGCACTGAACCTCCAGGAAGTTTACTTTGGAGTAACAGTGATCAAACTCTCAACCTAACTCATCCCAATGGTGTAATACAACAGGTCGGACAAGAACTGTATGGCTATGTGAGAAACAACACAGGCACTACCATACCCAACGGATCGGCAGTGAGATTTGCTGGTGCCGAACAAAACGGGGCGGCTCGACTAGAAGTAGCTCCTATGATTGCTGATAACAGTGTGCCAACACTGTATATTTTTGGCATAACCACAGAAGACTTAGAAGACGGTGCAGATGGCCGTGTCACAGTGTGGGGCAAAGTCCGCGGCATAGACACCACTGGTCCTGGCGCTGAAACCTGGAGTGTTGGAGATATACTGTTTGTAAGTACTACCGTTGCTGGGCAGTTGACCAATGTTCGTCCAACAGCGCCAAACAATGTAATTCCTATTGCGGCTGTATTATCAGTGGATTCGGAAGCAGGCGAACTGTTCGTTAGACCCAGTTTTGAACAGCAGAAAAACTATGCTGAATTTTTTGCCACAGCCGATCAAACAGCAACCCTTTCTGACACTGCTTATTCCGTAACATTCAACGGGTCAGGACCAACTCAACAGATCAGTGTAGTAAGCAACACAAGAGTCACGTTTGCTGAAACTGGACTGTATCAAATCACACTGAATGCACAGGTGCTCAGTACCAACTCCAGTGCTAAAACCATAAGTTTTTGGTACAGCAAAAACGGAACCAACATTGCCAACACCACAAGATTGCTATCATTAGCATCCAACAACGAATATCTTCCTTTGTCAATGACTCACAGTATCAGTGTACTTGCTGGAGAATATATGGAAATCAAATGGGCAACCACAAGTACCACAGCCGTACTCAAAGCCGCTCCTGCTACAGAATACTACCCTGCTAGTCCAAGTGTTCAGCTGATCATTGCACAGCCCGCGTTATAAATACACTTAGAGGAATATTGTATGGCCATACCAACTCCAGAAGACGTAAAACCTTGGTACCTACGCAATGTACACGAAGCACTTGCTCTTGATGAAGTCACGGGTAATGTATACCTACGCACAGACTCTACAACCACCATTGGCAACATTGCGGTAGGTAATGTAGGTATTGTCAGCCTTGGTAATGTGGACATTTCTGGAAACACCATGCCTATATCAGGCAATGTTAATATTGACGCTATTACTGGCAACATTGCAGGTATTACCGCTAATGTCACGGTTGTTGATGGCGGCGGAAGTTTAACCATAGACGACGGCGGCAGTAGCATAACCGTTGACGGAAATATAAATGCTAATATCACAGGCGGTAATGTTAACGCAAGTATCAGCGGCACAGTAACAACCACAGTTGGTGGAACCAATCTTGATGCGTTTGGCAGACTGCGAGTTAGCGATCCACTTACACTTTTTGACAGTCAAAATAGATACATAGACGGCGAACAGTATGCTACGAAAACCAATGGAGGAAGTAGCACAGTAACCTACAATGCCAACGAAAGCAGTTTTGAGTTAACCATTGGTACTGGCAGTGGTGATTATGTGTATCGTCAGGGTAAAAAGGTTATGCAATATCAACCTGGCAAAAGTTTGCTGGCGTTGAACACTTTTGTATTCAATCAACAAACTACCAACATGAGACAACGGGTTGGTTATTTTACAGCCAATGATGGCGTATACTTTGAAGATGATGGAACCAACTATTATCTTGTGATCCGCAGCAGTGCAAGTGGTAGCCCTGTTGAAGAACGCATTGCACAAAGTAATTGGAATACTGATACCTTAGACGGTGACGGAGATGCTGCCAATCCAAGCGGATACAATCTCAATGCCGAGCGTGTGCAGATTCACTGGTGTGATATTGAATGGTTAGGTGTAGGCACTGTACGAGCTGGATTTGTTATCAATGGCGAATTTATTGTATGTCACAAGTTCCATCATGCAAACCAAGTAGGAAATACAAAGGTTTATATGACCACAGCAAGTCTCAACAGCCGCTATGAAATTGAAAACACTGCGGCCACAGGCGGCGGCACAATGAAACAAATATGTGCAACAGTAATCTCAGAAGGTGGATACACACCTAAACCTCCGTACAAATATGCTCGTAGTAGCCTGCCTGAAACTGGATTAGGCAGTGCTGACACACTAGAACCACTTGCAACCATAAGATTAAACAGTGCCTATCCTGATGCTATTGTACGCCCAGTTGGAGTTGATTTTGTTACCACAGCAGTAGTATATGGTGAGGTGGTGTTTATCAAAGATGCAACTCTAACTGGAGCCAGTTATGCTAATGTCTCTAACAGTGTGGTGCAGTTGGATACCACTGCTAACGCTGTGTCGGGAGGCAGTATTGTTTACAGCAAAGTATTTGCCAGTCGAGATGTTATTGAGCTTCCAGCAGATTTGCAAGAAAGACTACAACTCGAAAGAGATCTTGATGGTACTAGTAGCACACTTACCCTTGCAGTACAAACAACCAGCAACAATCCTGATGCAATATGGAACTTTGCCTGGGTGGAACCTGGCAATAGTTAATTACTAAATACTCCTATAATACTACAATAAAAAAATAAGGAGCTAGTATGAACACAAACGAGTATGACGTTCATGTGGTCAAAGTTGTTGACGGCGACACAGTGGATGTAGACATAGATCTAGGATTTGGCATTTGCCTAAAAGACGAACGAGTGAGAATCATGGGTATTGATACTCCAGAAAGTCGCACCAGCGATGATGTAGAAAAACTGTTTGGGCTTGCTGCCAAGAACAGATTATACTCGTTGCTAGAAAAAGATGCTAAACTTATCACCACAGAAGATAAGAATGGCGAAGACATGAAAGGCAAGTTCGGTCGCATATTAGGTGATTTCCGTGCCGCTGATGGCAGATTGGTCACAGAAATCATGATTGCTGAAGGACACTGTGTTCCTTATTTTGGCGGTAGCAAGGAAGATGTGCAAGCACAACACATGGCAAATCGTGAAAGACTACTAAACGAAGGCATTGTTGATCGTGCAGAATATGATCGAGCTGTACTTAAAGAAAGTAAAGAGTGAACTTAGACGAACTTAAAACACTTGCAGGTATAACCAACACATTCACTGGCTTAAAGCCAGTGGATGAGAACCTCAGTATCACAGGAACCGAAAAAGCAAAACTGCAACGCAAACACAAGATTGAACCAGGCACTGACGATTGGTTCCGCTTGTGGTTCTCAAAACCTCACCTCACCGGCGAAAAGCCAGTTAAATAACCACATGGAAAAGAAATACTGTGCTGCACCCTGGCGCGGCCTTCACATAAACTTTCGCGGTGATGTGAAAACTTGTTGTGCCGGCGATCCAAACATGCTTGGCGACCTAAACAATAAAAGTTTACATGACATTATACAAAGTGATAAAATGCAGGAAATCCGTGCAAGTATTAAAGCGGGTGACTTACATCCAGAATACTGTTATAATTGTATTCAAGCCGAACGCAATGGAAGCAGTGAACGAGACTGGCATAACAACGTAAATCCAGAATTTGATGCCAGCTCTGCTGCATTAGACGAACACCGTCCAACACTAGTGGATGTACGATGGAACATAACCTGTAATTTAAGTTGTAACTATTGCGGACCATATTGTAGCAGCAAGTGGGCTAGCATGAAAAAACAATTTGTGGATAACGGAGTTAAACCTTATCATAGGCAAGTGATTGATTATATGATGACCAACAAAGATGATATACGTGAAGTTGCACTGGTTGGTGGAGAACCACTTTTGCTTAAAGAAAATGCTACACTATTAGCACTATTACCAAAAGAAAAACTTGTTACCATTATAACAAACATGAGCGTAAATTTTGATAAAAACGAAGTTGCTAAACAGTTATTTGAGCGTAGTAATGTTGGTTGGAGCATGAGTTTTGAGAATGTAGGTCCAAGATTTGAATATGTAAGACATGGTGGAAACTGGGAACAGCTAGAAAAGAATCTTGATTGGGTAACTTATCTAATGAAAAATAGAGGACATCATGGAGGTATACATGCTGTATATAATGTGTATAACTGTACCAGGTTAACTGAAATTATGCGGTTTGCTCGTAGCAAAGGCGTTAGCATTATTTGGCAAACACTCTACCAACCTGAATATCTTGATCCACTTAGACACAACAGTACAATCAGAGAGTTGGCTCTGCATGAAATACAAAAGGTACAGTCACAGTTTAATCTAAATGGGCAAGAAAATTGGTTTTTCAATAACATTAAACAGAATTTACAAGACAAAATATCTGGCGATAATCTCACTGAAGAATTTGTTAGCCACATCAATAACATTGAAACACAATATCATCCAGACCAGAAAAACAAGTTTGCTGAATTATGGCCCGAAATTGCTCAGGCTCTTTGATTTACCAATGTAGTATTTTTTACACCAATATATTGTTGCCAACTGCTGTGTTGCACAGAGACATTTGTATTTTTTACACCATTAACAAGTTTCCAGTAATCAGGACACACAGGCTTAACCTTTGGCTGTATTAGTTTGTCGCTTTTAGCACTGTTACAACTTTTACAAGCAGTAACGCAATTTTCCCAGTTTGTTTTTCCACCCTTGCTTAATGGAACTACATGGTCGATGGTGAGATTACGTCCGCTGTATGCTTCGCCACAGTATTGGCACAAGAACAAGTCACGCAAAAACATATTATGTCTTGAAAAACGCATCTTACCATGTTTTTCTCTTTTGAACCCTTTTTTGGTTACTACAACAGCAGGTACCTGCATTTCTAAACTGGCACTGTGTATGGTCCAATCATCATACCACTCGAGTACATTTACTTTTTCTAGGAAATATAATTTTACTGCGGCTGTCCAGTGGATGGTGCTCAATGGTAAAAAATTTACAGGTTGGTAATCTGGTGCAAGGACTAAAGTATTACTCATACACGGTATTTACAATAAGTAAATGTATGAGCAAAAGTTTAGAAGGCGTATTGGTTAAAAAGGCCTATAGCCGTGAAAGTTACACAGAGCAACAGGTAGAAGATTTTGTAAAATGTGCAAATCCTGAAACTGGTCCTGCATATTTTATGAGCCACTTCTTTTACATCCAGCATCCAGTGCAAGGTAAAATGTTGTACCAGCCCTATGACTTTCAGACTAGACTAATCAGTACATACCATAACTATAGGTACAGTATCAGTATGATGCCACGGCAGACAGGTAAATCAACCAGCGCTGCTGGATACCTGCTTTGGTTTGGCATGTTTAAACCTGACAGTACTATCCTTGTAGCCGCACACAAGTATGCAGGTGCCCAGGAAATCATGCAACGTGTACGCTATGCATATGAAGCATGCCCAGATCATATTCGTGCTGGTGTTGTAAGTTATAATAAAGGCAGTATAGAGTTTGACAACGGTAGTCGTATTGTTGCGCAAACCACAACTGAAAATACTGGTCGAGGTATGAGTATAACCTTGCTATACTGTGACGAGTTTGCGTTTGTAAGACCTACTATTGCCCGTGAGTTTTGGACTTCAATTTCACCTACACTATCAACTGGTGGTGGAGCAATCATTACTAGCACACCAAATAGCGATGAGGATCAATTTGCTTTTATATGGAAGGGTGCAAACAAAACAGAGGATCAGTATGGCAACGAAACTGAACTTGGTGTCAATGGGTTTAAAGCATTTCGAGCTTATTGGGAAGAACATCCTGATAGAGATGAACAATGGGCAGAAGAACAACGTAATATATTGGGAATAGACCGTTTTCGTCGTGAAATGAATTGTGAGTTTATCATCAATGACGAAACTCTCATCGCTCCAGCAAAATTAATTGAACTCGAAGGCATAGAACCGTCATACAAGACTGGGCAAGTGCGTTGGTATAAAACACCTCAAGCAGGAAAAATTTATGTAGTGGCACTTGATCCTAGTTTAGGCACAGGAGGAGATCCTAGTGCTATACAGGTATGGGAGGCAAATACAAATGAGCAGGTTGCTGAATGGAGACACAATAAAACAACCATACCAGAGCAAATAAGAATTCTTGCTGACATTTGTAAACACATAAATGACATTGTACAAAACACACAAAGTGTGTACTACACTGTAGAAAACAACACTATTGGAGAAGCATCTCTGCTTAGTATTCGCGATTACGGCGAGGAAAATATTCAAGGTTATTTTCTCACTGATCCAAAAAGTGGAAGAGGACGCAAAGGATTCAATACAACACACAAACCAAAACTTGCTGCATGTGCAAAACTAAAAAACTTGATTGAAACAAACAGAATGACTATATTCAGTCGCCCTTTAATAAGCGAATTGAAAAACTTTGTTGCACACGGCACAAGTTATGCAGCAAAACCTGGCGAAACTGATGATTTGGTAATGGCAACAGTGCTAGCAGTTCGTATGATGCAAGTACTGCAAAGTTATCATCAGGAATTAGACGGACAAATGACTGATCATGAGGACAACAGTTTAGAACCTATGCCTTTTGTGGCTATGTTCTAATAAATAAACGTATGAGTTCAAACACAGTATCACAACAAATTTTTGACGTTTTGGTAAGCAGAAATTTAGATCCAAATGCATTGGATCTTATGGGCAAAGATGTCACAAACCCTGCACAAGCTGATTTGTTCAGCTTTGAGTATAAAACTGAAAACAAAAACTATGGCACGGTGGTTATTCTTGTCGACGGCGAAAAGAACATGGAACTATATTATGGTGATAACATTGGTCGCACCATGGAAGAAAATGACAAATCAAATTGGTATGATTTTTTATATCTCCTCAGAAACCTTGCTAAAAAGAACTTGCTGACATTTAGTCTGAATAATATGAACAAGCTCAAGCATAACATGAAAACCATGGCAGCAGTAACTGAAGGTAAATTGTTAGAAGGTTATTACGGCTCAAGTAAAACCAGCTATAGTAATCAGCCAATGGAAACCAAACTGATTATTAAACACAGTCGTGCTCTCGGAGAGGACGATGCACGTTTCCGTAATATTAAAACACTTTTTGTACAAACCTCAGAAGGGGAACGTTTTAAACTGCCATTTACCAGTTTAACTGGTGGCAAAGCAATGGCTCGTCACGTTGCTGAAGGCGGCAATCCATATGATGCGTTTGGACAGCACATTGCTGAAATGATATCTGAAATGGCTACACTACAAAAATTTGTAAGAGCAAGTAGAAACAAAGGTTACAATGGCGAGGCAGGTGAACTTGCAGAACAAGCAGTTAAGCACTATGCCTCGCTGAAAAGAAAAGCAAAACGATTAATTAGTCGCCGCGGATACCACGAAGAACTTGAAACTTACGATCCAATTACAATCACAGACTTAGATGAAACTGTAAATCAAATTAGAGATTTATTTGTGCAACATGAGTTAGACACCAGAGTAGAAAATGCTCTGCCAGTGCTGGCAAAACTCAAGGAAAAAGAAATGAAAGAGCTTAATGAATTTGAAAGTTGGGTAGATAGTGTGTTATCTGAAGATCCAACAGAAGAAGAACCAAAAGAAGACCCAGTTGAAAAAGAAGAAGACGATGATTACAATGCGCCTTCAATGGAAGAAGCAAAGGAAGGTGAAATCTGTAGTTGTTGTAACAACAAAATTAACAAAGACGGCACTTGCGGATGCGGCCCTGAGTGTAAACACTGTGGCGGAAAACATGATATTGAAGAAATAGTTGACCTTGATACAGGAAAACAAGCACTAAAAGCGCAACGTGATCCAATGTTAGAAGACGAACTAGAAACAATTCTCAAGTTGGCCAGATGACCCCTGACGCTGTTGCGGTAATTACATATCCAGGGCATTGCGTATCAACACTGTTAACAATAAAGAACCTGCACAATCTTACCGGTTGGCAGGTTCCTTTTTATGTATTCGTTGACGATTTAGGCGATCAATTTACAATATGGCAAGGCAACTACATTGACCATATACAAGACTACTACAGTGATTTACCAGTACAATTAGAATTTATAAAGTTCAGCGACTTTGGATTTGGCCCAATTTGGGATGGTTGGTTGCGTCAACAATTAGTTAAACTCAATATTGATAAATTTTTACCTGGAGACACATGGTATGTAACAGACGGAGATGTGTATGCTACAAAATTAATAGAGTGTAACACCATACCCTATCACTTTGTACCTAAACATAATCGTCAAATTTATAATCAAAATTGCAACTATATCAGGCATATACTACAACATGATGACATATATCTTGAAGTTAATGGTCGCAATATTTTTACACATCATGTACCATATAGGTGGATATTACGAAACGTGTTGCAAGAGTTAAAGTTACACAGCAATGCTGTATGTAACAGCGAGTTCAATACAAATCACTGGTCATTAATGAAAAGCTTACGCATACTAGGTCTTGGCAACGATGACAACATGAGCATGACAGAGTGGGATCTCTTAGAGGTTTTTAAAATAAAAATTCTTAAACAAACTTGTGTGTATGAGCATTACCCATTTGGAGAAAATTTTCATACTTTTTTTGGGACTGATAAAGATCTTGATTTAACCTGGATTGATATACCAAAACATATTCAGCAAAACATTAATACTATTTTGAGAGCATAATTTAACCGTTTTGCATTGACGAACTAAATAACATTGCATATACTGTACGCAGTGTTATGCATTTAGGCAAACACAGATGAGTAGTTGCTCATCGTAGGCAAACATAGGCAAAGGAAAAACTATTATGGCAAGTTTAGCAGAAATTCGTGCTCGTCTCTCAGCCGCAGAGAGCAAACAAGGCACTTCAGGTCAAGGCGGCGACAACGCAATTTACCCACATTGTAACATGAACGAAGGAGACTCAGCAACCTTACGCTTCCTTCCTGATGGGGATAACAACAACACGTTCTTTTGGGTAGAACGTGCTATGATTAAACTACCATTTGCTGGCATCAAAGGTGAAATGGACTCCCGTAATACACTGGTACAAGTACCTTGTGTTGAAATGTGGGGAGACTCATGCCCTATCCTTGCAGAAGTACGCACATGGTTTAAAGATCCAAGTCTAGAAGATATGGGTCGTAAGTACTGGAAAAAGCGTAGCTATATTATGCAAGGCTTTGTTCGCGACAATCCAATCGCGGATGATAATAATCCAGCCAATCCAATTCGTAGATTTATTATTGGCCCTCAGATCTTTCAGATCATTAAGGCTGTACTAATGGATCCCGAAACAGAAGAACTACCAACAGATTATGAACGTGGTCTTGATTTCCGTATTGCAAAAACGCAAAAAGGCGGATATGCAGACTACTCAACCAGTAAGTGGGCCCGTAAAGAAACTGCACTGACTGTAGAAGAACTTCAAGCAGTAAACGATCACGGCTTGTTCAACTTGAACGATTTCCTTCCTAAGCGTCCAAGTGAAGAAGAGCTGAAGATCATGCAAGAGATGTTCGAAGCCAGTGTAGACGGGCAACCTTATGACCCAGAACGTTGGGGATCTTACTTCCGTCCTGCGGGTTATAGTGCTCCTGTAACTGCTCCAATTAATGGCTCTGGATCAGTAAGCACTCCTGTAGCGGAAGCAACTCCAACGCCGACTCCTGCACCAATGCCCCCTGTGGCAGAGTCGGCCGCTGAGTCAGCCCCTGTTGCTGAGGCACCAGTGCAAACTGAAGCACCAGCAAGCAATCAAAAGGCTGAAGACATCCTTGCGATGATTCGTAGCAGACAACAGCAATCATAATATATATAAGGGCACAAGGCAATCTTGTGCCCGTTTCTTTTAACAAGGTGAAATATGGCAAAACCATTTGACGTAGCAAAGTTCCGCAAGGACATTACAAAAAGCATTGATGGACTCAGCATCGGGTTCAATGATCCTACAGATTGGATCAGCACAGGCAACTATGCACTGAACTATCTTATCTCAGGAGACTTCCACAAGGGTGTGCCACTGGGCAAGGTTACAGTTTTTGCAGGTGAGTCGGGTGCAGGTAAAAGTTACTTTGTATCAGGCAACATTGCTAAGAGTGCCCAAGAGCAAGGCATCTTTGTTGTGATGATTGACAGTGAAAATGCATTGGACGAGCAATGGCTTTTAGCACTAGGTGTGGATACCAGTGAGGATAAACTGCTAAAACTTAGCATGAGTATGATTGATGATGTTGCTAAGACTATCTCCACATTCATGAGCGACTATAAAGCATTACCAGATGGAGAGCGTCCTAAGGTATTGTTTATCATTGATAGTTTGGGCATGCTGTTAACACCAACTGACGTGGATCAGTTTAGCAAAGGTGATATGAAAGGTGACCTAGGTCGTAAACCTAAAGCACTTACAGCATTGGTGCGTAACTGTGTAAACATGTTTGGCAGTTATAATGTAGGCATGGTGTGTACTAACCACACATACGCAAGCCAAGATATGTTTGATCCAGATGACAAGATCTCAGGCGGACAAGGCTTTATCTATGCATCAAGTATTGTTATTGCAATGAAGAAGATGAAGCTCAAAGAAGACGAAGCAGGCAATAAGATTAGTGATGTGCGTGGTATTCGTGCAGGCTGTAAAGTAATGAAAACACGATATGCAAAGCCGTTTGAAGGCGTGCAGGTTAAGATTCCTTATGAAACTGGTATGAATCCATATTCAGGACTTGTGGACATGGCTGAGAAAAAAGGCCTGTTGGTTAAAAGCGGCAATCGCTTGATGTTCGAATCCAAGTCAGGTGAGCAGATCTTACAGTTCCGTAAAGCATGGGAATCAAACGAAGACGGGTGCTTGGATAAACTAATGCTCAGTTTTAAAGAAATAGAAGATGAGGTAAGTACAGACACTACAGATGTTGACATTGTAGAAGAACAACAAACAGAGGAGTAAAAATGTCTATCGATCTTGCTGTACAGATGTGGAAGGAATCTCGCAGTTTTATCCACGACTCATTTGATAAAAAAGAGGCCGCAGAAGCAGTATCAACAGTGCTAATGGAACACTTTGATGCTGATGATATTGCTGAAGCATTTAAGTTTGATAAAAATATCATCAACAGCATCGCAGAGTACATCAACGATGATGAACTCGATGACCTAGATGACTATCTGGAAGACGAAGATTATTAATGTGGTATTCACGGGTTACAAATAGCCTCAGCAACATTCCTGACTTTATTGCACACTATGAAGCAGAACTGCAAGGTGCTAAGAGTGAGTGTAGGGTTGGCGGTGTTGTTGAACGTAATATTCGTGATCTTCCAGGCATAACCGAGCACCGTTTTAATCAACTACAAGAGATTGAAGCGGTGCTCAACTATCTCAACATTCAACTGCGCAAAATACGCAGGAAGCATTTCCAAAAGTATCTTGAAAACTATGC
>Ga0070745_1001298_pt1 | contig 13996 bp, 12 predicted proteins | sample VirMetDEL_Mar_4_FD_77438 | JGI IMG/M metagenome (GOLD analysis project Ga0070745, IMG submission 77438) | Aqueous microbial communities from the Delaware River and Bay under freshwater to marine salinity gradient to study organic matter... | ecosystem: Environmental > Aquatic > Marine > Coastal ...
CGACGGTGAACGAGATGCTGGCGTTGTCGTACAGCGTCCCCTGCGGGTCGGACGCGTCCTTGGCGATCACCTTCTGGGTGTCGGGGGTCAGGGTCATGACGATGCGCCGCACGTCGTTGAAGGACGGCTCCTTCGTCCCCACCCGCACCAGCTGACTCGCGTCGGCCTTCATGGGGCCCAGGTTGAGCCGCTCCGTGGCCACCGAATCGAGCTCGAACGGGCAGTCCGTATACAGTTTCAAAACCCCGCCTTCCAAGGTGAGGGTCGGGAAGTGGCGAAAGTCGTACTCTTTCCCGTTGAGTGCTCTGGTGCTTTTGATTGTGGTCCCTGGCGGAAAGATCGGAATCAGGGTGTGTAGCGGGTTTGGCACGGGGCTAAGTGTGGTAGCGCCGCTCGTATCAACCGTAAATACAGGCGCACTTGCCCCAGGGAGAGTAAACGTTGTTGTAGCTGCCGCAGCGCCGAGAGTAAAAAGAGTGTACTTGTCAATAACAGTTGCAGTGTTGGCAGTGATTTGAGTTATGCTAGCCGAATTACCGGCCAACGCCGCCTTTTGAAAGGCCAACTCGTAATTAGCGATGGCTTCGGCAGGCGACGTGTATGCATCTACGGGCGTCGCATCTTGGGCAGGGGATGCGGTAAAAGTAGACTTGACCGTGCCCGTGCCCACCCCGACGAACTGCGACGGGCAGCGCACCCGCACCACGTTCATGGTGGCCGGCCCCGCGATCTGGTCCACATCGCTGCCCAGGGTCACTTCGACGGCCTGATCCTTGTTGGCTTGCGTCAGGTTGCCCGACAGCTCGTACACCTTTCTTTCCATTGCCGGGGGGTCAATATAATTTGTTGGGCGGCAAGGGAATGGCGTCCCTGGGCCAGGAGATGGCGTCGCCCATGTCCACGGGCGAGGTGCAAGAGCTGACCGACGCCCAAGTCGTCCTGTCCAGCGACCTGCGGGTCGACGGCAACACCCTCCACTTGAAGGGGAAGGTCGTCCCCTACTCCAAGAAGCTGATTGTGCTGCTCCAATTCCCCGAGCAGGACGTCGGCCACTTCGTCTGCCTGTGGCGGCGCAAGGGGTGGCACTACTTCGACCCCGTCGGCTACAAGATGGGCCACTACAACGCCTTGAAGCCCCTGCAGACCGTCACCTCCAACCCCATCAAGTTCCAGGCCGACTACGTCTTAACACCGTCGGGCGGCGGCGTGCGGGTCAACGACATGAACACGTGCGGGCGCCACTGCGTCGTCCGGATGCGCTACCCCGACTTGACCGACGCCCAGTACGCCGCCGCCCTGCAGGCCAAGTCGCCCAACGAGGCGTACGACAAGATAGTGACCAAAATCACGTAACTTATGTTGACCCCTCGCCGATGAAACGGAAGGCCTACGAGCTGTCCGTGTCGGGGCAGTACGATGGCCTCTTCAAGCTGACCGACCAGCAGCGGCCGGGGGAGGGCGACGTCTCGGTCCTGCGCGTTCGCATCCCGCCCCAGTTCGAGATGAGCGGCGACCTGTCGATCGACGTCCAGGAGAACCGTACGGGCACGCAGGTCCTGAGCGATGGGGGGACGGGGCTGGCCTACACCCCCACGGACCCCGACCAGGGGGTGTCGACGACGGGCGCGCACCAGTGGACGACCAACTCGTGGAGCAGCGAAGTCGACGCGGGCACGACGTACCAGAGGCACCCGGCCTACATGCTGACCGGCTCGCTGGAGGACGGGTGGTCCACCGTACACACCTCAACGCCGCAGACCCTCAACGTCCCGATCTCGCTCGGCGACGACGCGAGAGGGCGGCCCGACCTGTCCTACGTGCATCTCCTCGACTTCCGCACCGAGCCGACCGTAGACAACGGTTCGGCGCAAGACTACAGCTTAACCAATCCCAGTCGAGCCACCGGCAGCTACCCCGACGGTTTCAACTTGGCCCAAGCCGAGAAATTGGAAATCAATTCCGACTCCTTTGACAATTCTGACCCGTACTCGCTGCACCTGCGCTTCAACTTCGTGAGCCTGACGCAGGCCTCTTCTGGCGAAGTCTACCTGCTGCGAACCACTAACAATAACAGTGCCTATCCGGAGGTCGACGTCAAGCTGAATAATTCAAGTACTAGGATGCAGCTCGAAGTTATCTTTGAGTCAGATCCCTCGGTCACCAACCCTATCCCGACGCTGACGCTGCCGTACGAAATACTCAGCGGGCGGTGGTACAACCTGATCATCAGCTTCGTCGACGACGGCGCGAATTACCGTGCGGACGTCTACCTCGACGCGGCGCAGGAGGAGCGCATTATGGTGCAGCACAGCGTCAACTTCGCGGCCTCCGATCCCCTGCCCGTCATAGACGAGGTATTGATCGGGGAAGGGTATGAGGTGAAGGTCACGCACTTCTCGTTCATCGACGACTCGTTTTCCTACTACACGGACGCCGACAAGTTCACCTACACCCTGTTCGACGGCGACTTGACGAGCGAGTCAGACGCGCTGACGGTGTACGGCGACCCCTGGGCTCAATGGGTATCCCCGCCCCCCTCGCTGACGATGCCCGGCACATACATTCTTACTGGGCTGACGTACAATCCGCCCCTCGTCAACACGCTTCCGGAGTACGAGCTGTTTGGAGCCAATGGGGGGACCTATGGAACTATCTACACACAAACTGGGATTTATGGAGGAGCATTGACTGCGCAAACAGGCACAAGCACCTTTTACACGTTAGGTGCTGTTGCCGACTTCCAAAGATACCCAGTATACGGTCTCTTTAAGACGAGCATCGTGACTCAAAGCAATCCGCTTGTTTTTGTGTACACGCCCGCAATCAAGGAAGTTTTGACCCGCGTAAGGTATTGGGACAGCAGAAATCGATTTACTCCTGCTCAAGAACCGCGAAATATCGACGTCTACGGCGTGGATTCTAACGGTACGGCAACTCTGCTGGCGGCATTCGACAAAGGAGCGACTATTCCAAGCAACAACTCTTTTCTGTATGTCGTGGAAAGCAACATTTATGCCGACATTACGTTTTCCAACACAACTCCATACGCCAGCTACGAATTGCACTTTTACGGCATCTACGGAGGACAAGACCCTGCAACGCTTCAAACCAAATGTGAAATAGGTGAACTGCGTTTGAGGGGGTATGTATACGAGCAACCGACGACCATGACGGTTTCGGGGGTGAGTGGCTCGCAAGTCGTGCAGCTGGGCTCCCTCACCGACACGTCGTACGCGCCGTCGTCGTCGAGCCAGACCCTCTTCAACTTCACCAACTTCAACCCCAACCTCCAGAAATTCGACTCATACGTCATCGACATGAGCGGTAATACCATACCGTACAAGCTGGGCAAGTTCACCGTGCAAGGGTTGCCGTCGCTGTACCCCGGGCTGAACGCCGACGGCACCCTGAGCGACTACTACTGGGCCGACGTGACGCTGGGCACAGGCGAACACGTCGACGCCGTCACCTTGTGGCCGCATCGCACCGACTACGACCTCTTCCCGCAGGACGTGCAGGTGTGGGGCAAGGTGGGGGCGGGGGCGTCGACCAAGGCCACGTCGTCGGACGTGTTCGTCCCCACCTCGGCCGAAGCGGGCTGGACCCTGGTGGGCAGCACGACCGCTTCGCCGAGCAACCCGGGTGGAGCGGGGCCCACGGGCAATAACAAGGTGGCCACGATCGACTTGCCCAGCAACAATTACACCAACCTGCGCATCCGGGTGAACAAGGGCGGCCTCAACGGCGGGACGACCGTAAACTACTTCCGGATCGGCGAGGTGCAGCTGGACTATCACACCGACTTCGAGGTCGACTTCCAGACCCGCCTGCCCCAGCCCATCGTGTCCGGCTGGTTCCAGCAGGGGGCGCGCATCAAGCTGCACGACCACGTCAACTTCGTCTACGACACCGTCTCCAGCCAGTACAAGACGGTGGCCCACGGCGGCACGGTGACGGCGTCGACCCTCGCCTACAACTCGCTGGACGCGCGGGCCGAGATTTTGCACCTCTTCCTGGACGCCTTCACGAACCGCACGTCGCCCCTCGACACCATCACCAACATCTCGCTGGCCTCGCACGTCGTCGAGGGAACGCCCTCCTTCGTCATGGAGGTCGGGGGGCCCACTTACGATGGGCGGATAGACGTGTACGTCGACTACACGCCCCACGGCGGGCGGCTCAAGACGCTGCGGCTGGTGTCCGGAACCTACGCGGTGGGTCACTACTCGCTGACGCACCGCACGGCCTTCATCGCCCTAGAGCCCGGCACCTACCAGCTGAATACGACGTATACGGTGGGGGTGAACAGGCTGGCCGTGGTCGACCACTACGAGCGGCCCACCCTCACCTTCGAGGCCGCGGGCGGCTCGGCGTACGGGCTGGCCACCCTGGACATGAACGGGTTCGACGGCACCGTGACGTGCAACACCCTGCTGAACCGGCGCCTCGGCTTCCCCGACGCGCCCCTCGTCTTGCAGCACGGCAAGGTGCAAGGGATCACGTCCTTGAACGACGTGAAGCGCATCTCCATGTACCTGGAACCCTCGATCCAGTACCACGTGTCGTCCCACGTCAACAACCAGTCGGACATGGCCCAGGACACGCTGACCGTCATCTCCTTCTCCATCACGGGCGACGACCTGACGGACTCGGCCATCTACGCCCTGACCAGCGACTTCGACGTGAACTCGGCCAAGATGACGAGCAACAAGTCGTCGGCAATACAATTCAAGATTTACAAAGAGGTTTATGACAGCGTAAGTAGGGAGTTCAGGGTCGAGCCGATCCGCATGGGGCCCAACGACTACGCCGAGGTCAAGCTGGTGGTCACGCACGCCGGGCCCTACGTGGAAGGTTGACCGTCAGGTTCAGGACGACGGGCTCGACCTCCCAGTCGTCGTCAATAAACTCCTCATCGCTCGTGTGCCAGCTGTCGTCCGACTCGCTCTCGTCGTCGGTCGTGTCGATCCACTCTCCGTCGGAGGGGTCGTCCGAATGCAACTCGTCTTCTCTCTCCATTTTGCCCTACTCGCACATAATTTTTCACGGTCCCTGGGTCGCCTTCTGCCTGTCCTCGAACTCGCGCATCTGCTCCCGCCGCTGCTCCTCGACCCGCGCCAGGACCACCTGGGCCGACTTTGACTGCGTCTCCGTTTGGGCCTGCTGCTCCATGTTGACCCCCTGGACCGGCGGGTACAGGCCCCTGGCGACCTGCTGGCCCAGGGTGGCGGCGGGCGTGAAGTACATGAGGGGCGACAGGGCGAAGGCGGGCTGGATGCCCCGGTTGTAGAGGCGGTAGCGGCGCGACTTGGCGTTGGGGCCGTACGCGAAGTCTTCCTCGGAGATCTGGTCCTCGAGCCACATGGTCTGAGAGGCGTGGTCCTTGGGGTCGTCCATCCAGCGGCGCAGGGAGAGGGGGGGCAGGGCCGTCTCCTCGCCGGTGGGGGAAGTCATGCGCGTAAAGACGGGGGCCACGCGACCGCCAATCATTTAGATAGGGTAAAACATTTTTAATCGCGAAGGGCCGCCCGCACGTCGTCGCCCACGTCGGCGGAGGCGTTGGCCACCTCGGCCAGGACGCCGCTGTCCATCTTCTGCACGCGGCCGGGCGGGAAGGTCGAGGGGTGGTGGACGCCGTGCCCGACCGCCTCGGCCACCTCTGAAACCGTCAGGTTCGACTTGGTCTGCTTGCCCGAGCCGTCCGACATGAGGTACAGGTGGCCGTGCAGCTCGCACACGACGTAGAGCGTAAACGTTTCGTTGGCCTGCAGAGCCTGGCTAGGAATCGTAGAGTAGTCGTTGGGCGGGTCTGGCGATGCAGGGGCAGCGGGAAGAAGCGTGTTGCTGTTCATAACAAGGTCGCTGAACCAGAGCCGCGACTTGCTCCCGTTGGACCCGCACGGCAGCGAGAAGTCGCCGACCACCTCGAAGGTGAAGGGGGCCAACACTCCGTTGGTGTAGCCGCCCAGGTCCTTCTCGGGGTCGATGCAGATGACCGACCCGAGCGAACACATGAAGGCCGACCGACTTTGTTTCGACCCGTTGCGCACCGACATCTGGTAGAGGGTCTCTTGGTCCATGTTGAGGAGGAAGGCGGCGTTCTGGGGGGTCCTGACCCGCAGGTTGGTGCAGACGCCGAGGCGCGTCGGGACCTGGTTGACGTGCTTCGTGACGGTGTCATCCATCTTCGACGATCGCAAGAAGACGTAGATCATGTCGGGGACCTGGGACAGCTGGATGTTGCCCGACCGCACTTGGTCCATGTTGAGGGACGAGTCGCGATGGGTCGACGTCATGGTGTGCAACAACTTGAGGGGCTTCTCCGAGATGGTGGGGAGGGGCACGGCGGGCGTAATCAAGTCGAAGATGAGGGTTGGCTTGATGCCCGAGGTGTTGCCCTGCAATTGATCGCTCAGGAAGAGCTGTGTCGTGGCATTGGTGGAGGCGTCTCTCATCCAAGTGTGTATCACACTGGTTAAGACATATGTTCTTGGAGGGGCGACTTCAACGAGCTTGCTAGCGTCCAGGTAGATTTGACAGTCAAAGTAGCGCAGGTTGACAAGGGTGTTGTCGCGCATCGCATTGTCTCTAAAGTAGGGGTGGGCGAGGGGTTGGTACACATCCCAGATGATTTTCACATGTCGGACATTATCACAATTTCCTGAAGCAAGTGATTCCTCCAAGAGGTGCCAGGTAGTGGGGGTAGTCTCCTGGCTGACATAAATGCGCTTAGGATAATTCTCGCGCAGGGCGTTGGTGTTGTGCTGCCTCTCGACGTCGTCGATTCCCTCGTCGCCGAAGCTTCGGGCGTAAGGATCAGCGTACTGGTCCAATTGGTTCAAACCGTAGTGCTGCCTCTGGTTGGCCACGTCGGCCTCGTCGGGGTACGTCGTATTGACGATGCGCCACTCCTTGTCGGGCGTGATGGTCAACTCGGCGTTGTTGACGGTGACGCTGATGTTGCTAGCGGCGTTGGCGATGGGGTCGCTGGTGAGACGCGCAACCTGCTTCAAGCCCGTCTTGGCTTGAGATGCTGAAAGGTTAACAGGTGTACCTGTGTTCGAAATGACCGTCTCCACCATGTAGTGCAGGACGGGGTTGGTCACGATCTCCATGCCCGAGAAGGTGCGCGACCACATCAGGTGGGTCTGGGACGCGGTCTGGGCCTCCAAGTTCAAGGTCTCGATGGCCGCAATCCCGTGCTTGGAGACGGTGACGGTAGCCGTCGATGGCAGGGCGGAGGCGACCTCATGGGCGGCCTTGGCAATGTGGACGTTACTCATCACCTCTCGTTCAACATATTTTTGTTTTTATTCAGCCCCGCAACGCGTCCCTTGTCTCGCCCGCCCTGGACACCTCGGCCAACACGCCGGCGTCCATCTTCTGCGACCGGGCCTGGTTGCCCAGGGTCGAGGGGTGCTGCAGGCCTTCGGCGACGGCGTCGGCCACTTCAGTCACCGTCAGGTTGGACTTGGTCTGCTTGCCCGTGCCGTCCGACATGAGGTACAAGTGGCCGTGCAGCTCGCACACGACGAAGAGGGTCCACGTCTCCGACACGTTCAAGAGGGGACGGCCGCTCTGCCTGGAATCCACGTCGGACCGCCACACGATCGAGTCCGAGCCCGACACCCCGGGCTTAGCAAAGTCGGCCTGCACGTCGAAGGTGTAAGGGAGCAGGACGCCGTTGGTGTAGCCGCCCAGGTCCTTCTCCGGGTCGATGCACACGACGGAGCCCAAGGTGCACATGAAGGCCGACCGACTCTGCTTCGACCCGTTGCGGACCGACATCTGGTAGAGCGACTCCTGGTCCATCTCGATCAAGAAGGCCGAGTTCTGCGGGGTCCGGATCCGCAGCTTGGTGCACACGCCGAGGCGGGTCGACGGCAGCTGCTGCAGGGTCGTATCCTTGCTCTCCATGAGGGACGACTTGCAGAAGACGTAGATCTTGTCGGGGATTTGGGACAACTGGATGTTGCCCGACTTGAGGTCCTTGACGGGCAGGGACGAGACCGACGACGACGTCATGGTGTGGAAGGTCGACACGACCTTGTCGGAGATGGTGGGGAGCGGCACCGACGGCGTGACCAGGTCGAAGATGAGGCGCGGGGTGAAGGCCTTGGTGTTGACGCTGGTGGAAGCGAAGGTATTGGGGTCAAAACTGGAGGCTGTTATGGCGGCTTTGACCAGAGTCGTCGTGTACGCAGTGCTTGTCGGGTAATTGACGCTGTGATTGAACAAGTGGTTGGCCTCCACAACCTTATTGATGTCGCTCAAAGTGATCTGACAGTCAAAGTAGCGGGCGTTGACCAAGGTGTTGTCACGCATCACGTTGTCCCGGAAGTAGGGGTGGGCGAGCGGCTGGCTGATGTCGTACACGAGAGTGAAATATTGAGGTTGCAAGGCCGTCGCTGAATTGAAGAGACAATCCGTAGAAGCAACGTTAACTGTCGTAAAACCGGTAGCATAAATTTGCTGAACACTTTCAACGGTCAAATTGGTAACTGCAGATCCGCCTGTCGCAGCAAGGATTCTAGCAGTTGACCCAGCAGCAAGCTTGCCTAGCAATTTGGGTTTTCCGGTTGCACTTGCTTGGACGATCACAACTGTTACAAGAGAAGTATCTGAAACTCCCGGAACATCGACAACCCCGACCTCGACCCCATTGATTTCGGCAACTTGGTTGAGTGCTGCAGTGATATTACCTGCACCTTTTTTGTACGTAATCGTGGTGATCAAGAGCTGGTCGTCGAGCAGGTATTTGGTGCCGCCTGAAGTAGCGCTGGCGTACAAGCGGGAGGGGTAGTTCTGGCGCAGGGCGTTGTTGTTAAACTGGAACTCGACGTCGTCGTCGGTCAATCTGGAGAACTCGCGCTCGTACGGCTCGGCCCACTCGTCCAATTGGTTCAGGCCGTAGTGGTCCCGCTGGTTGGCGACGACGGCTTCGTCGGGGTAAATCGTATTGACGATGCGGTGGTCCCTGGCCGGCTGGATGGCCATCGACGCGTTGTTGATGGTGACGTTGACGGATGACGCGGCGTTGGCGATGGGGTCGCAGCGGGGGCGGATTGACTTCTTCACTTCCTTGGCAAAGTCGGGCACATTAGCAGTAACTGCACTTGCTGTAGCAAAATCTGTCTGGGTCCTGTACTGCAGGATGGGGTTGGTCAGGATCTCCATGCCGGAGAAGGTGCGCGACCAGGTCAGGGACTTCTCGGTAAACGTCTGGGCGTCCAAGTTCAGGGTCTCGATGGCCTGGATGCCATGCTTGGAGACGGTGACGGTGGCCGTCGAGGGCAGGGCCTGGGCCACTTCATTGGCGGCCGAAGCGACGTGGACGTTGCTCATCACCTCTGGTTCAACATATTTTTTCCCCAAAAATATGTTTGCCTCGAAGGGACCATGTCGGCCGTCTTCGGCAACTGGGGCATGTCGATCAAGCGGCGGCGGATCGCGGCCAACGTGAAGCAGTACGTCGACGCGACCAATTTGCTGTACAAGGCCGCCGACGTGGAGGCGCCGCTGCAGGTGCCGACGCCGATCGAGGGGGAGGCGATGATGCAGCAGGCGATGCTGCGGGTGGTGCGGGCCTTGGAGCCGTACGGGTCGGCGGTGCGGGCGGCCGACGTCCAAAGCCAGTTCACGTCGATGCAGACGAAGCGGACGGCGATGCAGTCGATGCTGCGGGCCCTCCTGCCAAAGGTCATCGAGCAGAGCGAGGGGCTGAAGAAGGAGCAGCTGCAAAAGATGAATGCGTGGTTGGGCCGGCTGGGGGACGCGTTCGTGTCGTACAGCACGATGGCGCAGCTGGCCACCCTGCTGGAGTCGGCCCAGGTGGAGGCGCCGGTGCAGCCTCAGCCAGCTGCAGTTAGAGACGAACCCGTGGAGGAGGGCGAACCCGTGGATGCGGGCGACGAACCCGTGGAGGAGGGCGAACCCGTGGAAGGCGACGAGGACGAGCCCATGCAGCAAGAAGATTTGACGAGACCACCCGAAGATTTTCCTGTAGCCGAAGAAAAAGAAGAAGTTGTGATACCCGCCGCCAAAGATGTGACACCCGCCGCCGAGCCGTCAACGTACAGGGACTGGCTTTCACGCCAAGCGCCGAAAACGGAAGGGGTCGAAAAATGGATAGCCTTGATCGATAGGGAGGATTACTATGATTTGTCGATGCGGAATGAAGATGAGATCATGCAAATGGTGGAATTGTACGAACCATTCAAAGCTGATGGCCAGTTAGCAATCATAACGCAGCCGTATCGAACGTTTTGGGAATTCCACAAAGAGGATTTGAAGAATCTCGATGAAGTCATCAATGCAGCGGCAACCTATTCTAAGGACGAAAATGCTCGTGACGCGCTGAAAGAATTGGCTGCTGCAGCCAAGGATTACATTAGGGAGGGTGTGGCGCCGAAAGAGGGAGGGCCGTCTACACCACCTGAGGGAGGGCCTTCCACTGCGACCGGAGATGAGGGAGGGCCTTCCACTGAACAGGCTGCATCAGAGTCACAAGTCGGAAAGCGGGTTTATCCTACCCCGACTAAAGAGGTGTCGTTCAAGCTACCACCTAGCGTGAATGTAGATTCGCCGGACGGGTACAGAATTCTAAAGAAAAATGATCATTGGGCAAAATTGCAAAAGAAGTCAGCAAAGGAGGCAAAGTTCAGTACTGCAAAGGAAATGATTGACGAGGATGCCGTCAGACTCATCGTGAATGTGCGAAGTCCACAGCTAGATATTGGGTTACCGAAAGACGAAAAAGACATAGTCGAAAAATTTACCAACTTCTTCGAGAACTTGAAACCGCAAAAGAAATGATGGGTAAAGGCTGATGAATTGCAAGTACAAGGTCAAGTTCAAGGGGCGGACGCTGCGGATCGGGCAGGACGGGGCGACGGACTACACGAAAGGGGCGTCGGAGAAGGCGAAGAAGGCGTACCTAAAGAGGCACCGGCCGCGCGAGAGGTGGGGCGACCCCAAGACGAAGGGGTACTGGGCGCGGTGGCTGCTGTGGGACAAGCCGTCGCTGGCCGAGGCCGTCGAGAAGCAGCAAAAACTTCACACTTTCACGTTCAAGAAGTGTTGACTAAAAAAGGGCGGGTCACTCCTCTCTACTATCTTTTTATTGTGAATTTTTTATTAATAGGATAAACACACACTACCTTTTTAGTTAACAGTTCACATTTAAAGACCTTTTAGTTAAAAATGTGAACTGTTGACTAAAAAGGTAGTGTGTGTTTATACCACTAATAAAAAAGTTCACACAATAAAAGGTTCACAATAAAAAGGTAGTAGAGAGGAGTGACCCACCCTTTTTTAGTCAACAGATCACGTCTCCACCCCATAACTGTGAACTTTCAAGTCTGGCGGATTTGGACTATTTGTAAGGAGGGGAGATGGGAGGAGCGAAGCCCTGACCAGAGATGGCGCGCCTCATCATTGACGGAAAGCCGTGCTTGGACCGGGGTGTGGCGTACACGCGCGATGTGAACGGGTACATGGTGCACGACGACACGCTGGACGTCTACCTGGCGCGGTACGGGCGCATGGCGATCCACGTGACGGAGAAGGAGGTGGACATGGCGGACGGCTCCGAGTTCCAGGTGCTGGTGGAGCACAGCCAGGCGTACGACTGCCACATGGTGACGAACGAGGACGTGTGCATCGCGCGCGTGCAGCCGGGCCCGAAGACGGTGGGCCACGTGTCCGAGTCGGGCCACCGCCGCTTCCGCTTCCGCCTGGGCGGGGTGTGCGCGCAAGTCGGCAAGGAGTTCGACAGCGACGTTTTTATGTTGATCGAAGTGCCGCTCCTGGCCCACCGCCCCGTGGTCACGCGCGGCATCGGCACTGGGTCCCTCGTCGGCTCGACGTCGCCGGCCTCGTCGCTGCCCGCGGACCCGACGCGCGCGGTCGAGGTGACGGTGTGGCGCATCAAGGCGAATGGACAGGCTCCCAAGATTTTTCGAGTCTGACGACGTGTCCGTGGGCAACTACTCGTCGGACGGGTACGAGGGGTCTGAATACTCGCTGCTGGAGTGGCGGCCGCGGCGATGCTGCTGCTTCTGGTTTTAATGTTTACATAAAGCGATGAACGCCGCCGAGCAGTACTTAGTCGCGCAGCGCCTCTTGGCTAAACGAAGGCCATGTCCGTTTCGCCGGGTTGGTCGACGCGCACTTTCAAAACGTCCCAAGTCAGGCCGCCGGACCCGGAGACGGCGTAAATATAGCGAAGCTGAAGCTGGGCCGTTACCACCGCTCCCTTTGACAAAGCGTCGGGGGTTGCGACACCGCCGTCGGCGAGGCATACCGGCGTCGTGACCATGCCGTCCCTGAACCGCTGCTTGGCGTTGATGAAGCCCTCGTCTTTGAGGGTGTCGCGCCACTGGCTGGCTTTGAGAACGGACTTGTACTTGTCGAACGCCTTCTTCAAGTGGGCGTCCAAGGCGGCTACTCGCTCCTTGGCGGCGTCTCCGAGACCCAAGGACAGCCGGGCGCTTTCCTTGCCGCTGAACTCGGTGACGTTGGCGCACGACCAGGGCAGGACACCAGTGGCTTGAATGACCGGAGCGTTGATTCCAATCTGAGGGGCGGGAAGTCGGTGTGAGACGCTATGTCGAACGGCGGCAGGGGGGCGGCGGGCGGCGTTACCTTTTTGCCAGCTGGTCCAAGGGATGAGGGGGATTGGAAGGAAATTGAAGCGACATCCAGATCTTCCAGTTTGACGATCGACATGCTTGGCGAGGGGTGTGGACCGGAGGGGTGGGGTGTGTGGGTGGTATTTATAGTACAGTAAAGGTGACAGGTGACCGACACTTTCCTCAGAAGAGTGACTTGCCGAGCGTGCGTTTTGGCTTCTTAATGGTGGAGAAGGTGGCGTCGCCCAAGACGCAGACGGTGGCGGGCAGGGGGCAGACGGGGTGCTCCCAGTAGGCCTGCTTCCTTTTCCACCGGGCGTGGGAGAGGGGCCCGCCGAAGCATGTCAGGAGGCGAGGCGGCGGCAGAAGGTAGGCGGCGCCCTCCTGCTTGCACGCCGTGATGATCATCAGCCTGTTCCGCTCGCACGAGTCGGTGACGAACCGCAGCGCGCACAGGGGGTCGCAGAAGCACCCCTTTCGCCTCTTCCCTACAGGGTATCCGTAGGCGGGCCCTTCGAAGTCTCTGGCGCACAGTTGACACCGTCTGGCCCCCCTTGTCGCGTACAGATCCTCCGCGGGCCACTGTGACGACGGACGTGGCGACGTTGCGGCGGGCGTTAGAGAACCTGACGCACTTTGGGGTGACGACGGCGGCGGTGTGGATCCGGGGGCAGATGCACGTGTACGGCTACACCGACTGCGCGGCGGTGTACGTAACCCTCCCGGCCGACACGAACGAGTACAAGGGCAACGTGCCGGTGTCTCACCTCGTGAAGCTTCTGCGTTCGTGCGCCGGCCAGTCCGTAGTGCGGCTCAAGTTTTACTCGGATTACCTGCGGGTGGAGAACGAGGTGGTGTATTTAGTCAAGTGCGTGGACGTGCCGTTCAAGCCGATGGAGTGGCCGACGGTGCGGCCGTGCGGGCGGTTCTGCGTGTCGCTGCCGACGCTCTTCCGCTTCCTGCGGCTGGCGGGCGACACGGTGCAAGTCGAGCGGAGCCACGGCGTCTCGTTCAAGACGACGTACCAAGGGGTGATGGAGTCCACGGTCGACTTCCCCACCTTCGACGACCCCATGATGACGGTGTTCGGCGTGCCCCTGCTGTGCAACGAGCCGTGGCCCGAGTCCCTCGAATTTAGCACGGCCCTGCTGAAACAGCTGTGTCGGTCACAGTCCTTCCAGAACAGCGGCAAGCTGGTGGTGTGCCGCGGCCACGTGGTGTACGAGGCGTGGCGGGACGAGGTGCAGCTGCTGGTGTGCTTCTCGATGCGCGACTAGGCCCCGGAAAAATGTGGCGGTGGGGCAATGGAGCAGGTCAAGTCGCTGCTGGAGAGCGGGGAGGTGACGGCCGACGAATTAAAGACG
>Ga0070745_1001300_pt1 | contig 13986 bp, 16 predicted proteins | sample VirMetDEL_Mar_4_FD_77438 | JGI IMG/M metagenome (GOLD analysis project Ga0070745, IMG submission 77438) | Aqueous microbial communities from the Delaware River and Bay under freshwater to marine salinity gradient to study organic matter... | ecosystem: Environmental > Aquatic > Marine > Coastal ...
TAATAGTGTTTTTCCACTACCCGCTTTACCTACAATAAAATTAAATGGGTGTTGTAAAACTTCAGATTTTGCTAATTTTTGTTCTTCTGAAAGTGTTATTGAAAATTTAATCGGCCCTTTTGGGGGTGTCTTTTCTATATTTTGTTTAGCTGTCATTTTATGTACAATTTTAATTTTACTTATAATAGTTTAACCAATGAGAAATCATTTCGTCTAACATTGTTTCAAAGGTATATTTTGGTTTCCACCCAAGTTTATTTCTTAATTTTGTAGAATCACCTTTTAAATCGTGTAATTCTTCTGGTCTCATATGTTTTTCATCAATAACCACATAATCTCTATAATTCAAACCTAAATAATTAAAGGTATATTCACACAAATCTTTTACTGAATGTGATACTCCAGTTGAACAAACATAATCATCTGGATTATCGTCTTGTAACATTAACCACATAGCCTCAACGTAATCTTTAGCGTGACCCCAATCCCTAGTAGCTTCTAAATTACCTAGATGTAACTTTTCTTGTAAACCTAATTTTATTCTTACAGCAGCCTTAACTACTTTATTAGTTACAAAATTAGTACCTCTTCTAGGTGATTCATGATTAAATAATATTCCGTTCCATATTTTCATCCCATAAGAATTTCTATAATTTCTACTTATATTATAAGAAAATACTTTTGCACAACCATAAGGTGATACTGGATTCATAGGTGTAGTCTCTCTTTGATAATTATCATTATCTATATTATTACCAAACATTTCTGATGAACTAGCTTGATATATTTTAGAATTAGGTGATACCATTCTAACTGCTTCTAATAAATTTAGTGTTCCTAATCCAGTAGCGTTAGTAGTATATATAGGTTGGTCAAAACTAACTCTCACATGTGACTGTGCAGCTAAATTATAAATTTCATCTGGTTTTACTTTTTGGAGTACCCTAACTAAGGATGCCATATCAGTTAAATCAGCATATTCTAGATTTAAGGAATCGAATATGTGGTCAATTCTAATTGATTGAGTTTCCGATACGGAATTTCTTTTTACAATACCCCATACCTCGTAATTTTTTTCCAATAATAACTCTGCCAAATAAGAACCATCCTGACCATTAATGCCAGTTATTAATGCTTTTTTACTCATATTTGTTAATTATATTTACTATTATGTCTATATCTTCTTTAGATAAGTCTTGATGATTAGGAATATAAAATCCTTGTTCCTCTAATAATTCACAATTATTTAAACCTTGTTTATCTCCTTTCCACATAGGTTTATTTGCCATATTACCAGCTATTAATGGTCTAACTTCTATATTATTATCTACTAAATCTCTAATAATATCATTTCTTTTTGAATTAACTATCGGTATAGCAAAACTTGAAACATAATCATTAATTTTTTGATTTAATTTTAATTTATTTGTTTTTAATTTATTTATATAGTATTCAAAATTTTCATTGCGTTTTGTTGAATAATCATCTAATTTTTCTATAGCTCTTAAACCAATAAAAGCCTGTAAATCTGTAGACCTTAAGTTCAAACCAGGAACATAGAAATTATATAGGGCGTCAAAATCAGTACAATTATGTTGTTCTCTTAATTCTTGTTGTTTCCACTTAGGTAAATCTCGGTCCCACCCATGACTTCTCATCATTAATAATAAATGATAAAAGTCCTCATCATCAGTGTTGATAAATCCTCCCTCGATAGTAGATAAATGGTGACCAAAATACATAGAGAAAAAAGATGCAAAACCAAAAGAACCTAAATATTTTCCATTAAATTTAGAACCCATACTCTCACAAACATCTTCCAATAAAATAACATCGTATTTTTCACATAATTCGACCACTTTATCCATTTGAGGGACTAAACCTAATGGTGAAACTAAAATTAACACCGATGGATTTTCTTTTTGAAATATTTTTTCTAGTGACTCTAAATCACAAGACAAATCTGTTAAGTTACAATCACACATTAAAACATTGTAATCTAGTAACATAGGGGAACTCACATCTGTAGCCCAACTTAAAGCTGGTACAATTATTTTATTATTTTTTAATTTACCAAATTCTTTTAAAGCTGCTAACGTTAATAAAATAGAAGATGAACCAGAATTTACAAATACTGAATATTTGGTTCCTATTTTTTTAGCCCACTTTTCCTCTAATTCTTTTGTAAGTTCACCTTTAGTGAGTTTTGGTATTGGGTCTTGTTGTAACCATTCAATAAGGGCATTAATATCTTGTCTGTCTATTGTATCACTAACTAATTTTATCATATACTTTTTTTATTCCTTCACTTAAACGTAATGTCTTAAACTTTGGTAGTAAAGCTTTTAACTTATCTATTGAAACATCTTTTCTATACTGACCATCTGGTTTAGTTGAATCAAAATTTATTTTTACATTTTCTAACCCACAAGAGGATAGAGCTATCTCAGCCATCTCACGTATCGATAGGTTTTCTTCAGTAGCTACATTAAAACTTTCATATATATCTTTCTCTAAACATTGATTGATAACCCATGCTAAATCATCTGAATGCATGAACTGTCTTAACGGTTTACCTGTACCAAACAATTCTAATGTATTATTGCCCTCTTGTTCCATTTTAACTATCTTTTTCACTAGGGCAGCTATGAAGTGACTATTGCCACCAAACTTATCGTTTTCACCGTATAGATTACAAGGTGTTATGTATTGGTATTTTGTACCATATTGTTCATTACACGCGTCTATATGGACAGCTAAACATCTTTTAGCATAACCGTATGAAAAATTAGTTGGTGTTGGTGGTCCTTTGTGTAACATTTCTTCTGTCATCGGGTATGTATCGACTTTGTCGGGATATATACAAGTACTTAAAATACCTATAAATCTTTTAACACCGGTTAAACGTGACCATTTAACTATATTGGTGTTCATTTGTATATTATCTACAAAATACGTATCAGGGTTATTGATGTTATCGATAATTCCACCCACCTTTGCAGCTAAATGGATTACAACATCAAAATGGTTGTTAGTCATTAAAGACATAACCTTATCTTCATTAGTTAAGTCACAATCTTTTGACGATAAATAAGTGGCATTAGGTAAGTATTTCCTTAAGGATTTACCAACCATACCACTACCACCTGTTACTAATATATTCATTTCTAAAATAATCTTTTAATATAGGTTTTATTATGTCAGGTGACACTTGTTCTAAAAACATATTCCCTAACCCCTTTGTTAAAATCAACCCCAAATTGGTTCCTACGTTCTTTTTATCTTTACTTAAAGACTCCATCATATCATCCAATTCGATATGAGGTAATTCCTTTATTTTATGTATACGTTTTAAAACGTTATACATTTCGTCATATTCTTGTTTTGTTATGTACCCCATTTTCATTGAGACGTAATTAGCTATATCCATACCATATGAAACAGCCACACCATGTGGTATATCGTAATTTGTTATGGACTCTATAGCGTGTCCAAACGAGTGTCCGTAATTAAAAACACGTCTAGGACCGACATCAAATTCGTCAATCTCAATCATACGTTTCTTAATTTCTAAACTATGTTCTATTAGTGATTTTACATCAAGTTGGCCCATACGGAATAAATGGTCCCTAAAAAAGTCAAACGACCCCCTACCTTCAATGAAAAAGTAATGAGCCATTTCACCTATACCAGAATACACTTGTAATTCAGGTAGTGTCTTTAAAAAGTTCGTATCTATAATAATTTCGTGTGGTGGGTAAAACCCACCTAATTGATTCTTAAACTCACCAAAGTTTATGGAAGTTTTACCACCAATACAACTATCACCTTGAGCTAACAAAGTAGTTGGGTAAAACACCCATTTAACACCTCTATATAGTATTGAAGATATAAATCCTGTTATATCCTGTACAACACCACCACCTATCGATATTATTTTATTGTTCGTCCTAAAACCCGATTTTATTATACTATCTATGATTGGGGTTATGTAGGAGTATTCTTTACTACGTTCAGTGGCATCCACCACAAATTTTGGGTTACCGTGTATTTCCGTCCAAAAATCACCCGATAAATTACCATCAACAATAACGAAATCACCTTTATCGATGTTTATGTTATTAATGGAGTCGAATTTAAGTGTGTAATTATGTACTGTAGATTTTATTTCCATTACATATTAATTGTATAACCACCATCAATCACAATATCTTGTCCTGTGACATAAGTGTTTAAATCACTAACGAAAAAACTAACTAAATTAGCTACGTCTTCCACTTCACCGAATCTATTCATCGGTATTCTTTCAACCAAATAGTCTTTATCCGATTGTGTTAACATGGAGTCAGTCAATTCAGTGTTGGTAAATCCTGGTGATATTGAATTAACTAAAATACCGTAAGGTGCTAAATCACAAGCCATGGTTCTAGTCATACCGTTCAAACCACTTTTAGACGTGGTATAAGATAATCTCCTTTCTGAAGAACCAGTACCTTTAATTGAAGATATGTTAACTATTCTACCATATCCTCTTTTTTTCATACCTTCACAAACAGATTGGGTTACTCTAAAAGGACCGTATAAGTTAACTTTCTGTACTTTATCGAAATCTTCATAAGAAACATCACCAATAAAGTTGTTGATACATATCCCAGCGTTATTAACTAAAATATCTATTTCGATGTCTCGTATTTTTTCAATAAAAGACGTTGTGGAGTCCTTGTCGGAGAAGTCCACATCATTAGTACTAGTTCGTATAACTTCAGCTCCGTAAAATTCTAGTTTATCACTAATAGCTTTACCTATACCCCTAGAACCACCAGTCACTAACGCCTTCTTACCTTTTAAATTCATTATTTAGTAGGTTTTCTATCGATACTTTCAGCAGCTCCTTTTCTGACTACCTCATCTTTTATAGTTGGACATTGTGCCCCACAAGTATGAATCAAATCATAGAATAATATTAAAGTAAGAACTTCAACAGTGTGGAAGTATTTACAGTCTAAATTTACCACATTAATTACATCAGGTACAACTTGACTTCTAGCTCCAGATATTAAAACCGACTTAAAACCGTTTTTTTCTGCCCAATGTAAGCAAGATATAACATTTTTAGAGTTACCTGAACAAGATAAAGCTATAATCATAACCTTTTTACCATCCATTTTACCTGTTTGTTTAGCTAAATCTAACCAATTAAGGAACAGGTTATTATAACCATAGTCATTAGCGATACTAGTCATTAAACACTGACTTTCCATTGTGGAGATGTGTTTTTTAATACCAGCTTTAGCGAATAATCTAGTACAATCATCGGCCGCGTGATTACCAACAGCCCAAAGACCCCCATTAGCTACTATGTAAATGTCGTCAGATTCTTTAAAATCTTTAACGAATTGTTCCCACTCTTTAGTGGTTAGTGTTTTTTCGAATTTTTCTTCGATGTTTTCAAAATCTATATTTGCCATAATTTTTTAATTTATATTTTAATGATAATATTTTATTCTATTTAAGTGAATATACTATATACCATGATTTATATCAGATTCTTCGATAAATTACATAATCTTGTAGTAGACCCCCTTTTATTGTTTCTACTAACGTGAAAGAACCCACTTTTTGTGGTGTCACTAGTTCTTTATCGGTTTCCCTTGTGTGTATGCTTTTATTTTTCCTAACCCCAAATATCATAACACCATCATTAGAAATAACATTTTCTAAATTATTTTCTTTAAACGATTCTGTGATGTCCCAATGATAACCAACACAATGAAATGAGTAAACCACATCAACTTCTTCTAGTTTTGACATATTATCGTTACTTAAATCAATTATATTAATATTGGTTAGGTTGTTTAATTTTGAAAAACGTTCCGTCAAACTTAAGTCATTGTATGGTATATTACCACCAATATGTTGTCCACAGGGGTTATTACTACAAGGTCCTTTGTCATATTCCTCACCACTAAAGTCACACAAATAAAATATTGTATCATCCATGTCTAACATATTTTTTAAGTAGATACTAGACCTACCTAAACCACACCCTAAATCAATGATTTTATCAACGTTTTTAACAAGATGACCAACACTTTTAAATTCATCTTCCGACCTTTCTAAATACTCGATTTCGTTTTTACTTATTTGTAGATACTTTAATCTATCAAATAACTCATTGTTTTTTATGTAATTAAATTTATACCCCATATTATTTTACATATACGTGAGCCATTTCCTTACCACCACAAGCTAGTCTAACACCTGGGTCATCACTTATACAATAAATTACATGTACAGTACCTTTAGGTAGGAAAACTAGGTTACCTGGTTTGGCTATTACAATTTCATCAGGTTCCCCTTGTGGTTCTTCTCTATTATACCATAATTTATATTCAAACTCACCTCTGAATATCACCCACCATTCATCTTTGGTTGGATGGTAATGTTTACGACATCCATTTCCCTTACTTTGTTTTATGAAAGCTATTTGGTCATTGTCTGTGTATACGACAGGGTAACACCAATCTGAACCACCTAACTTATCTTCTATTTCATCTAAATCCATTAAGGTTTCATTATGACCCAAGACTCCTTCTTCAGGCATCGGTGAACCGTCCAAGGCTATCAAATCAACTAAGGCTGATTCAATGGACGTTATCCCATCATGATAATAAAACTTACCAACATTATCTTTCCTTTTTCTATGGTTTAAACAAGCTTCAGCAATATATAACTCATCCATGGTATCAACATCAATAGCTTCAATTTTACTTATTGGGAAATAACCGAATTTACCACAGAATGTTGGCCCTGTTTCGTATTCCGATATAAACGTTTCTTTCTTCCATCCCGTCATAGCCCAACAAATTGAATCTATAGGTGATAAGGATTGTGTTTCTTGTTTTTTCTTAGGGTCGAAGTTTATCGGATTTCCGTCCATAAAACTTTCCGAATATGTTTGTTCTGTTGTTACTAAAGAATCGTAATTCTCCAGTGTTTTAGTGAACTCTAATATTGTTTCTGGTTTTAATAATGGTGATGTTGTGTGTACCTGTACTAGATAATCACATTCTACATTAGTTATAAAATCATATAGAAAGTGGTCGTGTATTGTACACCTCTTACCACCACAATCCTTAGAATTATTTACCATGGTACATTCAGTACCACCTCTACTCTTATCTCTATGGTAGAATTTTACACCTAACTGTTCGGCTATATCTCTAAAAACTAACTCGTCTGAGTTAATGTAAATCTCATAAAAAGCGTTTGAATTTTTACAGGCTTCCACTACGTAATACATTAAAGGGAACCCATCAACCAACATTAAATTTTTATTAGGTACTCTAGTACTATTTAGTAACGCCGGTATTATTGCTACTTTCTTCATTCTCTTCAGTTTTAAAAAATTCCTCAAAATCTACATACTCTAAGAAATTATTTATTGGTGAGTTTGGTGAACTTGATACTATTTCGAAATTTGGTATGTTTTTTTGTTGTTCCGAAAATAGTCTCCAATACTTAACACCTGAATCACCATCATTACGGTGTGGTCCTTGATTTACACCTTGCACAAAAGTTTTAACATCAAAGTAATTAGGGTGGAAATGACTTAAATCTTTACCTGATTTAATACTTTCTTCCCTATCTACGTAATGTGCATCAATACCTAATAGTACTATTTTTTTATATCCTAAGTATAGTGCCACCTCTACAGCACAAGCACCAGCGTTACCAACAAAACCCATCTTCCTATTCTCTAAAGTACCATGTGGTGGTACAAGTTTTTCATCACCACCAATATCTAATTGTACTATTCTATCACCGTGTTCCTGTTTCAGTTTACCCATCCACTCACTGACAGAATCATTCTTCATTATGAAAAATTTCTTAATATCTTTCTCCTCATTAACCAATCCCTCAATATCTTTATATATAGTTGGTATTAATAGCGGGTCTATGATTAGGTAATAGGTGGGTATAAAACTCCAATCAGGATAGGCAATATATTGTCTATTCATACTCATAGTATCACAATCTTTTAGTTTTGTGATGTCTATTTCATTTAAACTGAGACCACTACCAATTATAAAAATTGTGTCTTTCCTATCCATCATAAATTGGTTATTTGAGTAAAAATATTATCCCTTACTTCGTTATTTATTTTACGTAAATCTATAATGTCAGATTCTAGTATTTTTTTGTTTTTGTATTGTTCGTAATTAATCGTCTCTAAACCATTCTGACATTCAACACGTAACCCACAAAATAACATTTCTAAAAATTTACCCTTATTATGGTAGATGGTGTTACCTTTTTCACCCCTACCTGTTGAAGCTACATAACCTTTTGAGTATTTAGAAGCTGTTAGGTAGAGTTCACCCAATGACCTTCCACCTATGTGTTCACATCCCTGTGGGATTGTCCTATTAAATTGTTTGTGTCCAAAATAACACATCTTACCATTTCTATCCATATTAAAATCGGGGAATACGGAATCTGATAAGTAGTAATCGGAAACATAAGAATTAATACTGAACCTATCTTTATATTGTTTATCAAATAATATTAACTTATCGATTAAATTTTCCGATATAAGATGGTCAACTATTGGGAATCTGGCTTCGTCATAAAATAAAGAAATTATCTTAATACCTCGTTTTTTAGCCTCTATAACTTCCAACTTCCTAGAGTTTATAGCTTCTGGCATGTCAATAAATAACCAATATTTAGTACCAGTTAGAGTCACACCTCTATCCTCGTAGAAATCTGATGGGTATATTTCTTTTAATCCATGAAATCCATGTAGTTTATTATATTCAAAACTACCGTCAAACGTACATTTAATCATTGCCTAATTCTTTTTTTATGGTAGACTCTAACCTAGACCAAAAATCTACGTATTCTAAAGATAAAGTAAAGTTTTCCTCTATGAAAGGTAACATTTCTTTATACGTGTTTTCATTTAAGCTAGGTAATACGGAATTTTTAAAATCACTAGTGTTATTAAATTGTATGAACCCCTTGGGGTTAAAATATTTGTCTATATTACCACAACCCCAATAAATCGGTACTGTACCTGTTACTAGACAATCTATTATTTTTTCAGTGAACCAGTTATCGGTTCTATCATTTTCTATTATTAAAGAAAACATATAATCCTTTAACCCTGTTATTTTATTATCAACATATCTATATCCACGACCAAATACATCCATATCAGTAATTTTACTGTTTATTATTTCGTGTCTTAGTTTATGACCTGTGGTTTGTTTTTTATCTGAAGATATGATAGATAATTTTTTAGTTTTTTCATGTATTTTCCTATCTTCATCGTTTATCCAACAAGAACCAAAAGGAAATAATTTACTATTACCACATTGAGACAACACTGTGGGGTGCCAAGCCAATATTAAATCGAATTTATCTTTGTGTTGAGGTATTTGATTAACCACGTTCATTATTGTGGGAGGTTCTATCTGAACCAACACTTTATAGTCAGCCGATGTGTCTGTAGTTAAACTATCAAATGATACACTAACCTTCCTATCGAAAAACATATCATTATGTAACGTACCTATTGTTTTTGCTTTTATATTGTTATCCATGACTCAGGTATTAAATCTTTAGTGTTATGTGTTATTGCCACCCCAAACCAAGTAGAGGGAGCTACTACTTTTTTATCTGTATTCTTATTTAACCAAGCCCCCCACCAAGAAAAAGATGAATTTGCTATTATATTGTTTTTACACATACTCATTAAGTATAAGTCTTCAAAATCAGTATTATTTTCTACAAATATAAATGACGAACCTTTAAAGGTTTGTTTACACCATTCAATATCATCTGAAAACACTAAAAAAACATTATCAGTACCAATATATTTTATAGCTTCACCATAATAAACAGAAGAACAAACCGGATGCTGATTAGGTAATCGTAAATAATCCCCTCGTCTAACATGAATACTACAAATGTTAGATTTACTAATAAAAGGATATTTGGTTTTTAGTTTTTCTATTATATCCTGTGTCGGTGAAAAAAACTGTAAAATTTCTTCCCTACGGTGATTAAAATATTTTTCACTTTGAAAGTACCCATTTAATCTAATATTGGGTACATAATCAATTTTATTGAAATGGAAATTAGGTTCGTTGTAGTTAACTACACTAGAATTAATTTTATTAAAATTTATATTTCTAAAAATATTATCTTTATAACTATCAATGGGTTTATGGACTACCGTAGCATCATTATCGTCATATACTAATGTGTCGTTATTATCAAGACATAAAGCCAAACTAGTTGCTATTTGAAATAGATAATTTCCTAAACCCCCTATAAGATTAGAATTAACCATTTTATTACTTTATTAAACATTTATTAAAAAATTCTATCATCCAACCATAGTCAACGTGTTGGTTTTCTATATTACTATACCCTTCTTGTTGTATACATAACATGGGGTTCATAATAAAAGTTTTTTGTCTAGGGATGATATACCTACAGTAAAAAACGTCAATAATTGGGTGAAATGGTGCCTCTTTCAATATAAAATCATACATGGTATGATTTATTGCGTAAGCGTGAGTTGTATAAGCAAAATTAGTTTTAACTAAATTAGGTGTATGGGTTACTAATCTTCCCACATTAGGGTCTATAGTAGCTCCCAAATAAAATAAATCCCACTCCTGGTCCTTCAGTTGGTCTAAAGATTTATTTAAGTGTGTAATGTTTTCATCTACAACTAATACATCATCTTCAAATATTAATATATTTTTTAACCCCTCATCTTTAGCTTTTTTAATAATACTTAGATGGCTTCCCCTACAACCTATAGCACCTTTTTCGTGTTTTACGGCTGAAAATCTATTAACATTAGTAAGACCTAATTTTTTAAATTCTATTTGTGCTTGTGCCCACCTATCTTTTCGATGGTCTAAATTTATACAATACACTTTGTCGAATAGTTGATTTAATTCCATGTGTCAAATAATTTATCGGTCTTTTTTATTTTATAAAATTTATCTGGTGCACCAGCCATTAAAGCGTCTTTAGGGTACTCCCAGTTGTTATAGTAGTTAACTAGTTTGTCTAACCTGCCCTTAAAATTTACCACAGCAGATGAGTTTTCTAATTTTCTTCTAATGTCTTTTCTAATGTAACTTAAGTGATGCATTTGTATTTCATCCCTATCAAATATTTTACATTTTCCAGGTTTCATACACCTAGTAGGGTCTACTAAAACAGGTAATCTATTACCTAACTGATAACTACTGGTGTGATTTATTTTATATAATAATGACACATAGTATTCTTCAGGTGGTGTTAACTTGTAAATAGGTTCTTTATAGTAAGTTTGTAACATACATGCAGATGAATCAAAGTCTCCTTCAGAAACTACCTTTTTTAAAAGTTTAAATTCTTCTAGTAAATAATATTCATCAGAATCCATAGACATATGATGGGAACAATTTTGTCCTAAAGATAATGAAACACCAATATTTCTTTTAGTTATTTCATTATAGTGACCTCCCTTATCTACCTTAGGTCTATATTCAAATAATTCATCTATTAAACCTTTATTTTTTAATTCATTAAGTAAAGGAATTAATTCATCACTACAATGATTACCAAAGTTGGATACTTTTTGGTAAACTACCGATATGTAGTCTACCTCATCTCTTATACATCTAATAGAACCTTCAAGTAGTTCTTCTCCATCAAATAAATTATACGATACACCTATTTTCATATTTTTACTATTTTTATTTTATTTAATAATCTTTTATTGGACAACACGTAATTGGTTGCCCTAACATAATCTTCTTGTTTTATGTACCCTTTAACATCTCTTGTTTGACTTTCAAAATGGTAAGCTACGGCGTTATGAGCAAAACAATTTTTTTTATTGTATAAAGTACATTTTAAATTAAATTCTACATCAGATAAGGAATCCACATAGTATTCTGGAAAATAATTTAATTTTATAAATAATTTTTTAGATATCATTTGTAAAGCTGCTGTATTACCTATAGCTCCAACTACATCCGTAACTGGATAGTTATATTCACTTTTAAATCCTTTGTGTGATATTCTAAGACCGAATTGATTATTGTTATTTACAGTACCCAGTAAATCTATACCCGCGTGTTGTAGTGTATTGTCATCAAAATATAATCTAGCACCAATAGTGCCACAAGAGTTTTTATTTTTGTTATAGAGATTTACCATTTCTGAAACACAATCATTAATTAATTCTATATCATTATTACAAAATAACAATAGTTCAGTATCCTCGTCTAGGTGATTTTTAACTACATCATTATTTATTTCTTCAAAATGATAATAATCATACTTAATCAATTTAACATTATTAGATTCACAATAATTAGTGATTTTTTCTATATTAACTTCATCACTACCAGTATCCGCTACAGTTATTTTTATATTAGGATATTTTGAGTTGGTGATAAATGAATTTATACACCCTGAAAGTAATTTAAAATTATTTATATTAGGTATTATTACTTCTACCTTAGGGGTCTCTTTAAAATTAAATTCTCTATTTTCATATTTAATTTCACTTTTTAATTTAACAGGTAGACAAGGTTCTTCAGTTCCAGGTTTAAAAGTGTATTTCTCAGTGAACTGTCTACGATTTTTTTCCCATTCATCATTCGTCATACCTATCGATTTGTGTGTTAATTCTACTGAAAAAGTAACACCTACCTTAGTACCACCCACGTAATTACCAAAAGAAAAATCTACATCGTAGAAATGGAATCCTTTAAATTCTTCATCAAAAGTATTAGTGATTCTTTCTTTATGACATGCAAAAAATACACCATCGACACAACAAGTCTCAATAGGTACGTCAAACTTAGAACTATATTTACTAGTCCATGTTTTACCATCCTTAGAGTGTTTAACGATACCTACCATCTTTGATTGGTCTTCCCACCATCTACCGTTTGGGGCCATGTAGGTACTACCGGCCACACCCAATATACCATAATCGGTTTTATTAAAGTCTTCTAATAATTTAACAGCCCATCTTTTCTTATTAAAGATTATATCATCATGACAAAACACCACCACATTATTAGTAGTTTCTGATAACCCCTTATTATATATTTCCGTTAACGAAGTCCCATTGGGGTTCTCGTACATCAAAATCTCAATATCCTTAATACCTGACGTTTTCTTAACATGTTGTTTAAACTCAGGGTCAATACTTTTAGTACTTATTACAACACTTAAACTCATTTCTTAACCCCCCAAAAATATAAATCACAATGATTAGTTTCAACTTCAAACTCATAAGAAGAAAAAATATTATCAACATCAATACATTCACGTATATCTTCTTCTGTTACATTTCTATAGTATTCAGAATCCCAATCCTCACGGAATACATTTGGCATAGTAACCCAATTATCCGATGAGTTACCTTGAGCTGTCACATGTTTTTCTCTATCTATTTTATCTTGTGTGGTAGTACCATGAACAGGTCTACCTGTAGTGGCACATGTAAAAATAAAATAACCACCAGGTTTTAACATTCTAACAGCGTTTTGAATACTTTCTTTATAAAAAGGGTTGTGTTCCCAACACTCACACGATATGATAGTATCAAACGATTCGTCAGGTGCGTCATATTCGTTAGCCGGACATACTACATCCACACCTTTTCCAGGTCCAATATCTAAACCTATAAATTCACAATTATCAAACCAAGGTTCTTCATTACCATTAACATCAAATGAACCAATGTCTAAAACCTTAATATTTTTAAAAGCTTTTGGAAACTTTTCTTTTATTTTATCCAAGTAATTTTTTTGTTCTTTGTGTGCCATTTTACTTTATTTTTTATTTTACAAATAACTTTTTATAGTTTCTTTCATTCCTAAGTTAAAGTTGATTTCTGGTTTCCATCTTAACTTAGTGTATATTTTATCAAAATTAACAGAATATCTTAAATCA
>Ga0070745_1001303_pt1 | contig 13973 bp, 15 predicted proteins | sample VirMetDEL_Mar_4_FD_77438 | JGI IMG/M metagenome (GOLD analysis project Ga0070745, IMG submission 77438) | Aqueous microbial communities from the Delaware River and Bay under freshwater to marine salinity gradient to study organic matter... | ecosystem: Environmental > Aquatic > Marine > Coastal ...
GGGCTATCCTAATCCTGTGATGCACAAGGGAAATTGGCAGAGTGGTTGAATGCACCGGTCTTGAAAACCGGCGAACGTTAATAGCGTTCCCAGGGTTCGAATCCCTGGTTTCCCGCCAAGATTCAAACGGAAGCCTCGCGAAAGCGGGGCTTTTGTGTTTCTGGGGTTTGGCGATCTTCTGCTTACTGTGCCCTGTAGCAGACTCGCGCAGCCAATACTGATGATTGCCGATGCAGCCCGGGACCTGAATCAAGCAATTGAAGCCACTTCCACTGGCTCATTTAATTCGTGGTTTTTCCAGCCAGCTTTTGCTCGTCATCTTTTTATTTTTTTACTACTATCGTTCATCTGCGCACTCAAGGAAGAGAGGCTGAGCGCCTTGAGGCTGGTAGAAAAATTACACTCGATCATTGAATGAGTTATTACTTTTACCCAGAACCTAACGACTCAGCCATCCGTAATTACCTCTTGGTGGAACCGATGGATAAAATGTGTGGCATCGTTGTAGTGGTAGGGCTTGCCCTCTCTGGATGCGCTACGAAAACTCCCGAAAAACCTGATGTGACTCCACCTCCTGCCGTCGTCCAGGAAGCACCGCCTGAGGTCGCACCTTCGACCCCAGAAAAGTGGACTGTGCGATACGAGGCTGCACCTGTGAACGCCAGTGCTGACGCCCCGAAAGCAGCTTCTCTGGAGTCTGCTCAGTCAGAAACAGAAACAAATTTGAACCAAAATCGCGCTGAGCAATGCCGTAAAGAACTGGATGTTTTAAAGGTCTACAACAAAGCGTCTTACGATAAATACGAGGCGCAATACCAGGCCATTGCTGCCAAGACTGCCAAATACATGGAAATTAAAGACTCATTGGGTCCCGATTTAAACTACATGGTTATGCCGGCTTATCAATTTCAAATTCGTGAGTTCTGCTTCCGAGTTAAGACCCGTCTGTCGGAGCTTGTGCTTCGCCAAGCCCGATAATGATTCCACGTCCGGGGACGTCTTTTGCCAGCTGGTGAAACAAGCGCTGCATTGTCCGAAAGATGACGAGGGTCCCAGGCGTGGTTTCCCGCCAGGACTTAAACGAAAGCCCCGCCTTAGCGGGGCTTTCGTGTTTCCGGCCCCAATGTCGCGAACGTTGTGAACCCGTTGGCATTAACCCATATGCGCAGGGAACGATGTTAATGGGCCATGTTCCAACCTGCCGTGCCAAGCCCGCCCAATGACGGCAGGGTTCAATCGTCCCCGCATAAACAGCGGTGCGCGCAACCCCATTACAAGGACGCAAGCGTTATGCAGTCATCCCCCTCCCAAGCGCCTTCCGCCACCGGCGAACTGATCGCCAGTTTCCGTCACGGCAAGGGTTTTCTGATTTTCAGTTTGATATTTGGCGTTGTGTTGTTAGGTCTCGCCGGGTTTGTGTTGTATCTGGGCACGATCCTGCCACCGGGCAATGAAGGGCCGGTCAGCCTCCAGACGTCCCGTGGCATGGCCTTCAGCTTCAGCAGCCCCCATACCTTGATTTACGCCACCAGCGCTTTGCTGGCGGTTCTCGGGCTGGGTGTATTTGCCGCTTACGCCTGGCACAGGAAACTGCGTGCGCCGCTTTACGACGTGTATGAGCATGGCATCGAGCGCATCATCAACGATCAGCGCGAATACACCGCCTTTGCCGAGATTGATGACCTGTATCTGTTCGGCTCCGGGCAAACCGTGCTGACCGGCATGATCACCAACGTGGCTTACCGTCGTAATGCCTCCGAGCCGTTTCATCGAGTGATCGAGAGCCTCAAGGGTTTTCACGATTTCCAGCAGTTGGTCCGTGAGCTGCACGTACGTGCACGTCTGCCGGGGGTGCTGGCGACGCTGGAGTCGGGTGGGGCAGTCAGGTTTAATTGCATCAGCTCCGGGCAGGTCTGGGGCAAGCGTGTCAGCGGCAACTTCCTCAAAATCACCACGACGCCGATTGTGGTGAGCCAGGATTTTCTCGAATACCAGGGGCGCAAGGTGCCGATGTCGTCGCTGCGTACCGTCGACCTCAACGCCTGGACCGAAAAGGTGGTGATCAAGGACGAGAGCGGCAAACCCGTGTTGTCGACCATCGCCACCGGCATTCTGAGCCACGACCTGTTCCTCAACACACTCGATGCCGTGTTTGCGGCTGAAGAGCAAGCACGCGAGCCGGCTTGAGCCAATCGTGTCATTCATGAGGATTAAACGATGATCTATCGCGGCGCAGGCTGGCTGACACTGTTCACGCCGGTGGCCATGGTGTTGTTGCTGATGGGGGTGTGGCCCGACCCCAGCGTCAAACCCGGCAATACCTCACTGATGCAACTGTTGATGGGGGTGGGGATTGGCTCGGCCATTAACACCGTGCTGGGCTTTGTCCTGAATCGGCAGGTGCATGAAGATGGCGTGCGCCATCACTTCTTTTTCATGCCCATGCAGTGGCCGGCGCTGGCGATCATGATTGTCTGCGCGGTGATTGCCCTGCTCAAGTAAGGCCGCCCTTAGGCGGGCGTCCAACTAACGGTTTGAGGGGAGCGCGAAGGTTCCTGGCTTTTCGCCCATTATTGAACGCTGCAACCCCTGGAGCCCGTTGGATGAACCGTCAAGACCCACCTCACCTTGTCGCCACGCTTCCCGGAGCGCCAAGCGCTGCAAGCCCTGTCGCGCACCCACCCACCTGGTATTACGGCCCGGATCTACCGAGCGTTGGCGGCAGTGGTCGGGGGATCCTGGGGTTCTACATTGCGCTACTGATGCTGTTGCCGGGCTACGGGGTGGTGATGTTGCTCCTGGCCGGGCTCGGAGCGCTGCAGGGCACGCCGGCCAGCGCTGAATCGAGTTTTACGACGTCGGCGCTCATCCTGTTCATGCTCGGTACCGCAGTGCTCATCGGTGCGATGTTTGCCTGGATGGCCTCTACGCCTCATGTGGAGGCCTTTACGTTCGATGAAAACCAGCAACTGCTCAGCCTCACGGTTATCCGTCGTGGCCGCGGGCCCTACGAAGTGCGGGTGCCATTCAGCAACATCATTTACGTCTGCCCCTACGTCCTCGCCCGGTTTGATCGCCATGGGCATTTCCACCTCGTGGGTCAGGGACCCAAGGACAAGGTTTTCGAATATCGGTTGGGTGAGGGGATCTCTCTGGACGAAATGGCGTTTCATGCTGAGTGGTTGCGGGGAATGATAGGGGCGCGGATGCACGAACTGGTGAATCTGGATAAATGAAACATTCGCGTTAATACCAGACTCGTAGTGTCGGGCCGTCCGCGCTTGAAACCCGCGCGAACGCTACTGCGGCAGCAATGGCATTTAAGTTGATTGGCCCAAATACAGGGCGAAAACTGCCCCAGCCACACGCGCAGCTGATCTTAAAGGCAGTGACCCATGGCTCAGCAGAAAAGCTGAGCCACCGATAGCAGGCAAATCACCTGGACAAAAATCTGAGCTCGAATGGGATGTTTCATCTGTGCGACCCTCCTGTACAGCTGCGGGGGAGAAGTGCCGTACGCGATGTAGATCCTCCCTGGATCGCCAACAACACTCGCAACTGTTCCATTGAGTATAGGCCCTGAAACGAATCTTTCACGATTGGGCCGATTCAGTCCCCCGGCAGGCTCTGCTTACAACTATCTGCCCAGCCCATCGCACTTTTTTTCATTTATCCAATCTATCCTTGTCCCAGCCCTGCCGATTTCCCGCGTGGGCAAAAGAACCAGATCGGGTGCCGATGGATCGCACGTTACTTTTATTCAAGACTCGACGAGTGCCTCGGCCCCTGTGGCTGGCCGTGGTGTTGATACTCTGCGCCAGTGGCTGCACCCAGCAGCAGGGGCGGGACATCGCCAAGCAGTTCAGCGATGGCAAACCCGATGAATTCTTCCAGACCAGTGTCGATCGCATGGCGACCCTGGGCATGCGCGACAACTTGCAAAGCCTGTATTTGCTCATGAACAAGCTCTATTTGCGCAACCCCAACCAGTGGCGCCAGTCGGGTTATCCCGATGCGGTAAGCGCTGCGCGGGAGATCCGCCTGGCCATTGAGCAGCGCCGCTCATTGCCCGCCCTCGGGGAGCGTCGCGACCTGGCAGCGCTGAGCTACTCCTTGAGCCCTGAGTTTCAGGGCGACCGGGTCGGGGCGTTTATCTATGCCATCGGCAGTATGATCGTGACCGCCCACGGTGGGCGTACCGAGTTCTACATTACCGACTCGATCAACCCGCAGTTCGTCAGCAATGCCGCGCGCAATATCGAGAAGGCCACCTGGCTGCTCAGCAAGCGCCAGGATGCAAACGGTGTCCTGCTCCTGTTTTCCAACGAGATCTCGGAGGAGGGCAGCAACCTGAGTTTCGCCGTCGAGTTCGGCAAGATTGTTGCGCGTCTGGACCTGTTGACCCAGATGCTCGACGAACGCTACCGCCGTATTGGGCTTAACTATGCACAAAGCCTGTTGTTGATGAATTTCCTGCCGGTGCAGTAATTGGGTTGTTCGGTATGCTGTTTCTCCTTTGGATGTAGGAAGCGGCCTATCTTGCATTCCGATGCTTGAAACACCTCCCTGTGCGCAATAGCCTCGGATTTTTCTGAAAAAACGAGGCCCTACCTTGGGTAAGCGAAAAACGGCTTGGCCGACGGACCGCGAAATACGCCTGCGCTTTATCCTTTTCGCTGTGATCGACGCCGCGAGCGTTCACGGCGTCCCCTCTGAGCTGTTGCTGCCCGCGCATAAATTGCTGCGAGACTCGCCGACAGAGGCGCAGTTGCTCGCCGCCCTGGGGGAAATTCTGGCCACTGATGAAATGCATGGGTTCAGGCTACCACCAGGTTCGGAGGCCGATGAATTGATGCAGTCGCTGGAAAAGCCCGACGGCTAGGCTCATCCGTTAGACCGTTTATTTCCTTAAGATTGGACGAGATTCCTCAATCGAATATCCATAACGTCTATAGCCGCCAGGTAACGGATGTAACTAACGCAATAGCACCAAAATCACTGTTATCACGCCAAATGCAGCTGTCTTGTTCGACCAAGCGTGCCTGGGAACATCCATTCCTGCTGCTCTGCCGGCGTCTTGCGCAGCCGTCCGGTCTCTCTAGAATCGGCGCCAGAACCTAGCCATTTCCTGTCGATTACGGAGTTTCGAACATGATGAATGCAATGCAGATGCCGATGAACACCTCCATGCCAATGATGCCGATGATGGGCATGCCGATGATGATGGCCACCATGAAATGCGAAATGGCCGCTGACGCCATGATGTGCACCATGAAGCCGGCAGCCGGCATGGACATGGCCCAGTTCAAGACCAATGCCGAAATGATGGCGATGATGATGAACTGCGGCATGCCGATGATGATGCAGTGCGCCAACCTGTCGATGATGTGCATGTCGGCCGACGCCATGGCCATGATGACCGGCATGAACATGATGCCGATGATGGGCATGCCGATGCCGATGATGAAGTGCGTCATGGAATGCACCATGATGGCCGACGGCATGATGTGCAAAATGATGCCGATGCCGGGCATGAGCATGGACATGATGAACAACTGCTGCATGCTCATGAACAAAATGATGAACGACTGCGCCATGCCCATGATGATGAGCTGCAACGGCATGCCGATGATGTGCTGCACCTGCTGACAGGTCCCGCGCGATGAAAAAACGCCCCGATAAGTCGGGCGTTTTTTTTTGCCGTGATTAATCCAGCCGCTCGGGGTAGGTGATCACCAGGAACGCCACGGCTTCGCTGTCCGCCGGGTTGCGGTAGCGGTGGGGCTGGTCGGCGTAGAACAGGATTGAATCGCCGGTGGACAGCAGGTAGCGCTCGTCATTGACGCTGACTTCCAGTACGCCTTGGGCCACCACCAGGTTTTCCTGGATGCCCGGCCCGTGGCCTTGGGAGACTTCCTCGCCGAGTGCCCGCAGGCGAATCTCGTAGAACTCGGACTGGCGTGCCGTATCGTAGGGAAACAATGCGCGGCTGATAAACGCGCCATCGGCACTCACCAGGCGCTTGCTCTGCTGCGCCGGCAACACTTCCACTCCTTCGAACGCGCGATCTTCCAGGAACGCCGCCACCGACACCTTCAAGCCCTTGGCAATTTTGCACAACACCTTGATCGACGGCACGCTGCGCCCGGATTCGATCTGCGCCAGCATTGCCCGGCTCACGCCGCAGGCGCGTGCCAGGGCGTCCAGTGACAAGTGCCGTTTGCTGCGCAGGCGTTGCAGGTTATGCGCCACGCACAGGCTGATCACATCGTCATCGGTGTTGGGCTTGGGCAGCGGTTCGGGCGGTTCGGGAATCACATGCAGGAAATTCATTGGCCTACGCCCGGCGTGTATCGCTGGGCGTTGCGGCGTGGGTGGTAAACACCGCCAACCCTGCGCGCGCTGCGTACATCGCCCACATCAACTCGGCCGCAGCACGTGCCTGGCGGCGTTTGCGGTGGAGGGTAAAGTCGATGACGGTGGCGGATGCAGGCATGGGAGGCGATCTCGTAGGTGACTCGATGGCTCCACAGTAATGGGTACTGGTTATTTCTTTAAATACTGAGTTTGCATGTATTAATTCGATTTTGGACTTAAAAAATAAATCCGGTCCGACGCTGTTGTGGGAAGCGTCTGGTCCGTTATCAAGGCGTGACTTGGCGGGCATCGTTGTCTTCCCATCACTGTTCGCGTGACGGCCCAGCCTTTCACGCCCCCGAATTCCAAGGATCCGCCCATGCTGCTGCGCCCACCTCCGTTCCTGTTTGCCGCCCTGACCTTTAGCTCCCTGGTGCACGCCGAAGACCTGCAATTGGCACCGGTCGAAGTCACCACGCCCGAGGCCGGCGCCGGCGAAGTGGCCCAGGCGCAGCTCAAGAGCGTGCCCGGCGCCACCAATTACATCGACATGAGCAGCGTGCAGCAGGGGCGGGTGAGTACCAATGAAGACGTGTTCAAGTACCAGCCGGGTGTGTATGCCAAGGCGGCGAATAACGAAGGGGTGAAGCTGTCCATTCGCGGTTCGGGCTTGAACCGCAGCCCAGGAGCCCACGCCTCCGGGCTCTATGAGATGTTCGATGGCTTGCCGCTGACCGGCCCCGGCGGCACCCCTTATGAACTCAAGGACCCGCTGTGGCAAAGCCGCGTCGAGGTGCTGCGCGGCGCCAACGGTTTTGATCAAGGCGCGTTGGCCCTGGGCGGCGCGGTCAACTACGTGACCCATACCGGCTACGATGCGCCCAAGCTGCAAGTGCGCTACGAAGCCGGCAGCCCTGGCTATGCCCAGCGCGAGATCAGTTCTGGCCAGGTGCTGGGGGATGCCGACTACTACTTCAGCCTCACCGACTCGGAATCCGACGGCTACCAGCGCCAGAGCGCCGCCACCGGCAAGGGCATGGCCGCCAACTTCGGCTACCGCTTCAACCCGGACCTGGAAACCCGCTTTTATTTCCGCTACCGCGAAACCACCAACGACACCCCCGGCAAACTCACCCGCGCCCAGATCAGCCACGACCCGCGTGCCGCCAACAGTCTCAACGTTGCCCGCGATTCCAAGCGCCTGCAACCGGGTTCCACCTGGATCGCCAACAAGACCACCTTGCAGTTGGACGACAATTCGCGCCTGGAAGTCGGGCTGGCCTATCACGATTACCCGATGGACCTGCGCGAAGGCACCAACCGTCTCAAGGTGGCCTACACCGATATCAGCAGCACCCTGAATTACATCCGCCAGGACACGCTGTTCGGCCACGACAGCAAAACCACCCTCGGCCTGCGCACCACCCAGGCGATGCCCAACAACGGCACGTCGGAATACGTGCGCACGCCGGCCGGCAACACCGCAACCTACGCCCCCGGCACCAAGACCCGCGACTACAGCTACCTGGGCTCCGACACCGTGCTGCATATCGGCAACGACCGGGAGCTGGTCCAGGACCTGTGGCTGACCACCGGCCTGGCCGCGATCTACACCCGCCGTGAGACCCAGGTCACCTATCCCGAAGGCCAGGCACCGCTCAGCCAGCATGACTGGGACTACGCGCCGCGCATCGGCCTACGCTATGACTTCACCCCGCAGCTGCAGGTGTACGGCAACCTGAGCCGCTCGGTCGAGCCGCCGCATGCGTGGTCGATGATCTGGGGTTCCAACAAGTACTTTCCAGCGGGCAGCGGCCCGGCCACTGGATTACAGCGCGAAGGCGTCAGCCTGAAAAACCAGACCGCCACCACCCTGGAAATCGGTGGCCGTGGCGAAGCATGGCTCGGCCAGTGGGACCTGGCGCTGTACCGCTCCGAAGTACGCCATGAACTGCTCACCGTGGAAACCCGGGCCCAGACCTCGACCAGCAATGCCATCCTCGCCGAATCCAACGCCAGCCCCACGGTGCACCAGGGCGTGGAACTGGGCCTGCTCAGCCCGCTGTGGGACGGTGGCCGCAGCGGTAAGCTCGACCTGCGCCAAGCCTATACCTTCAGCGACTTCCACTACCGCGACGACGACCGTTTCGGCGGCAACCGCTTGCCGGGCATCCCCCAGCACTACTATCAGGCGCAACTGCGCTATAGCCACCCGACGGGTTTCTACACCGGCCTCAATACCGAGTATTCCTCACGGGTGGCGGTGGACTACGCCAATTCCTATTACGCCGCGTCCTACACCCTTCTGGGCGCGACCTTCGGCTACGACGCACCCAAGCAGGACTGGCAAGCCTGGGTCGACCTGCGCAACCTCACCAACCGTCGCTACGCCAACACCGTCACGCCGGGCTACGACGACAAGGGCCTGGATGTCGCACGCTCAACCCCGGCCGATGGCCGCGGGATCTACACCGGTGTCTCATGGAGCTGGCGCTAAGAGGACACACAGTTACCTGCTGCATGGAGATCAAACTGTGGGAGGGGGCTTGTGCGCCCCTTGCCCCACTATCGTTTTACTGGCATTGTTTGCGCAATTGGTAACTCTTCCCATTTGAGACTCTTTTGCGCATGCATGACATTCCGGCCGCGCTGGGCGATTCAGTGCGTCAGCAGACCCTTACGGCGATGTACCGCGAGCACCACGGCTGGTTGCAAGGCTGGCTGCGCAGAAAACTGGGGTGTTCCCAGCACGCCGCCGACCTGGCCCACGATGCCTTCATCCGTGTGCTGATGCTGGCCGAGCCGCAAAATATCCAGGAACCCCGGGCCTTCCTGGCCACCACGGCGGGGCGCCTGCTGATCGATGGCGCCCGGCGTCGACGCATTGAAAAAGCCTACATGGAAGCCCTGGTGATCCAGGGCGAGGATGCCGGCATGCCCGACCCGGCCGCGATCCATGTGGCCCTGCAAGCCCTGGAACGCATCGCCGAAATGCTTGCCGGCTTGCCCGCCAAGGCTCGCGAAGCCTTCCTGTTGAGTCGCCTCGACGGGCTGACCTACAGCGAAATCGCCACGCGCCTGGAGGTGTCCGCCAGCACTGTCAAAAACTACATCTCCAGCGCCCTGGTGCACTGCTACCACAGCCTGCACGCGGCAGACCCGCTGGCATGAGTTCCGAACAGATCATCCAGCAAGCGGCGAATTGGCTGACCCGCCTGCACGACGAAGAGGTCAGCGACGCCGAGCGTCAGGCCTTCAACGCCTGGTGCCAGGCCGACCCTCGCCACGCGGTTGCCATCGAACGCATGCGCGCGCTGTGGGGCAGCCTCGATGCCTTGCCTGCACAACCCGCACGCGTGGCCCTGAACCGCGCATTTGCCCCGCGTCGCGCGCGCGGTGCCCAGGCGATGGGCGTGCTCGGCGTATTACTCTGCGGCTGGCTGGGCCTTACGCACCTGCCGGTGTGGATGGCCGACCAGCGCACCGACGTGGGCGAGCGGCGCCAGATCGCCCTTGAAGACGGCAGCCAGTTGCAACTCAACAGCAACTCGGCGGTGGACGTGAAATTCGACGGCCACCAACGGGTGATCGAACTGCTGCAAGGCGAACTCTGGGTCGACGTGGCCAAGGATGCGCAACGGCCCTTCGTGGTGCGTACCGACCAAGGCACGGCGACGGCACTGGGCACGCGTTATTTGGTCAGGCGCGCGCCAGACGGCACGACGGTGGTGACGGTGATCGAGTCCACCGTGGCGGTCAAAGGGGACAGCAGCGAAGGGGTCAAGGTCACTGCCGGCCAGCGTTCGATCCTCGACCATGGTCGCGCCCAACCGCCCCAGGCCACCGACGACACCGACCCGGACGCCTGGACCCGTGGCCTGCTCAAGGTCAACGACCAACCCCTGAGCGAAGTGCTGCAAACCCTGGCCAGCTACCGCCACGGCCTGCTGCGCTTCGACCCCCAGGCCTTGCAGAACCTGCGGGTGACGGGGGTGTTCAAGCTGGATGACACGGCGGCGGCGCTGTCGACGTTGGCGGATAACCTGCCGATCCAGGTGGAGTACTTCACCGACCTGCTGGTGGTGGTCAAGCCGCGCTAGCGTTCGTTCTGGCGCAGGCGCTTGTACAGGGTGTTGCGGCTCACGCCCAGCTCCCGCGCCAGGTGGGAAATATTCCCGCCGGCGGCCTTCAAGCGCTGGGTCAGGTCGATGCTGGCATCCAGGTGTTCACTGGCGGGCAGTGGCGCCGTCAGGTTCAAATCGACAAAAAAATCGTCCGGCAGATGCTCCGGACGGATCGGCTGTTCCTCGGCCATCGCCAGCGCCACCTGCAGCACGCTGCTCACCTGGCGCAGGTTGCCGGGCCACGGGTGCTGTTCGAACAGCGCCAGCACCTCGGCGCTGAGCCCGGCCCATTGGCTTGGCTCCCGGTGTTGCTGCCACAGCTGCTGGAACAGCGCCCGCTTGTCGCTGCGCTCGCGTAACGGCGGCAATTCAAGGGTCAGGCCGCCGATGCGGTAGTACAAGTCCTCGCGAAAGCGCCCGGCCTGGACCTGCTCGCGCAAGGCCCGGTTAGTGGCCGAGATGATGCGCAAATCCACCGGGAACAACTCGCTGCTGCCCACCGGTTGCACGCAACGCTCCTGCAATACCCGCAACAGGCGCGCTTGCGTCGGCAGCGGCATATCGCCGATTTCATCGAGGAACAGCGTGCCTTTGTCGGCCTTGCGGATCAGGCCGATGCTGCCTTTCTGGTTGGCGCCGGTGAACGCGCCTTTTTCGTAGCCGAACAGTTCCGATTCCACCAGCTCGGCGGGAATCGCCGCACAGTTCACCGCGATAAACGCCTGCTGGCTGCGGGAACTGGCCCGATGCAGGGCCTTGACGAAGACTTCCTTGCCCACCCCGGTTTCCCCGTGGATCAGCAGCGGGATGTCCTTCTCCAGCATGCGCTCGGCCTGGCGCACGGCTTTTTCCACGCGCACATCACCAAAGTGCAAGGTCTTCAGGCCAATCGCGGCGGGCTTTGGCGCAATGGGCTCGCTGAACACGCGGGCCTGCACCGGCATCTGCTTCGGCCGCTTCAGCAGGCACTGGAAGCGATTGCGTCCCGCCGCCTGCAGCGAAAAGGGCAGGCCCTCCGGTTGATTGAGCAACTCCAGCAGCGACACCTTGAACAAACTGTCGATCATCACCCGCGACAGACTGATGCCCAGCAGGTTGTCGGCCCGGCGGTTGGCCGAAAGCACCTGGCCGCTCTCGTCAAAGATCAGCAGGCCCGCCCATTGGCTGTCGAGGTTGCTCAGGCCGGTGTTGAAGGTCAGCTGGAAGTGTTCGCCGCGAAACAGGTTGAGGATCAGCCGGTTTTCCACGGTCTGGCTCATCATCTTGACCATGCCCAGGGTGTGGGAGGGCGGCAAGTAGCTGTCGCTGGAGACATCCAGCACCGCGATGATTTCGCGCTGGGCATCGAAGATCGGCGCTGCCGAGCCGGTCATGAAGCGGTTGGCCTTGAGGAAGTGTTCGTCATGTTCGATATGCACCGCCTGGGCGCAGGCCAGCGCGGTGCCGATGGCATTGGTGCCGCTGGAACGCTCCATCCAGCTGGCGCCGGCGCTGAACCCCCGGGCCAGCTTGGGCTCGATAAAGCGCTGGGTGCCCCAGCTGGTCAGCACCTGGCCCTGGTTGTCGGCCAGCATGATCAGGCAGTTGGAATTGCTCAGGATGTTTTCGTAGTAGGGCAGGACTTCCTGGTGCGTGGTCTGCACCAGGGAATGCTGGCTTTCCAGCAATTGGCTGATGCCCTCGGCGGGCAGTTGATCGAAGCTGGGCGTGCTCTGGTGGTCCAGGCCGAAGGCGCGGCAACGGCGCCAGGATTCCTGGATAAGGGTGTCGTGAGCCAGGGGTTCGGCCATCGGGCGACCTTCTTTTTATTGTTTTGGGGTCTTGCACAATCCAGCGGATGTAACCAGATCAATCGGGTTCAAAGAGTGTTGTTCATAACTGTTCATTGTCAACCCCAGGATTGTTCAGTTGTTCAGCCTGATCTGTTCATTTCTGTTCGCTCCTGAACATCACGTTCAACCCATTTCCTTGCGGATCAAGCACCTGCCGTTTTTGGCATGAAACTCGCTCTGACGACTGGCCAGATTCATTCCAATAATAAAAAGGTCGTGTCATGTCATTGACCCTGGAACATGTCTCCCGCGTCGTCGAAGGCCAAACCTGGATCGACGACGCCAACCTGCGCTTCGAAGCCGGCTCCTTCAACGTTCTGCTGGGCCGCACCCTGTCCGGCAAGACCAGCCTGATGCGCCTGATGGCGGGCCTGGACAAGCCCGACAGCGGGCGCATCCTGATGAACGGCGTGGATGTCACCCACAAACCAGTGCGTCTGCGCAACGTGTCGATGGTGTATCAGCAGTTCATCAACTACCCGACCATGACCGTGTTCGAAAACATCGCCTCGCCGTTGCGCCAGGCCGGTGTGTCCAACGAGCTGATCCAGAGCAAGGTGCTGGGAACCGCGCGGATGCTGCGCATCGAGAAATTCCTGCAACGTCACCCGCTGGAGTTGTCCGGGGGCCAGCAGCAACGCACGGCCATGGCCCGCGCGTTGGTGAAAGATGCCGAACTGATCCTGTTCGACGAGCCGCTGGTGAACCTGGACTACAAACTGCGCGAAGAGCTGCGTCAGGAAATGCGCGAGCTGTTCAAGGCGCGGCACACCATCGCCATCTACGCCACCACCGAACCGAACGAGGCCCTGGCCCTGGGCGGCACCACCACCATTCTTCACGAAGGCCGGGTGATCCAGAGCGGCAAGGCTGCCGAGGTGTATCACCAACCACAAACGGTGTTGGCCGCCGAGCTGTTTTCCGAGCCGCCGATCAACCTGATGCCGGGACGTATCAGCGGTAACGAGGTGAGCTTCGCCAATTTCGTGCACTTCCCGCTGAACGTCGACCTGCGCCCCATCGGCGAAGGCGAATTCCGCTTTGGTGTGCGCCCCAGCCATATCAGCCTGGTGCCGAGCAACGACGACGACCTCGAGCTGGCGGTGACCGTGTAAGTCGCCGAGATCAGCGGTTCGGAAACCTTCCTGCATGTGCGCAGCGAGCACTTCCTGCTGGTGCTGCACCTGCCGGGGGTGCATGAGTACGACGTCGACGCGCCGATCCGTGTGTACATCCCCACCCATAAACTGTTTGTGTTCGATGGCCAGGGCCGTTTGGTCCAGGCCCCCGGGCGCCGCGTCGCGAGGGTTGCCTGATGGCCGAGATCCATTTGCAGAACCTGGCGCACAGCTACAGTCCCACGCCGAGCGGCCCTGAGGACTACGCTATCCGGGCAATGAATCACGTGTGGGAGCAGGGCGGTGCCTACGCCTTGCTCGGGCCGTCGGGCTGCGGCAAGTCGACGTTGCTCAACATCATCTCCGGCCTGCTCAGCCCGTCCGAAGGGCAGGTGCTGTTCGATAGCAAAGTGGTCAATGACCTCACCCCGGAAAAACGCAACATCGCCCAGGTGTTCCAGTTCCCGGTGGTGTACGACACCATGACCGTGTTCGATAACCTGGCCTTTCCCCTGCGAAACCAGGGCATGGCCGAGGCGAAA
>Ga0070745_1001304_pt1 | contig 13938 bp, 7 predicted proteins | sample VirMetDEL_Mar_4_FD_77438 | JGI IMG/M metagenome (GOLD analysis project Ga0070745, IMG submission 77438) | Aqueous microbial communities from the Delaware River and Bay under freshwater to marine salinity gradient to study organic matter... | ecosystem: Environmental > Aquatic > Marine > Coastal ...
GATGCAGTGCGGATGGTGTCGTTTGAGTTTAGCATCGCCGACAGCTATATGTTGGTATTCACGCCCGGCAAAATGTATGTGTTCAAGGATGGCGCGTTAATCACTGACATTAATGGCAGCGGCAATGACTATTTGACTGTCGCCAGCCTGACCAGCGCAATCCTGCCTGAGATGAACTGGGTGCAGTCAGCCGACACTGTTATTGTGGTGCATGAGGATTTAGAGCCAATCAAGATTGTGCGCGGAGCGACTGACAGCGATTGGACTGCCAGTGTTATCGCGTTTAATTACATCCCCAAATATGCGTTTCTATTTGACACACATGAGCCGGATTACACAATTACGCCGAGTGCTGCTAGTGGCAATATCACCCTAACCGCATCATCAGTAACAACAGACACTGGCAATGCGCAGGCTGGCGGCGCTGACACAATTACATTAAAGGCCGCGACCTCATATACTACTGATGATGCTTGTTCTGGCTTTTTTATTTTGATCACGGCTGGCCCCGGCGTTGGTCAATCGCGCCACATTGAGAGCTATGTTGCGGCTACTAAAGTTGCGACAGTTACGCCAGCGTGGGATGTTCAACCAACTGCGGCAAGCAGCTACAAGATAAAAGCATTTGGCGCAGCTATGGTGGATGAATATGTTGTGGAAAAGAATGGCTTTGGACGTGCGCGTGTCGTTGAGTTTGTCAGTGACACAGAGGTCAAAGCATTTACTGAAACGCCATTCTTTGACACCTCTGACATTACTGCCGGTAACTTTGAGACTGAACACGGCTATGAGGATGTGTGGTCGGCGACACGCGGCTGGCCTCGCAGCGTGACATTTCACGAGGGGCGACTATACTTTGGCGGCAGCAAGGCTCGGCCATCAACTATTTGGGGATCAAAGGTTTCGGTATTCTTTGACTTTAGCCCAAATGAGGCGCTTGACGATGACTCAGTTGAGGCGACATTAGACACCGGAACATTTAACGCAATTGTTGACCTTTACTCTGGCCGTCACTTGCAGGTCTTTACGACAGGCGCTGAGTTCTATGTGCCGCAAACGCTAGACACGCCAATCACACCAAGCAATCTAATTGTTAAGAAACAGACAGCCTTTGGCATGAAGCCGGGCATCCGCTTGCAAAACGTGGATGGCTCGACTTTGTTTGTTCAGCGTCAGGGCAAGGCTCTTCAAGAGTTCCTGTTTAGTGACACGGTGCAGGCTTACACATCAGCCAAGATTTCGTTGCTGTCGTCGCATCTGCTAAAATGGCCAGAAGAGATGGCGGTGCGCGTCGCTAGATCGACAGACGAGGGCGACCGGCTGATGATCGTTAATGGCGATGACGGCTCGATTGCCTGCTATACTTTGCTACGCAGCCAGAACGTCATTGCGCCGTCAGAGTGGACGACAGACGGCGAGTATATAAATATCGGCGTTGACGTTGATGACATTTACACTGTGGTAAAGCGCACAGTAAATGGCGCGGCTGTTTATTACGTTGAGTTATTCGATGCTGATATTCTGGTTGACTGCGCCATAACCGGCGGCGCGGCAAGCTCAGTGAATGTGACGCATCTTGAGGGCAAGACTATTAATATTATCCGCGATGGCGTCCACGAGCCAACGCAAGTTGTGCCAGCGTCACCTTACACCGTGACGTTTGCGCGGCCAGCCACTGCCAGCTACGAGGTTGGTCTGAACTTTACGCCGGAGATCAAGACGCTGCCGGTCGAGCCTAACCTTGCCAGCGGCTCACTCAAGGGCTTTAAGAAGCGTATCTTTGAGGTAAATGCCGAATTATTTGCCACGCAGTCATTAACGATTGACGGCAAATCTGTGTCATTTAGAAACTTTGGCACAAATGTTCTTGACAGTTCAGTGCAGGAGTTTACTGGACTAAAGACATTACACGGTATTTTAGGTTATACTTACGATGGTCAAATCACAATCGGTCAAGACGTGCCATTAAAAATGACACTGCTTGGCCTCGATTATAAAGTTAGTGTAGGACAATAAGATGGCAGCAGTTATTCCAGCAGTGATGGCGTCAGTATCAGCAGCCCCAGCATTATATGCAGTTGCTGGCCTTCAAGCCGTTACTGGCATGATGGCAGCAAGAGCGCAGGCCAAAGGCTACGCGGCGCAGGCAACTATGGCGCGGATGCAAGGCGCACAAGAGGCGCTCAAGTATAAGCAGCAAGGTGTGCAAGTTCTGGATAATATTTTGCGCACACAATCCGCAGTCACTGCTAGGGCAGCGGCGGGCGGCATTGACCCATTCAGCGGCAGTGCTGGTGCGCTTAACCAGTATGCTATGGCGAAGGGCGCAGAAGAGCTTTACACGACCCGCGAAGGTCAGGTTATTGCCAGACGCGGCGGCGAGATGAAGGCAGGCCAGCTTATGTCTGCGGCTAAAAGCACAATGGCACAAGGGCTTGTTGGTGCGGCTACAGCATTTGGCGGTGCTTACTCAACGCAGAGCCTGATTGGCGGTCAGCAGACGTTAGGTACGGTTTAATGGCAGAGCTTCCTAGATATCGCCCACTAGGCGCAGCAATACCGTCAATGCCAAGCGTTGACCTGACTGTCGCTGGCCGTGCGCAGGCTGGCGTATTTAGGGAAGTATCACGCGGCTTAGACGTGATGTCTCAATATCTCACAAAGACGGCAGAGTTTGCCGCTTTGGCAGAAGGCCAGCGTTACGGCGCTGAAAACGCTCCAACGCAGGCGCAGCTTGATGAGGCTAAGAAAGAGGGCGCAGACATTTCGGCAATGCTGCCCGGCGATGATTATACGGTGTTTGGGCGCAGCGCTAGAAAAACATCGCTTGATGTTATTACTGATCAGTCTGAGATGGCAGCGCGTCAAGCGCTGACTGCATTGCGCCTTGAGGCAGATCAGACAGATATGCCAGCCGCTGAATTGAGCGCCAAGATCAACGGCCTGATTTCGGGATATTCTAGCAATCTGTCTCAACTCAACCCAGCGGTCGGCTCAAAGTTCCAAGCGGCTATGTCAACTGTCGGTAACACGGCGCTGTTGTCACACTCGCAGTCACTAGCAAAAAAAGCAGAAAAACAGCAAGAGGTTGTCGCGCTTGGCGCGATTGATAGTATTATTAACGATACATTGCCTGACATTATCCGCGCTGGCTCAACAATCAATCAGCAAACAGGAGAGTTGGTTTCTATTCAGCAAAAGATTGAACTTGAGCGCGACCGCATATTTAAATTTAGCTACGCTATTGGCGACAAGGCATTGGCTAATCAACAGATTAAAATATTTGATGAAGCAGTATTAAAGGCAAAAGTTGGTGCGGTTACAGATTTTGTGGCTGAAGACCCGATGAAGAACTTTAATGCCTTGCGCCTCGGAAAGACAGTCTCTGACCCACATATTCAAGATGTTATTAACAATCTCGATGAGACAGAGCGCCGCGCAGCATTAAAGGCGGCGCGTGACCAGATCAGCAGCGAGCTTTCGCTTGATGCGTCTATTGAAAGCGCCAATGAGCGCAAGCGTACTCAGGGTGCAGAAGCGCTATTGCCCTCAATACAAGACGCAATCCAAGCCGGTAATACACCAGAGGTTGATCGTTTGATTGGCGTAATGGAATTGCTTGATCCAAAGCTGGCATACTCAACCGGCAATGCTATTTATTCTGAGGGCGGCGTTGATGATCCGCAGATTGTTGATGGATTGCGTATGCGGCAAGCTCGCGGTGATTTGACAATCAATGATGTCAATGAGGCGCGTAGTGCGGGCGGTTTGGGCAGAACAACATATAATGATTTCTTGTCTAAGGTCGGCGCACAAAATGATGCAGATCATAAAGACGCGATGACAATTGTAAAAAATACTTTGAACCCTATGCCGTCAATTATGCCGGGCAAGGCAGAAAAACAAGCCAATATTAAAATTGGAAATATTGAAACAAGGCTAATTAAAGCGCAGCGCAAAGCAAAAAAGCAGGGTATTGAGTTCGATCCATTTGACTTTGTTGAAAAAGAATTAAAGTCGATTGGCGACACCAAATATTCAACAGAAGATGTTTCAGATGCAAAGGCAAAAGTGGCAGAATTGCGCATAAAACTTGGCCTTGATGCAACCGCAAGCACTACAGCTTTGCGCTCCAAGATGATGATGGCTATTGAAAGTGGCGACAAGGGTTTGTTTACAGATAGCGCAAAATATAATGATGCCCTAGATGTCTTGGAGGCAACACAATAATGCCTAATTTTGAAAATGAATTTATGAAAACCATCATTGCAAATGATAGCGGTTTGCCCAGCGCTATTGAATTGCAAGCAGATGGCACGTCTGTTTTGCGTACTATTGACCCGACTGCTGAGACTTTGGGTATGGCTGATGTGTTTGGCGGCGGTGTGAAACCTGACATCTACGCGCTGTCAGAGGCTGCCGGTGCGCCTGTTACTGAGGCAGAGGTCGCTGGCACTATGAGCGGCGTAGTTCCCGGCGCTGCTATTGGCGCAGCAACTGCTATTCCTGATATTGCGGCTCTGGTTAAAGGCGGTGTGCAAGCGGCGACTGCCGAAGAGGGTAGCCGCATTGAGGAGTTCCTAAAGGGATTTAGCAGCATCTCTGGCGTCATTGGGTCAGAGAAAGCGTTTGAGCTTTATGATGCTGGCGTTGATATGTTGCCAATTAGCGATGAGGCCAAGCAGGGATTGAAGCAAGGCGCATTGGTTGGTGAGGTTATTGGCTTTGGCACTGGCGCTAAGAAAGGCGCAGAGGCTGTCGGTGGATATGTAGAGGGCGCACCAGCGCGGCTAGAAGAGGCCAAGAGCGGCGTTACGCTTGGTATGGGTGTCGATCCTATGACTGTGCTTGATGAGACTATTGTGGCTATGTCAAAGAAAACACCGCCTGCCAAGAACAGTGATTTAATAAATGTATTAAATTTACGCGCAGATCAAATGAAATTAAGCCCAAAAGATCGTATTCAGCCATCTGGTCAAAACCCATTATTTGACACAACGCCAGATGCGTATCAAAGAAATTTGCCAGAACAAATTGAAACACCAGTGCCGCGTGCGCCAGAAGGCGCAAAACTACCTTTAGGCAACAGAGCTGCCAAAGTTGTGGAAATGACACCGCAAATCGCAGATAAACTTGCTGAAAAAATGCGCCCATATCTTGGCACTCCAGCGCAGTATTTTTATAACACCGGCCCCATTATTGACAAGGCTGTAGGGTTAGGTGTGCCTGAAGATATTGCGCGAAAGCAGTTAAAAAGATTTGCTCTCAACTATGCGGCGACAAGCCCAAGAACACAAACAGAGCCAAACCTAAGAAGCGCGTCAATTGTGTCTGCTAAAGAAACGCAAGGCATAAATTATGATGAAATTGTTGGGCCGGGTGGCGAAGGCATAAATGAAAAAGGTTATCCAATGATGATCCAGCCCGCCTCTCCGGGCAAGGCAGAAGGTATTCATAGGAAACTTATTGAGGCTGTTCGCGCTGGTGGTATTGATTACAATACAAATCCGAAGCCAGCAACATTTGCCGAAAATGTTACCGGGAACCTTGCTGGTGTCACTGTTGATACCCACGCAATTCGCGGCGCTCTTGATGCTATGAACGAGGTAGAACCCGGATCAATTCCAGAAGGTTTTATTGTTAAAGAGTTTAGAGAGCAATATAAGGCAGACCCATCTACATTCAATCCAGCTACAATGGTAATTGATACGCTTGGAGATCAAAAGGTTGGTGGCGTAAAGATGCAAACAGAATATGCCGTGTTTAGTGATCTTTACAAAGAAGCTGCCAAAAAATTAAATGTATCGCCAGCAGAAGCGCAAGCACTTGGGTGGTTTGGCAGTGGCAAAAGAACTGGCCTCGCGTCAGACCTAAAAACTGTTGCTGATCTTATTGATGAGCGCGTTGATGTAACAGCGCAGGCGCTTAACAGACCAAAAGAGGAAGTGTTTATTGATTTCTTCTCTGGTAAAATACCGTTGTTGTCGCTTGGCGGTCTAACATTGCTAGACACAGGCGCAATAACAGACAATCAGGAAGGCGCAGACGATGGCAATATCTAACGTCACAGAAGAACAGATTGACATCCTGACCGGCACACCAGCCGAGCCAGCCCTTGAGCCTGTTCCAGAGACCGCAATCAGCGATCCACTTGTGACTGATGCCGCCATCGCTCCTGAAGCAATCCCAGTGCCTGAGATTGATCCAGAGGGTGTGCAAGTTGCCGGTCTGAAGGATGACATTGTTACCGGCATCGCCAAGCGCGTAGCTGCGGCTGAAAAAAAGGTTATACCGCCGCTGCCTGATAAGCCGGTGCAGGACATTGGTGGTCAGTTAATTGTGCGTGAGGCCAGTCCAGAAGAGGTCGCCGACTTTAACAGGGCGGCTGGCGGCGAATACACCAAAGGAATTAACTTTCCACAGATTGCCGAGAACCTTGGCGACTTTGATATGGGTCAATATATTGATCAGATCAAAACATCAAACGCTGAACTTTTTGAAAAAGCCAGACGCGGCACACTTAATTTTGATGCGCTGCTAAAACTAGCAGAAAACCAAGGCGCAGATAATCTTGTAGTTGAGTGGCTGCAACGCTCGCCCGGCGATGGCGAGACTGCCGAGAAAGTTCTGGGCGGTATGCTTGCGGCTATGCAAACATCCAAAGAAACACAGAACGCATTTGAATTAGCGCGTGGCCTGCCTGTTGGTGATGAGCGCACAGCCGCACTTGCCAAGGCAAAGCAGTTAATGACTGTTGAGGCTATGCTTTACGCTAACCTATCAGGCGCAGGCTCAGAAGCTGGACGCACAATGTATATGCTGCGTGAGGCGCAGCGGCGTTTAGGCGCTGAGAATGTTGGCGAAAGGGCTGACGAGCTAATCAATCTGTTTGGCGCAGAAAATGCGCAAGACCTAGAATATTTGGGCGATTTATATTTGGCATTGCCAAAGAACGCTCGCGGCAGATTTGTGCAGCAGGGGCTTGGCGCAAAGACTATGGACGTTATCGCCGAGGTATGGATCAACAGCATCTTAACATCACCGGCCACGCATATGGTCAACATTGCCGGTAACTCTATGTTCTACGGCACTAGAATGGCTGAGACTGCTTTGGCTGGCACAGTGGGAAAGGCGCGTACTGCACTTGGCCTTGGCGGCAAAGAGCGCGTCAGGACACGCGAGGCGCTGATCCAGATGCAGGCGATCCAAGAAAGCTGGAAGGACGCGCTAACCGTAGCAGGAAAGACATTGCTGACAGAAGAAACTGGCGATGTTGCGTCTAAGATTGATTTGCGTAATCGCCGTGCTATTGGCACGACAGGCGATCCGCGTATGCTCATGCAAAAAATCAGGCAAGGCAACTTTGGCGCTGCCGCTGTCAATGCGCTGGGCATCTATTTTCGCCTCGGTGGCCGTTTCTTGCTGGCAGAGGATCAGTTCTTTAAGGGCATTGGCTATCGCTCCGCATTGCGTCAGGACGCATACACACGCGGGGCTAATATGTATGACCAAGCCATTGAGGCTGGCAAGACCGCAGATGAGGCCAAGGCTGCCGCAGCGGCAGAAGAGGCTCGCATCTTAACAAACCCGCCTGTTGGTATTGTTGAGAACGCACAAGACGCGGCGCGTGAATTGACGTTCCAAGGCGATCTGCCGGGCAGATTTGGACAGGATGCTTTCTCGCATCCAGTGGCAAAACTATTTGTGCCGTTCTACAAGACACCAATGAACATTATGAAAGAAACCGCAAAGCGCAGCCCACTGATGCTGGCCTATCCCGGCTTTTATAAAAAGATTGCCGCTGGTGGCCGTCAGGCTGATATGGCTATTGCGCAGTTCTCTATGGGTTCGCTGATTATGGGTGGCTTTGCCGCCACATCAATGGGTCTCGATACAGCAGAGCAAAATGTCATCATTATGGGTTCAGGCCCAACAGACCCAAAAGCCAAGCAGGCAATGCAGCGCAAAAAAATGCAGCAATTTTCTGTGAACATCAAGCAAGAGGACGGCACATATCTGTCTATCCCTTACTCGCGGCTTGACCCTATTTCTGGAATGTTGGCTATGTCTGCTGACTTTGCGTATTACGCGCAATATGAAGATGACCAGTCTGTCTTGGATAGCCTTGCTATGGCTGCGACACTGGGCATTTCGCAATACGCTATGGAAATGCCTTTCTTGCAGGGCGTGTCTGAGTTGACTGCTATATTCCGCAATCCTGATCCCAAGGTTATGGCTGATGAATTTATGAAAATGCTGGGCGAAAAACCGACTGAGGCAGTCTTGTCTCTTGCGCCCGGCGTGTCATCATTTAGCGCGGGCATTGAGCGTATGCAAGACCCAACTGTTAGCTCTTACTTGTTGCCAGAGGATTTGGGCGATCCGACACAAATGCCAGCGTTTATGCGCGGCTTTTATACTGCGCTGCAAAAAGCAAAGGCTCGCCATCCATTCTTTAGTGATCAAGTGCCGCCACGTCTCAACTTGTGGGGTGAGAAAATGCAAGCTGGCGAGGGTACAGGCTGGGAGTTTGTTTCGCCTATCCGCATCCAGCAAACCAAATATGCGCCTGTTGATGACGAACTTATGCGGCTCGGTGGCGGCGTTCCTATGCACCCCAAGAAGATTGACGGCGTTGTGCTTAGTGCCGAGCCTTACAATGAGTGGGTCACACTAACCAATCAGCTTGACAGTGAAGGCAAGCTGCCCGGTCAAAAGGGCTATGATGTAACGTCTACCTTGCTGCCAACATTGGCAAAAGAAATAAAAGGCAAGGAATACAAGACAGAATTAACAGATGATGACCGGCTGGATTACATTAGAAGCATTGTCGGATTATATCGCAAGGCTGCCAAGAATATCTTGCTTGAGGCTAATCCTGATTTGGCGAAACGAGTGTTAGCAGTACAATAGACGTTGAGTAACAAATGGGTTATAATCCCAGCATTGAGATGAGGCAAACATATGGCTGATTACAACATTAACGCAATTACGCGCCGCGTGGTTTACACTGGCTCTGCCGGGCTGGGGCCATATGCGTTTTCGTTTGAGGTCATCGACCAAGCTGACGTTGGGGTGTATTTCAACCAGACGCTGTTAACGCTCTCCAGCGACTACACAGTCACAATCAATGCCAACGGCACTGGCAGCGTCAACATCATCACTGGCGGCAACGTGCCGTCAACCCCAACGGCCAATGATACAGTCATCATTATCGGCGCCAGAGACATTGAGCGCACGACAGACTTTGTGACTGCCGGTGACTTGCTCGCGTCTAGCCTCAATGAGCAACTCGACAGCAACATTATCTTTGAGCAGCAGATTGACGAGCGCGTTGACCGCTCAATTAAATTCCCTGTTTACGACAGCTTCACTGGCGACAATGTATTGCCAGCCGCTGCGACACGCGCCGACAAAATCCTCAAGTTCGATAGCTCTGGCAATATCGCCGTAGAAAGCGCATCAGCCTTGTTTGGTGGCGCAGTGGTGGGTGCTAACTTTACCAACAACACATTCACTGGCGATGGCTCTCAGACAGCCTTTACGACAACTGTAGAAGCTGGATCAAAGAACAACGCACAAGTCTACATTGATGGCGTTTACCAGCTAAAGTCTAGCTTCTCTGTGTCTGGCACAACTCTGACATTCACCGAGGCTCCGCCGCTTAACTCGCAGATCGAGGTTATCATTGGTAATGCTATTGATACTGTTGATGCTGACAGCGGCAATGTGAATTACAACCAAGGCGGCACTGGCGCACAAACCCGCACAGTCGAGAACAAGCTGCAAGAGTTTGTTTCGGTCAAAGACTTCGGTGCTGTCGGTGATGGTGTGGCGGATGACACTGCGGCTATTCAGGCTGCGATTGATGCTGCTGACAAGGTGTTTTTTCCTGCTGGCACATACCAGTGCAGCAACATCCAGATTGATGGTGGGACAGAAAGCGCTGGAGGCAAAAGCATCGATGCCTCGTTGGCAAGCATTGTCAACGAAGCTGGCGATGGCAACTCTCTGTTTGTTATCGGCGCATCGAGTGCTGTAAACTTTCTGACGTTCAAAGGGCATCGCCTTCGTGTTGGTTCTGGCGGCGGTCATGTGTTCGACATTCAAGGCACAATGAACCATTCGCAAATTGACGTTGATTATATCCGTCAGGTCGAAACCACAAAGAGCATCATCAATCATAACAACACCAGCTTTTTCTTCAATAAAGTGAAGGGGCTTTTCTGGGCTATCAGCACCAGCCACACTGTCCCAGCCATTCGGTTTTCGTCCACATCAAACCTTGTCAGCGCCAACGAGTTTGACATTCTGCGCCCTGATCGCAGCGGCACTCGTCACTTTATGGAACTTCTCAGCACTTCTGCCTCGGATTACAATTACAGCAACCGCATCTCGCTGCGAAACCCAGAAGTTTGCGGCGGTGGCGTGCTGAAAATACAGCGGGCGTTTAACACCATCGTTGATCAGATGCACTGCTTTGATACGGGAACCACGGTCAACCACATGATTGAGGTTGGCGTGTCTGGCTTCCTTTGCCAAAACACCAAGATCAGGGATTACCAGCGCAACAGCGGCACACTCGGTTCTGGCCTTGTTGACATCTTCTTGGGCGATGCAAACTACACCTACATTGAGGCAGCGTCTGGCGTGTCTGCTTCAACGACCATTGAGATCGACATCAATAACGAGCCAAACACCATCATCACGGGTGCTGCGTTCTACAACGTATCCAACCCTGTTGCATCCAGCACGCTATTGCTTACGGCAGATGAAGGCGTATCAACGCCAAAATTGCTGCTCACGCCGCAGTCAAGTATTTTGACCGTTGCATCTGGCGTTATCACGGCAACCGACAGTGTGCATCGTGTCGATACTGAAGCTGCTGCGGCATCTGATGACTTGGATACTATCAACGGAGGCTCGGATGGTTATGTGCTGATCCTGAGAACCTCTGTCAATTCAAGGGATGTGACGCTGAAGGATGGCACAGGCAACCTGTATTTGGCAGGCGACTTCACGCTTTCTCATACCCAAGACACAATCATGCTGCGGTTTGACGCACTCATCAATGGATGGGTCGAAGTCTCTCGCAGCGACAATGAGACATAAGGAGATCGAAACATGACGATTAAGCAGCAAGGCGGAGTGTTCGGTCGCAACCCGACGTTCAACGATGTTACTGTTGACGGAACACTTTCTACAGGTGGGGCATTGTCTACAGGTGGCATTATAAGCACCACCAGCAACATAGTGATTGAAGCTGGAAGTCCAAATATTCGTTTTGCAGAAACTGATACTACAGATCAGAATTATAGGATTAGAGTTCAGGCAGGGCAGTTTATTTTTGAAAAACTTGCAGACGATAATTCTATCGTCACCGAATGTTTTCGTGTTGATAGCAGTAATAATCTTGATCTAAAAACTGGAAGCCTTGCTGTTGCTAATGGCCAAGGCATCGACTTCTCTGCCACCTCTGGCACTGGCACAAGTGAACTGTTCTCGGATTACGAAGAAGGGACCTTTGATGTAACTTTTGATCCGCAAACTTCGGGAAGTATAACAATTAACTCCTCTTATAATACTATGTCATATACTAAGGTTGGTCGTGTAGTTACTATAACAGGTGAGATTAGAGTAGGCTCTGTTTCTAGTCCTGTGGGCAATTATTTTGTTATACGAAACCTGCCTTTTGTTGTTGCAGACTTAACAGATTCAGCAGGTAGATCATCGGGAAATTGTTACTTTTATGATGGCACATATGCAACAGCCTCTTTCAAAACAGTAGAAAATCAAACCTATATCAGAATAAATGTTGATGCTTCTACAATAACTGCTGGCAATGAATTTGCCTTTTCTTTTTCATATCCAGCCGCATAAGGATTGATCTGATGGCACTGACAAAAGCAACTAACAGAATGATCTCAGGTGCAGTTTTTAACGTGCTTGACTATGGAGCTGTAGGAAACGGTAGCACTGATGACACAGCATCTGTTCAATCAGCTATAAATGCTGCAAGTTCTGCTGGGGGTGGAACTGTTTATTTTCCATCAGGAACTTACAAAGTTACTAAGCAATCTGCATTGGACAGAACTGACTATCCGGGCATTTCTGGCGGTCCAACCAAGATAGGTGCTTGCTTAGAAATGAAGAGCAATGTGCATCTCGATGGTGATGGACGTTCTTCTATTATTGACGTTGGAGATACCAGCATCCCATCGGAATACTGGTCAATTTCTATTTTTGGAACAGCGACAGATGTAAAAATTGACAACTGGGAAATGTCAAATCTAAGGTTTCAAGGAGATGCTGGGTCTAGCAAGTTTAAGTTAGTTATTCTTGAGCAGTTCTATAATATCAATTTAAATCATTGCGATATTTATAGAGCAAATGGAATGAGGCTTGGATACAGTGACACAGCTACTGTTCACAATCTTCTCAAAGTTTCAAATAATACTATCAATGGCACTGGTTCATTTCTTGGATTGTTCTATGTAAATCATTTTACAATTACAGATAATCTTGTGGAAGAAGATGATGTCGGCGCAGAATTGGTCGATATGCAAGCTGGTTGTCAATATGGGGTTGTTGGAAACAATCATGTTTACTGCAATGTTGGTGACGCAGGAATTGAATTAAACGCAGCAAAAGACATTTCAATCACTGGCAATGTAATTATTGTGGAAGGAACAAATAATGATGGGATACGTGTAAATAATAAGCAAGTTCCACCTGATGCTGGAAGTCCTGCAACAGACAGCACAGATCGAGTTACGATTGATGGGAATATTATCACTATAAAGTCTGGCGGCACTGGGCAAAGTGGAATATTCATAAGACCTACTGTTGCAGATGCTTCTGTAGAAATGTCTAATATTGTTGTTTCAAACAATGTAATCACGGGCGGAAGTCAAGCTGGTTCAAAAGGCATTTATTTGGCTGGCGAAGGATTGGTTTGTATTGGCAATAATATCAGTTCTTTTGAAGATGGAATTTTATTCGATCAGGCTGATGTAAATTATGAAAGCCCATTGAGAAGCATTATATCCAACAATACAATTGCTAATTGTAGTGACCAATCTGGGACTGGATTTGGGACGGGCATTACAATACGCCAAGCAAGAAGCATTATCATATCAGAAAATTATTTATTCGAATGTGGCAACGGCTCTGGCGGAGATGATTATGCTATTTACTTTTATTCATTAAATTCTAATGCTTTTTTTAGGCAATGCTCTAATAATATAATCCAAACATCGACAACTGGTATTAAAATTTCTGGCACGATGGCTGGTGAATTTCATATTAAAGGCAATGCTATACAAAATACCGCTACTCCATTCGGACTTCCAAGCGACACTGTGAATATTCGTGGGGAAAGTGAAAGTGTTTATTTTGGAAGTGTTGGTGCTGGAACAGGTATTCAAAAACCAGTAATGGCAGCAGTGAAAAGCTGCATCATTACGAATTGGTATCTAACTAATAGTGCAGCAATTACGCAGAGTGCGAGTAATTACAGCACATATACTTTACGAAAATCATCTGGTGGTGGCTTCCAAAATATATCGAACAACAACACAAACACGCTTTCATTTGCAGAAGATGTGCCTGAGTTAATGGATGCTACTTTCCCTGCAACATCTGCTAATTCTTTTGTCTCTGCGGGTGATGCTATTGTCTTACAAAAAGCAGATACAGGAACAGGACAAGCAAGCACAGATTTACTTGTAACTGTTGAATATATCACTCATTAACGGAGATAAAAATGGCACTGACTAAAGCAATTATCAACGACAAGATCGAGATCATCAATCAGGGTGATTGGTCTGTTGTGCAAGTACGCACTGCGACTATCATCTCAGAGGATGGTACAGAGATCAGCAAGACCTTTCATCGCCACACACTAGCACCTGACGCTGATCTGACAGCCGAGGATGC
>Ga0070745_1001307_pt1 | contig 13933 bp, 19 predicted proteins | sample VirMetDEL_Mar_4_FD_77438 | JGI IMG/M metagenome (GOLD analysis project Ga0070745, IMG submission 77438) | Aqueous microbial communities from the Delaware River and Bay under freshwater to marine salinity gradient to study organic matter... | ecosystem: Environmental > Aquatic > Marine > Coastal ...
CATAAGACCCAAACTGGGTATGTGTGCTGGGAAATCTTGCTTGACAAAAAACAGGCAAGTATCTGTTAGAAGGATCCCAAAAAATGGAAAAAACGTCAACATTACCCGATGGTGGCTTAAGCTTTCCGTTTGTGTATTGAACAGTCTGGGATCCGCCTCTGATTATACGACCACCGTCCTGATTAAAGAGAAGGTTTACTTTTGTTGCCGTGTAAGACTTCAATAAAGAATCGCCAATTGCATATCCTTGGTAGTCAGGCACTCTTGCAATTCTTCCAGCACTAAAAGCAAAAATCGCATTAAGCTGTTGCGTAATTCCCTTTGATCTAAATTGAGACCATAAAAGCTGAGCATTTACACGCACTCCTCTTTTGGTAAAAATAAGAGGTATTACCGAACCAAGGCTTGCCAAGTCTTGGATGGAATTAAATTCTGATTGCGGCGCAAAACGGCTTTGGCCTGTAATATCCGCCGTTCTAATTGGTGAAAGTCTTTCTTGAGACTGGGGTGACCTAGGCTTAGGCGCAAGCAGCGCACCAACTGCCTGTAGCGCTACGCCTACAACGATTGAAACAACCGCAGCTGTTACGGGATCATTTCTGACATCAGGAATTAAATCATATTCTCTAGGTCGCGTCCCGTTGTAAGAGTCAACAATGTCTACAAAATCAAAATATTCATCGACAGTAAGGCCAACCGTTTCGCAAAGCTCTACCTCTGCGGGTAATAACACCCGACGACCTGCAGGGCGTCTATGGTGCTCCATTGCACCGCCGATCCGACGAAACTCAGCCATCCGTTTTCAAACCATACTGCCAGGCCATAACCATTTTCAGATTGGCAAAGCGCTATGCAACCAAGTCTAGGGGATTTCGTTTGCTCGCCCCAACGCTCTAACTGTTCCCAAAAAATAGAATTGTCGCCTTTTCTTAAGCGTCGATACCAGCTTCTTTTTGGCTTTGGCGGTGGAAAGCCGTAATGCTCCATCACTTCAATGCAAAGCCCGACGCAATCGGTGGCACCGTGTTGATCAATCCTTGCGCCCAAGCGGTAAGGCTTGCCAATCAAATGATACGGGTTCACCTGTTTTGGATCTGTCCAGAAACAGGCAGTGCGCCAACCTGTTTTTGTGTAAGCACCCTGTTTGGAGCAACGGCACCCACGGCATCGATTGAGCTTGAAAGTGTAATCTCAACTGTTACAGCGTCATAAGAAACATTGGAAACAATCCAGTTTTCTGTGCTTAGCGTTTTTGCGACACTAAGATTGCCGCGTGTAAGGCTGTTGGTGTCTACTCTGACTTTCCAGCGCTTTTCTACTGCCTCAACACCAAGGCCAATGGAGATCGGGTTATTAGCCAAAACAAGCGTTGATTGCAGATTGTCCCCGGTGCGGTTTTTTGTAGCGCCTTGGTATATGAAGCTCAAAAAATTATAGGTCGCACCTCCAAATCCAATTGTGCCGTTTGTGTTGGCATTTTGAAATCGCTGCACACCTGCACCATCGCCAGTCACCTCAATAAAGTTGCCCAGTACGATTAAGCTCATAGCCCGATTTTAGAACGCTGTGAACGGCTGTTCTTTAGTGTAGAGATTGTCATTGACTGTCCCATTTTTGCGCCGTTTTTAGCTGCTTGATCTAAGCCTGCCCTGAATTGATCCTCTGTGACAAATCTCATTCCGTTGACTTCGGTCACGTTGTAATTTACGGTCATTGTCGAGGCACCACGGCCCCCTGAGTTGCCGCTGTAGCGCCTCATGGCCTCAGAGGTGTTGCTTTGGACAAAACCGCCTTGGCTGCCCATTTGCAGCAGCTCAGGGCCTCTTTCTCCCACAAGGTAAGTGCCGCCAGGCCTAACAGGGCCACCGCTTGCTCTCTTGCCAAATCCCAAAAAGCTGAAAATGCTTCCAATTGAGCCGCCACTATTGCCCAAAGCATTAAGGCCCGCATTGATTAACAGTGAACCAACCTGTTTCAAGACACCAGAGAGAATATCGTTTAACTTTGCAGTTCCACTAATCAAGCCATCGATTCCGGACCTTAAAGTGCTGCCAAGCACTTCACCAATTCCTGAAAGTGTTTGCTTGAAAATATTGGCTTCATCATTGGCTTTCTTTATTTCTTCGTCAATCTTCGCGCCTTCAGCAAATCCTGATCGAACATTATTCAAAGCCTTTTCAGTATCAAGCACCCCTTGGGCCAGACTTTCGCCAATTGCCAATCCTGCTTGAGCTTGTGAGACAGCTTCAATTGTTTTAAGAAGTTCTTCCCTTTGATCGGCAGCAGCATTTGCAACCTTCCTTGATGCATCTTCTCTTTCAAAATCAAGACGCAAAAGTTTTTTCGTTAAATCATCTTGTTCAAGCAGCAAAGCAAGGCGGCGTCGTTGTTGCTCAATTAATTTTTCACCGGCTTCTGTTTGCTTTTTCAATATGTTTTCAGGGCTTTGGCCGCTTCTGCCTCCACCCCCAGCCCTGCTGCCAGCACCACCAGTGCCACCAGCAACAGCAGGGGGGGCAACTGAAGTTTGCCCACCGGATCTAGACCCAGAGCTAACCGCAGGGCCGGTAAAGCCTTGGGTGATCGTTTTTGCTGCATTATTGAAAGCCTCCGTCAAGCCACCCAAGGCATTACCAACCGCTCCACTGATTGCAGATCCAATTGAAGCGCCCTTTTCCAGAAGGCCCTTGAGCCAAGGGAATTGATTTAAGAAGGCAAAAACTTGCTTTGATGCCTCAACAAAAGCATTTCTGAAAGCATTACCAATTGATCCAACAATGCCTTGAACCCCATTTGAAATCGAAGTCCAAAGACCAGAAGCAACAGAGTCAACATTAGAAACAGTCTGTTGCCAAGCTGAAGCAAAAAATCCAACAAAGTCAAGCCACAAACCTTGAACAACTCCAATTGGATCACCAATGGCTTTTTGTATATCATCGCCAAATCTAAAAACGATGAGAACCAAATCACCAATCAGAGCCCCAAATGCCTGGCCAAATTTTTCAATTAAATTCGCAACAAAATCAATTGCTTTTCTGATTGATTGCCAACCTTCTTCAAGACCAGCAAGGCTTGCTGTTGCATCAATGCCAAGAGCCTTTGCAATTGTTTCTGCAAAAGCTCTGACAGCATTTGAACCCGCCTTGATTGGAGCAATGATCAAATTCAAAGCTGTCGCCAGACCCTCAACGGTCACCGCAACAACAAGGAATGTTGCTTTCAATGCCTCCCCTAAAACGGATTGATCAGCAAAAGCATTTGTGAACGCTGTCTGAACTCGTTTCAGTGCGCCTTCAATTGTGTTTGCAGCTTCAGCCTGAGCCCTGGCTGCAACACCAGATGCATTGCCTTGGTTTTCAACTAATTGATTCAATTTTTCAAGGTCATTCAATAATGGGGCGACAACCTGACCAGCCTCAACTCCAATAATCTTCAACAGATCTGTTTTGTTTGAAACCTTGCTGAGTTTTTCAAGGGTCTTAACAAATCCCTCTTGCCCAATGGTCGTTGCGTTAATCTCAACGCCATAAGTCTTTAAGATGTCCGTTGCTTCCTTAGAATTTGCGCCAAGTTTTGCAAGTGCAGACCTGATGCCAGTAATGCCAATCTCTGCGTTGATACCCGTTGCGGTAACGGCAGCGATTGCACCGTTAATCTCCTCTAGCGGTACATTCAAAGAAGCCGCAAGAGGTGCAAGCTTACCGATGTTGTTTGCATACTCGCCAATGACAATTTTGCCGTCGTTTTGAGTTTGAATAAATCCATCTACCAACTTGCCCGCTTTGTCTGCAGACAATCCATAAGCATTCAAAACGGATGTGGTCGCGTTTGCAACAGTGTTAATATCACTGAACCCACCAGTCGCGCCAAGGCTTGCGGCTTTCAAAACGTTTGACGCATCTGCAGCCCTGTTAAAACCAGCAGACGCCACGTCATAAGCGGCAGCAGTTAAATCAACAACGCTAGCTTGGCCTTGCAACTCAGTGCTAACATCTTTCAGCTGAGCTACTAATTCTTCGCTATTTACGCCAAGTGATCTAACCTTCGCCTCTGCAAAATCTTGTTGTTTAAGAGTGTTGAAAACAGCAGAAAGACTTGCAAGCGCTGTCAAGGCAGCGCCAATAGGTCCGAGCGCTACGTTTAAGGCAGCCCCAAAACCCTTGACGCCAACAGCTGCAACCTTGGCACCCTGGCCTGTAGCCGCAAAGGCTCCACCGGCACCGCGAAGTTTTCCAGCAACACCGCCAAAAGCCTTTTCGACCTTTTTGCTTTGCTCTGAGACACGACGAAGAGGCTGAAGCGCATTCTTCGCATCAACCTCAAGCCTTACACCAGCAACGGCGTCAGCCACAATATCACAGAAGCATTAATGGCATTCTAACGACAGCCACTGCGTCTCATTTGCGCCTTTTGCTCGTCATTGCAAAGCTCAAAATACTTAGACCATAAAATGATTTCCTCCAATGTCATTTCACTGTTTAACTTGACAAGGGTGTAACCAAGTTCTTTGGCCACACCCATTTGGAGCCGCAGCAAGCTATCTTGCTTCAGCTCCTGTTTTAGTTTTTTACGTCAAGCTCCTCTTCAGAATCCTCACCAATGACTGCAAGCATTAAATTTTGCAGATCAGAATCACGCACATCGTTTTTAAGCTCTGCGATTTGACCCGCCTGAAAAAGTCTTTGGCCGTTTTCGTCGGTGGCTTTTTGAACTAACAATTGCAGGGCAAAAGCGTTCAAGTCATCACCGGCAGGCTTTTGTGCGCGTTCACGCTCTGCCATGGTGAGAGGTGTACGCCAAAACTCAAAACTCTCTCCGTTGTGCAACTTCACAATTTTTTTGACGGGCGTTAAATTCGCGGCACTCTTAAGACGTTCAAGGGCAGAGGGTTTTTTCACGGGGCAAGCTGGCATGGCAAAATATTCTTTACCTTTTGATTTTAGCTTTTAAGCGCTAGTGCTGAAATCAAAATCAGGAGAGGAAGAGGGCCTAAAAGTAATCTCGACGTTTTGCCCATCGTTGGGATTCACCGATCTGGTTGCTGCAGTCAAAACGGCCTGAAAGGTAATACTACGGCTTAATGCCTCGCTGGCTTGCTTGTCAGTGTAAAGCTTGAAGGTACAGCCAATTTGCTGGTTTAACACGACATCCTCAATTAATCGATTGCTCAAGGGCGCGTCATCATCAACAACCCAAACAACCGCGGTTCCCGTTGCATCACCTAGGCCGCCGATATATTGCCTGAATTGAATTTGCTTTTTTGGAGTTTGACCGATTGTTGTCACATCAATCTCTGCGCGTTCAATCTCAAGATTCCAGCTCTGCACCTGACCGATAGCAGCAAAGTCGGCATAAGATATTTGAAAAACATTCGGGTTTACTAAAGTGCCGTCATCAGAAATGTTTACAGCAGAACCACCAGGCGTGGCAGAAACCTGAAGAACCCCGGTCGTTGAGTTGTAGGCTATCACGTAAAATGTAGTGTTTTCGGTTAATCCACTGGGCAAGGTGCCAGATCCAGGCAACCCAGATTGCTTGTCAATGAAATCAAAAGCGACAGGATCACCAACACGAAAGCCTAAAAAAGGGCCAATTGTAATTTGGTTTTGTGCCGTGTCAACACTCGACTCATTAAAAGTCCCAATCGTTCCCGCGGGCTTGTAATACAACGCACCGGACGTGCCCGAGAGAACAGTTACCGCCATGATGCAAAGTGAATGGCTTTTTCAGTCTACATAGCAAGTGAAAGTGATCACAAGCTGTGTTTGAAAAAACGCGCTGTCGGGGCTAGAAGGCCTCACAACACTGGGGCCAGATGCAGCGTCAAAGATGATGCTGGATACAGTTTGGCGATCAAACAAGTCTTTCACCCTTTCGACAATTGTGTAGTTTGCAGCAGCGCCAGCACCAACAGGCGTAAAAGTGTTGATCGTCAAGGTGCCGTTTTGAGCGTTGAAGCCAGTTGAAGGGCCAACCAGGGTTGCATAATTATTTGCGCCAAAAAGCAAAAACACCTGTAGCCAGGTTGAATCGTTTGGCGGTGTAAAGGGTACGTTTTGGTATGCGACAGGATATGAAGGAGACAACGCCATCTCTGTTGCAATTCTGCCTTCAATGGCTGCTCTAATGTCGTTGTAAGTGCTGCTCATCCTTGGCTCCTAATTTTGCGGGCTGCCTCTAAAACTCGACCTTGAAGATCTTTGGCGATGCCTTGAATCCAACCGGCATTAGCTTGCGGGCTGCTGCCTTGTGCCAAGAATTCAGCATAAGGCAAATTGTTATACACGCTGTAAACGTTGCCTAACGTTTCTTGGCCATAGCCAACCCTTTGAATTGGCGGCGTTGCCTGATATTGTCCAGGCGGCTTAGAGTTGCCTGAAAAAGAATTTTCGCCAACCTGCCAAGAGGCGCGGAATCTTCCGGTATCAACGGGGCTTGCTTGCTTTAATAAACTGTCAGCATCAAGAACCGCAGCACGCAAAAGCTTTTCAAGCTTTTCCTCAAAATAATCATCGATCTTGGATAAGGGAATTTTTGCCATTATTCCCTCAAAACGATTTCATACGTGATCGCTTGATTGTCTTGCTCAATCGTTTCAATGTTCACGATTTGATAGACAACACCAGAAATTACAACTTTGTCAGAAGTTGAAGGGGTTGAGTTAAGGTCAGCCGCAGCAACCGTCAGTCTTCGATCACCAGCTTTTACAAGGTCATTAACCTCGCGTGCATTAACGTTTTCAACAAAGCCTTTGACCACCGCATCAGAAACGCTTTCGCTAGCGGTGCCCGTTGACGGGTCGTAAGCACCAACAGTAACCGACCTGATGGTCACATCACCGCCAAGCTTACCAACAAGCTTTGAGGCCGCCTTTTTCAGAGAGAGAGCTAATCCCATCAGACACGGTAAGCGATGCAGGCCCCATTCTGAAGCGTGATGCTAGTGAAAACCCCGACAAGATGAAACCCTGAGGGGATGGTTTCACCGTCCAAGCTGTTGCCGGTGTAGTTTTCAGTGACAAGCGTATCGATCGTTGAATTTTCAAAAAAATCAATATGCTTAAACCTGCCGGTATGAGCAGCCGTGTCGGTGATTACTTCAGCACCTACGGCGTAGTCAATTCCGACATCACCTTGCCCAAAACCCTTAGACATAATCAGCTCCGTTTGACTGCAATGTTACCCGGCCCACTGATTCTAAGCCCTGTCATATAACGCTCTACCATTGGCGGGATTCGATCAGCGCCCACAGGGCCATATCGATTCGTGGCAACGTTGATGTTTCCAATGCTTACGTTGTTGAAATCTTCCAAGCCAGACAGGCCAATCCCATCTTTGTTGTTGTTGAGGTAAACGGCCAGAATCACCTGCGCCTCTTGAATTTGAGACGGGATCTCTTCGTCTGTAAAATAATCTGTTTGGATCCTAAAAGGAAAGCCAACTGAGTATGTGTTGATGTAAGTGTCTGGTCTGCGAACGCCTGTCCTAGGCCATTGCAAAGCTTGTGTTTCAGTTGAACGCGCTCCTAGATACCGCTCGCGGTCAATGCGTTGGGTTGCGGTAAAAAGCGCACGATTTTTTTGATCAGTTGTTGCTGTGCCCCATGCAACAACGTCATCATCCTCAACCAACCCATCAACAATCGCTTGCGCTTCCGCCAGGGTCAGATACGAGTTTGCGTCGGCTGCCCCCACTGTTGCGTTGATTACGATTGCCATTGGTCTTCACCTTTGAAGGTTTAGTTGGAAGCTTGCTAACAGAAAGAGAGGCCGCTTCTGCAGCAGCAGCCTCCCGTTCACGCGCTCGCCTAAATGCGAACAATCCCACAATCAAGCCGCTGCAGCTTTCATGATGGCAAAGTTCAGCACAATGGCCTCAGAAAGAGAACCTGTAGAAACGTTGCTAACAGTGATCTTGAAAGATCCATCAGCAATCAGGTTTGCTTGAACAATGTAAGAACCGGCGCTGCCGACGCTTCCATGATTGACAAGAACAACGTCACCGGCAGTGCAGAAGCTGTTGGTGACAACAAATGACACCTCAGCTGCTGCAGCCAGAGCCGCATTGTTCATTGTGATCTGACCACAGGGCTGGTTCAGAGTCACTCCGGTTGACTTGTTGGTTGCCTGAGTAACGGCACCCCCGGAAACATAGCCCAAAGCCTTGTCGGCGGTGGCTTCAAAGATAGATGGCATCGTTAAATTCCTCCTCAGTCGAAGTTGGAAACGTTAGTGGCACGAACCATGCCGATATTCTTTGTCTCGTAAACCTTGGTCCAATTACCAACGGTTTCGAGTTGAGCGCGGGTTGGGTTAACAACAGACTTGTTGAACTTGACCCCCATTGGGTGATACACGTAGTGAAGGTCTACGGATAATGCATCACTTTTGGCTAATATATCACGATCAGTTTCAGTCTGCATTGCCATTTGTTCACCGCTGGCGACAGCGCCTTGGACGAAGAAATACGTTGCATATTCGGTGCTAGAACCCGATCCTGTGGTTTGCACATCGTCGGAGACGATTACGCGCAGACCCATGAAAGTGGGAACAGAAACTTCGCCAAAGGCGTTTTGAATCGTGCCGCCGAAGGCATCCTCAGCAGTGCCAAGGCCGGTTTGGCGTGCATCGGTCGCAGTGACGTAATCAATTGCGCGACGCTCGACAAGGTCATAGTAAATTTTCGAATGGATGCACATCGCATTCAGCTTGTCCCCTTGGTCGCCCAATACTGCGCGAGCTTCAGCAACGTGGCGAGGTGCCAGAGCTGTAGGGGTGTCGCCGCTTTCAGAGTCAATGGTGAGATCAAAGAAAGCGGAGCTGTTGGTGTTGGCGTTCAAAGAACCAAAAACACCGCCCAGGCAGGAGAGAAGATCCTTTTGGCGCTGGTTAGCGATAAAGGCCCCAAGTTTTGCGCCGATAGCAGCCATCGGGTCAGAGCCTGCAGCAAGTGCAGCCAAATCGCGTGATTCATAAGCGCGGCCACGGTGCAGAATTACGCCGATTTGCTTGTCAGCGGTGATCTTGCTTGGCACCAGTGAAGTGCTATCAGAGAGCACCTCAAAATCGCCAGGCAGGTTTGCTTTCCAGAAAGGCACGTCGATGAAATCGCCGCCCTCGGTTGCGTTCAGAGCTGCAAGAGGTTGGACAACACCGGAAGCCAAAAAGGCATCACGTTGAGTGGTCTGTTCAATGAGGTAAGGGGTAAATACCTCGGGAACGATAATGTCAGAGCGTACAACACCCATGACGAATCCTCCAAATTAAGGTTTACTTTTTTGGGCGTAACCCTTTATGGCTCGGCGTAGCTTTGCCTTGCCTTTATATTAACGGGCTGCGGCTGCTTTGAGCCGGTCGTACATTTCACGATCAGTTTTGAACAAACGTGATTGTTCTGTTAAGTTGAAAGTTTCTTTCTCAAAAGGATTTTTGATGCCTGCAGGAATTTCACCTGCAGCTCTGCCAACAGGTGCTCCTCCGCCTTGGGGCTTCGGCGCTTTTTGCATCCAAGCTGGAAGAGTGTTTTTTGCCCAATCGACAACAGGCGTTCTTTCATAGCCATCAACAACAACAACAGTGCCGTCTGCCTCGCGTTGGATTTTGTCAGAAGAAAGCTTGGTCTTTAAGATCAAATCAGGATCATGCACAATGTCCGCCAAAGCAGAAACCGCAGGGCTAATCAATTCAAGCTCACGCACCTTGGCTTCAAGCTCTCTGATGCGCTCGTCCTTCTGCGATGACGCCTCACGGTATTGCTGCTCCAGAGCCTGTCTGGCTTCTGTATATTTGCCTTCTGATTCCAGCTTTGTTTGCTCGGCTTGCCGCTTAAATTCCAAGAGCTCTTCCACATCCACCCCATCAGGCACCGCCTTAGCTTTTTTCAGTTTGCCGATCAGTTCATGGTTTTTTCGCTCAAGGGCCTCGATGCTGCTTTTGAGAGATTGGAGCTCTGCACCGTTTGACTGCTCGGGCGCGTTTAGCTCTTGGTTTTGTTCTTCAGCCATTGTTAAACAAAGCGTTTTATTCGCTCTTTCATCTTATCAATTTCAAAAATCTTTTAAGGGGTCTGGTTTCCCCGCAGCGATTGCCGCCGCTCTTCGATAAAAAAAGGTTTCAGTCTTGCCTGATTCTTCGAGCGCTTTTTTTACCTTGATCCAATTTTCACGAGTCCTAGCATCCATTACCATTTTTCACGGTTGGCCCAGTATGCCGCCGACATTTTGCCCTTGGCAATGTTCTTTGAGTGACGAGCCTTAAAAGATGCGCGGCGTGCCTTGTCAGATTTGGATTCGCCTTGCCTGCGTGGCGAACCTGAAACGCCTTGCTGACCAAAGCGGATCAACTTAACCCTTTCGCCTTCTTTGGCAAGCACAACATGCGATTTTGTTGGATGCTTCGGGGTGCGCTTGGGTTTGTTGTACCCGCTGAAAGTTTCACCCCGATACGTGATGGTCATTTTCTTTTAGGCGCTGCCCTCAATTGGGAACGCTTCTTAAGAACAGGGTTTCCTGTTGACTCGGATTTAATACGGACAACAGGATCCTTATCAGAACCAACCCTAGTGATCGTGCCACCTGTGGGGCCTTTAATACTCGCACGCTTGCCAGCCATTCCGGTGACAACGCCATATGTGCGTTTTCCTTGATAGGTCCAGCTAACACGATCACCTTTTTTCATTTTTTCTTGCCTCCTTTTTTCATGCCTTTTTTGCCCATTGGCTTCTGAGGCTTCTTGGGGCCTTTATACATTGGCATTTTCAAGAGGCGGCTGCTTTAATCTTAACTACGCTTGGGCCTGCGCCTTTTCTTTCGGCTCGTGCCAGCTTCTGAAAATGCGATGGCCGCAGCCTGTTGCCTGCTGTAGCCTTCTTTGATTAATTTTCTGATATTTTGTGAAATAGTGGCTTGCGATTTACCTTTTTTTAACGGCACCGTAACGAGATCGCAGCTGATCTAAGGATAATTCAGAACCGTCGTCTCTGATCATTTTTGCCATAGCATTTTTTGCCCCGTACTTCCTGGCAATTTTTCTAAAATATGGAGCTTTGCTGCCTAGAACTTTTTGCTGTTCTGAGTTGCCCTGCTTGAGCAACCACTGGCCATAATTCAACTCGGCGGAAACAGGCCCATAGGCTGATGCGCGCTTGGCAACCTTTGAAGGCGGCAAGATTTCATCATCAACAATTGGGACAATCGTGCTACGGCAACCAAAGTGCTGAGGGGGCTGTGGCCCCTTGCCATACTCAAACTCTTTACCATCAAGCGCCCGGCAAATTGGCGATGTTCTAGAGTCTAATGTTGCCACATATTTATATTTTTTTGTTACGTCTAAATTTGCTTCGTAAACGCTGTTTGCCGCTGCATTGGCAACTTGATTAACGCTAGTGCGAACAAGGGTCACAATTTGATTACTAGTGACGCGAGTCAAATCCCCGCCCGCCTTTTTGAAGTCCTCAATTGACAAGCCTGCGGCTCTTCGCTGACCTTCTGACAATGGGCCAAAATCAGCAAAATCAAGATCACTTTTATCAATAGTGCCCTTCAATCTTCTGGCAATGTCTGCGGTTGGCTCACCAGTCAACAAACCTTGCCGCACCAACTGGCCGAACTTTTCTGCTTGCGATTCAGCCAACCCCCTAAATGCTTTTTGCACAACTTGGCCATTTGGCAAAGTGATTGTTGATCCTTGAGTAGCAGTCAAGCTAAATGTTCTCGTAGCACCTGCAGCAGCTCCAGGGCCTTCAACGGCTGCAAATAAATCATCAGACAAGGCAACAAGGTTGATTTGCGTCGGATCGGTGCTGACTACCGATTGAGCAAACTGAGGGCTTATCTCTACAGTGCGAACAAGATTTCTTGAACCTGCAGGCAGCGCCTTCCTTAGCTGATCCTGAACAAACTCAGATTGCAGCTCTGCTAAGCCTTGAAGCTCAAGAGCAGTGATTTCTGTGCTGTCTCCCGCCCATGTTGCCAAGGAGTCTTTGAGCTGCGCGATGATTGCCCTCAGCCTTGCGGCCTTGACGGGCGCTCTGGCCTCATCGATGCCCTGCAGCTGATTTACTGAATCAACAATAATCAAGTTGTATTGATTAATTATTTTTCTGGCAACGCTGTTGCTGTATCTGTTGAGATCAATCGCATTACGAAAAATTGTTTGCAGATTAGGGGGTAAAGTCATCAGATCACCTCAATGCCCAAAACTTCAGCCTCAAGTGATGTTTTTATTGAGACATCAGCGCCTGCGTTCAACGCATCTCTCAATACGCCTGGAAATTCCTCGTAGAGACTATCCTCTTTGATTAGCGCGATTTCATCAACTGAAATGGCAAGATTGTCTCTGTACCAGGTTAATCTAACAATTGCAAAAATTTCCTCGGGTAATTCCTCGTGATAAACGTAAACGACAGGCCTTTGTTCCGGCTGCTGCTCTTTTGGTTTCTCCTTTGGCTTGCCCATTAGATCCCTTAGCCATGAGCCAATCATAAGAAGAATCAGCACAGCCAGATCCTCTTATTCTTCGATCTCAACGCCCGGCTCAACTGGTGGTTCTTCGTCAGGCTCTGGGGCTGGCTCTGGCTGCTCTTGCTCGATTAAGCCGCCGTTTTGAGTAGCTTCGATTTCTTCTTCAACATCAAAATCATCACCCAAAACCTCACCATCGGCAAGTTGCTGCAGTAAGGTTTCCTGAGTAATTGTCCCTGCAGTGTAAAGCTGCAAGAGCGATTGAATCTCTTGTGGCTCAAGTCTAATGCCAAGGAAATCACGATTAATCAAACAGCTTCCAGCTTGAGACTCACCCAAAAATTGGGCATGAAACTGAAGACAATTATCGATAGCGTCTTGCATGTTCTGAGCAATAACCATCATTGCTGAGTCGCCTTGGCTTCTATCAATTCTTTTGGATTCTGCGGTTTCAGCAGAAAGCTTTTGGCCTAGCACAGCAGACAATCCAAGCTCATTGATTTGGCTGGCAATACTTTCAAGTCTTCTGAATTGATAATCAAACGAACTGCCACCCGGCTCAATGTATTCTGCTCTACCTTCAGCAGGAAATGCCAAAGCCTCTCCTGGCCCTGCGGATACTTCCTCAGCTGAAGAAGGAAAGCCAAAAAATGCCAGCATTGGCACCGCGCTGATATGAAGTTGGTTGTCTAGATCTGATTGAACCTGATAGGCCTTAAGGTTTAATTCTGCAATATCTTCAAGCGGTGGCCTAGATTCCAAAATGTTGTATCTGTTTGAGTAGGCAACGGCAAAAGGAATTTCTTGAATTGTTGTTGCACCTTCCTCAACAATTTGAAAGTCACCGTCTTTGCCTCTTCTGTGAATTTCATACTCTCCAGGCCTCAACACTCTGATCTGCTCAACTTGCTCTTCTCCATATTCTGAATCTTCAGATGGAATCACGATCGATTCTTGAAGCCTCAGTTGAGTGAGTCTAGATTGGCCTTCGATTGCCTCAATGCGAAAGCCAAGAATTTCTCTTGGTGTATAGCAATTCCAGTAAGGCCTACCACCATTAGCAGGAGCATCAACAAGGATGCCGATGTGACCATAGCGTATCATTTTCCTCGCCGCTTCATATGTCCAACTGTTTAAATCGTTGCCTTGCATGTCAACATCAAACAGCTGTTCTCTGATCGTGTCTGTCACGTCATTAAGCCTTAAAGGCTTGCGCGTTAACATGCCCGCTAGCATCCTTTCAAGTCTTTGATAGTACGGAGGGCAAACAGAGCGAAAAAGCCTGTTGTCATAGCTTTCATCTAGCTCTCGCGGCTCTTGCGGCAAGTATCGCCGGTGCTTTTTTCTAATGCCGTAAGTACCTGTTGAAAGGTCTTCAATCAACATCCAGTGCGGCTCTTGAGCGTACCAAGCCGAATTTGGATCATTTACCTTTGTGACGACTCGCTGAGTTTGTGGGCGGTCGTAGAAGTTA
>Ga0070745_1001311_pt1 | contig 13915 bp, 13 predicted proteins | sample VirMetDEL_Mar_4_FD_77438 | JGI IMG/M metagenome (GOLD analysis project Ga0070745, IMG submission 77438) | Aqueous microbial communities from the Delaware River and Bay under freshwater to marine salinity gradient to study organic matter... | ecosystem: Environmental > Aquatic > Marine > Coastal ...
AAGACGAAAAGAAACGCAACCTAGAAACAGGTCGTTTAACTGGTGGTCTTGGCTCTACAGTAGGTCAGTTGGGCGGTTATCAAGGTGATCTTGGTAAGTCTTACGGTGCGTTAGCGGATACCGCTGCTGGAATCGGTACTAAATACGCTGGTATGGCTCCTGCTGACATGAGCTTTATGTATGAGCTTGGTGGCAAGGAACGTCAGTACGATCAGCAATACAATGACTTTATGCGTGCTAACGAGGCTCTAAAAACACAAGATGCACTTGCTCCTTACAGCTACGCTCAGAACTTTCTAACAGGAGCGCCATCTGCTTCGATGTACGGTCAGTTTAACACTGCGCCAAGTTCGGCTCCAAATCCTTTCCTTCAGGGTGTAGGTGCTTACGCTACATACCAAGGCATGAACCAATAAGAGGTAACTATGGCTGATCCATTAGAACTATATAACGCGGAATTAAAGAAACGATCAGGACCCTTTGGAACAGAAAGAGCCGATACATTTGGTGGTAAACTGTTGCAAGGCTTGGGGTATGGCGCTGAATCAGTTATAGATTTTGGAGAATCCCTTGGATTAATAGGAAGCCCTTATGGGCCTTTTATGGGTCCTGCCATGAAAATTGCAGAACCAATCGTTGAAAAACTTGCTGAACCAACTGAGTATGGATTGCAAAAAATTCAAGCTGAAACCGAAGCCGCAAGATTAGCTGAACAAGCCGAACTTCAAAAACTAATTAAAGCAGACCCAACTTTGTTAGGTGAGTTTGGTGGTTTGGAAGCAGTCGTAGATATTCCTCAAATAGATATGTCAGGTTTAGATGTTGAATATCAAGTTGAACAAGCGGCTATAAAAAAAGCTGCGGAGAAAAAACGAGCGGCAGAAGCTGAAGCGTTTAGAGCAAAAGAAAAACAACTTGTGGATTCTAAAGGTGGTTTGAATACTATGAGTGTTGCTGATTCCACAGCAATTACTAAAGAGAATATTGAGCAAGCATCTATAGCTGCTATGAACGATTACATAGAAGCCGCTAGAGGTGCAGGACCTGAAGTATCTCCAGTTAAAGATATTAAAGATTACAAAGAAAAATTTGCAGAAGCTACTGGCATTGACATTAGCGGTGAAGTTGACAAAAGCCATGCCTTGATGACTTTTGGCCTAGCTCTTATGCAAAACAAGGCTGGCAAGGGATTTAACGTAGGTAAAATGTTGACAGCTACAGGTGCGGCTGGTGAGAAAGCCATGCCTGCGCTTGAGAAAGCTAGAGAACGAACTCGTTTGGATAGTATAGCTGCTGGTAAATATGCTCTTGAATCTCAATCTGCTGATGAAGCTAAAGCTCTTGCGGCTAGAGAAAAAGCAATGGAGCGTACCGATTATTTTGTTGTTCCAAAGTCTAAAGATGTAAAAGGTTTGTTGGCTAGTTTAGCGCAGGGAGAGGGAAAGCGTAAATCTTTGAGCAAATATGAGTTAGACAAACTTATGAAAAATCCTGATTTTGCTGATCAGTTTGAGGTATTGCCCGGATCAGTTTGGAGTTCTGTTGTATCAGAGGCTATGAAAACACCAGAAGCTCAAGAATATTTTAATACCACTCCACAGCCAATGTCTCTTATAACAGGGGACGATGATCCTCTTTACACTATAGACGTATTTTACGCTGATCCAAATAAAGGTAAGCGTGGACAAGTTCAACCTTCTAACCTTAAAGCAGTTGATTCTGCATACAGAGCGCTTCAAAAAAGATTTAAATCAAATCAAACAAATAAAGAAAAATTTATAAACCTTCAAACAATGTCAGATGAGGGTGCTGTAAATGTATTTAGCACTTTAGTGGACGTTGTGGACAGTGCAGCAAGTGCATTTGGAGTTAATGTTTCAGAAGGTGCTAACCCAAACGAGAAAATGAAAGCTCTTTTAACAGAACTACAAGCGAAACAAGCAAGCAATATATTAGGTGAAGGCGGCAAAAATACATCTGATTTTGAACGTCAACTTGTAAAATCAATTGTTGGAGATAAAACATTACTTTCAAATCCAGATTTAATAGAATTTAAACTTGCAAAACTATACAACGATGTTGTTATCGGAGAAGAAAATAAAATTCTTGAAGGACTAACAAATCTTGACGCAGTTTCAGGTAAACAAATTTCTGGTTATTTTGGAGATGGTGATCTTACAGAAAAGGAAAGAAAGTCTATGAACGCTGATTTGAAAGCGATGGGAGTAGATCAGTAATGGATGACAGAACAAAGTTTAATTTACTACAGGGTTTGAAGTCAGGTCTTTTGAATGAGAGACAGAGTTTTGATGCCCTACAAGCAATTAAAGAAAATAAAGAAACTAGCGAAGTGTCAGACTTGATGGCGTCTTTAGCTTTTGCTGGTTTAAATTCAGGTGAAAGTTTAACACAAATTGCTGATAAAAGAACGAATAAAGACCGTGAAATGTTTGATTACGACTCAGGTGCAGACGGCAAACTTCGTGCTTTGATGTCCTTTGGTGAAACCGAAGGTGATCGTGAAGCCATTTTAAGAAAGACTGTTGGCGAAGATGGCTATGTGCGTGATCCATCTGGACGCCTTGCTTTAACTGAAGCAGGCCAAAAGGCTCGTGGTATGGAGCCAATCGGTAAAAACCTCATTATTGAAGATGAAGGTTTTAGTATGCGAGATTTTGCTGACTTTACTGGTATCTTACCTGAAACCATAGGTTCTATTGGTGGTGCTATCGCTGGTGGTGGTTTTACTTTTGGGATTGGGGCGATTGGTGGCGCAGCCGCTGGTGCGGCTGGTGGGCAAGCAATAGAAGAAGCTATTGAGGCGTTGCTTGGAGTTCAAACTCAAAGTCTTGGTGAGGTAGCCAAAGATGTAGCTATAGAAGCCGTTATTGGTGCTGGTGGCGAAGTTGCTGGCGCTGTTGTAGCCGCAGGAGCGCGTGGTTTGGGTCGTGCTGGTAAGTCAATAGCGGGTCGCACAGGCGGCTCTCTTAGTGCAATGGATGAAGTAACTTTAAAACAACTAGACCAAGGTGACAGGTTGGTTGGCAAAGGATACGTTCAATCTATGCGTTCACTTAACGCTCCAGAACCTCTAGCATTCACTCAACTTTTTGGTGAAAATGTAACAAAAAATACTACTAGAATGGACAATAACCTAGCAGTGGCTTTGGAAGAAAAGAAAATGTTCACTAATGCCATAAAAGGTGATCCTGTAGAAGATTTAGCTAAAGACGTAATGTGGTATGCTCCTTCTAAATTTGAAAAGTTAAATGGGAATATAAAGAAAGCTCACGCAGAAACTTTTGACGCCATAGATACTGGCATGAAAATGCTATATACTTCTGTAGATGAGAATTTAGATTTAAACGCAAAAACTCTTGGCAGTATAGTTCAATCATTCAATGCTTTTGATGACGTATCGCGGAGTGCTTATGGTGCTATAGACGATGCTTTGGCGCAACTTCAAGTTCCTCTCACATTAAATGGCGCTCAAGTTATCAAAGAAGGCGGCAAAGTAAAATTGTTTGATACTAGCGGTCTTATGAGTAAATTTGATGATATGATAGAAGATCATGGAACATCTCTTTTAGAAGGTTCTGTTGGTCTTGCATACAATTCATTAAAAGAACTAACAGATGCGGGTGGGAAAGCTAGTTTTAGAAACCTTGTTTCTCTTAGAAAGCACGTTAATGACAGCTTAATGTTTGGTGCTGGAACTCAAGGAACAAAACAACTGAATAGTCTTAAAGGTCTTCTTGATAATATGTTAGACAGCGATGATATTATTAATCGCTTAGTGCTTCCTACAGACATAAACCTTCCTCCAAACACAAGAAAAATATTAGCAAAAGCCGCAAAGTTACGAAAAACTGCTAATGATAATTACAGAAAAGGCATTAGTAGGTTTGAAGATTTATCAAACATTGGTGTTATACGGTCTATACAAGACTTAAAAGCCTTTGGTGATGCAGGTCCGCAAGCAATATCAGATGGCTTTTTTTCTAAAGTTATTAAACCAGATTCTCCTGAACGCCTTCAGGCTGTGATAAGTGCAGTCGATAACCCAAACGAATTACTGGACGAACTTGGAGGCCGTTTCTTTAGTATGGCTATAAAGGATTCTGCACTTGATCCAATAAATCCTCAAGCGTTTAGCGGCAAGGCGTTTGCAAAAAGTATTATGAAACTTGGAACTACTGGACCTAAATTATTTGGCAAGGAGTGGGGAGAAGTTAAAAAACTTGCAAAGGTTATGCAACAAACAAGTATAAAAAATACTTTAAATGCAAACGATGTGCAAAGAGTTTTTGATGCAGGAGGTTCTTCCGATCTTATAATTTCCTTAGAAAATGTTGTTAAAGCAAACAAGGAGCAAGCAGAGGCTCTGAAAACAAGTGTTATTAAAGACCTAAACAACCCGAACAAATCTGCGAGTTATGATGACGTTGTTAAGGCTTTAACAAAACCTAATTTGACTGAAAGCGAAACGCGTCAAATTATGAAGTTTTTTGACTACAACCCTCAAATGAAACAAAACATGAAGAATGTTGTTCTTCAAGACGTGCTAAGTGTAGTTGACGAAGATGTATTTACATCTGCTGCAAAAGCAAGGTCTTTACAAGAAACTTTAAGCGAATACAAACCGGGTTCTTTAAAACAAATTTTAGACGAAGAAGGTCAACAAACTTTTAAAGCACTAAAAGATTTTGGAGACGATTTAGCTGTTATTGGTAAAGATGCGGCTAAAGAAGGCTCTATTGCTGCTCAAGGAATGTTCTCTCGAATATTTTCACATCCTCTTAATGTGTTAGGAAGATTAGCTAAATTTAGAGCAATTGTAAGTATTTTCAACAAGCCAGAGTCTGTAAAGGCTTACATAGCAATGAGGCGTGCTACTATAAATAATCCAGAAGCTCGCGCTCAAGGCGTAATAGATATAATGAATCAAGCTGCAATTGAAGAAGGTGTAAATGTAGGACAAATGGCTGGTAGGGCTGGTGGGATTGCTCGTGGAATAGGTTCTACATATGGACAAGGCAGTCGTTTAGCTAAAAACGTACTTCCTCGTGCTATGTTTAGACAGGAGCAAGGAAACCGAACAAGTATTCCAAATGTTCAACAACCTGAAATGCCTCAAATATCAATTCCTGATACTATTCCACAAAGAGGTCCTGCTGCCCCTGCTGGTATAATTGATATTCTTCGCTCTAATGTTAATAAAGAACTTAGAGATCGCGCACGACAAAATCCAGCCGATGCCGCAACACTGTTAGGTGGGTTGGGCAACGCAGGACTTCTTTAGTCTTCAATAACGGTTGATAAACCCCCAATGCCAACGGCTACGGGTGTTGCGCTTGATCTCTTGTTGTTGACACGCAAATGAATATCACCGTATGTTTCATCAATCATACGCGCAAGTTGGCGTCCGATAGCACGATCCTCGTGTTCTGCGATAAACACTAGCTTGTCGTAGGCTTCTATAGAAACACCTACGGATTTATATTTTCCGGGGTTTGGCATGGAGACTCCTTCCCATAAATGACTTTCCCTACTGTATATAATCCCAAACTGCGTGGGTCAAGACCCAAATACGGAAACAAGAAAGTTACCATACAAGGTATCAAGTTTGACTCTAAATGGGAAGGTGAGCGGTATCTATATATAAAGTCGCTTGAACGTGCCGGGGTGGTCAAAGACCTTGAGCTACAGGTTCGATACAACCTACTGGTAAATGATCAGAAGATATGCGCCTACGTTGCTGACTTCCGCTACAAGCGCGAAGACAAAGACGGCGTATGGCATGAAATTGTCGAAGACGCCAAGGGATTTGAAACCCCTGAGTTTAAGCTAAAGAAGAAGCTCATGAAGGCTTGTTTGGATATTGAGATATTCTTGTCAAAAAAAGGGGGGCGCTAGGCCCCCACATTTATGATGATCCTTTTCCATTAAAACTTCCAAATTCATCAACATCTTCTCTGTTTGGAATGCTCGTTCCTCTGCGTTGAAGTTCTTCTCCATACAACTCTGTAAGGCGTCTATTTCGATCATTCTTTTTGTGACCTAAACACCCTCGTGTTGCATATGCGTTCATATACCATTGACGAAGTTCGGTTGTTTCAATTTCGTTATAGTCTTTCATAAATTTATCCTTTTAGCTAGATTGTCAAATAACGCACCAAGGCTTGTCCTTGATAATCCCATTATATACCATATAGTTTAGGATGTCAATAGTTAATACAAAAAAAATTATCTAAAAAAAGTTCTTGACAGTCACCCACACTGTATGGTTATAGTTGGGACTCTAGTAACCAGCGGAAAGGAATCGACATGAACAGTCGTGATTTATTTGATCGTAGAGATACTTTGAAAGCATCTATGAACGATCTAAAAGTTCAATTAAAAGAAATCGAAGACCAGCTATCAGACACTTATATGTCAATAGCGAAGGATGCTCTTCGTAACGATAGTAAAGATTTTGGCACAGCTTACGTTGTTGACGGAAATCACAAGGTTAAAGTTCATTTAGCCAAAAAAGTAACATGGGACCAAGATATGTTGCGTGAGACATTGGGAACAATGTCAGATGAAGATGCACGACATTATGGAAAGCTGACATTTGCTGTTGAAGAACGCAAGTTTACAGCCGCTCCTCCTGCTATCAAGCGGATTTTAGAGGAATGTCGCACTATCGAAAATGGTCGCTTTACAGTAGAGTTGGAGGAAAGCTAATGACACTACAAATTATAACAGCAGATCAGCGTATGGCTGAGAAAAAAGGTCACAAGATCGTGGTATGTGGTGCAAGCGGTGTGGGTAAAACCACACTTGCTCGTACTCTCAATGCGCCTACGACTTTGTTCATGGACTTAGAAGCTGGTGATGCAGCTATCGAAGGGCATCCTATTGATGTCGTTCGTCCGCGCACATGGGCAGAATGCCGTGATCTTGCTTGCTTCTTAGGTGGACCAAACCCATCGTTGGCTGACGATCAACCGTACAGCGAATCACACTACAATTATGTGGCACAGATTTATGGGGATGCTTCAGAGGTATGGAAGAAGTACGATACTCTGTTTGTGGACTCTATTACCGTAGCAGGGCGTTTGTGCTTTCAGTGGTGCTTACAACAGCCAGAGGTGCGGTCTGACCGCTCTGGTAAGATGGATACTCGTGCCGCATATGGTTTGCATGGTCGTGAGATGATGTCATGGCTAACGCACATTCAACACATTCGTTCTAAGAACGTAATCTTTGTTGGTATTCTTGACGAGATTACTGACGAGTATGGACGCAAGCAATATTCTCTTCAGATTGAAGGGAGCAAAACTGGTCGTGAATTGCCCGGAATTGTTGACGAGGTAATCACAATGTCAGTCTTAACAGGGGATCACGGTCAGTATCGTGCCTTTGTTTGTCAACCTCTGAACGAATGGGGCTATCCAGCCAAAGACCGTTCTGGCAGACTCGACACATTAGAAGAGCCTCATCTTGGAAGATTAATGGAAAAGATGTCAGCAGGCTCCAACAAGTCCGACAAGGAATTAACCTTTGTCGATCCTACAACCCAAACTTCTAGCGAAGGAGAAGCATAATGCTTAATTTTAATAATGTACCACAAGACGAAAATCCGCAAACTCAAGAGTTCTCTCTTATTCCTAATGGCACAGTTTGTCGTGTTGTCATGGTTGTCCAGCAAGGAGATATTGAAATCTCTGAGTTTGGTCAGGGACAATGGTTTAAGAGATCACAAAGCACATCTGCTAAGTGGATGAACTTAGAGTTTACCATTGTAGGTGGTGAGTATGATCGCCGTAAGTTTTGGCACAGCGTCTTTGTCGATGGCGACAAGATGGGTCAAAGCGGTATGCCATTGGCTAAAGAGATTGGTCTTCGTACATTGAAGTCCATTGTCGAAAGCGCACGAAACATTAACCCTTCTGACGTAACGCCTCAAGCACAACAAAATCGCAATATTAGCGGAATGTTTGACTTGAATGCGATGGAGCTTTGTGTGAAGGTTGGTATTAAGAAAGGCACTAATGGTTACAAGGACAGTAATCAGTTAATGGTAGCATTAACGCCTGATAATAAGGATTTCTTGCCTCAAGGCAGCATTCCTATGCAGAATACTACAGTTCCTGCACAGGCATCTGCACCACAAGCTCCTGCACAACCTAGCGGTGCAGTACCTTCTTGGGCGCAAAAGTAAATCTAGCGGCAGGGCCATTCCGCGCCTGCTAGAACTCGCACAGGGGGGGCGAGGCCGCTAACCCCCCAACTATTCTAGCAAATAGGTTCTTATTATGATATTACGTCCTTATCAAAAGGTTGCTGTTTCTGACGCTTGTACCGCGTTAGACAAGCATAGAAACACCCTAGTTGTCGCTCCTACAGGTGCTGGCAAAACAATCATGCTCTCTGCGCTCGTTGGTGAACGGCATAAGAAAGGCAAGCGAGTTCTTGTCATTCAACACCGGGATGAACTTGTAGCGCAAAACAAAGAGAAGTTTGAAAAGGTTAATCCCTACATCACAACAAGTATTGTCAACGGAACAGTCAAGCATTGGGACGGTGATGCTGTGTTCTCAATGATCCAAACAATGTCACGCGATAGAAACCTTAGAGATCGCCCTTTGTTTGACATGGTTGTAATTGACGAAGGCCACCATGCGGCGGCTCCAACGTACACAAAAGTTATTAACGCAGTTCGTGAAGACAATGACGATGCTGAGATTGTAGGCTTTACTGCAACGCCGAACCGTGGCGATGGTAAAGGTCTGCGTTCCATATTCAACAACTGCGCACATCAGATTGAACTAGCCACGCTGATACGCGAAGGTTTCCTAGTACGTCCTAAAAGCTACATCATTGATCTTGGCGTAGGGGATCAACTAGATCGGGTTACAAAACGCGGTAAAGAATACGACATGGAAGAAGTGGCGGCTATCATGGATCGCCAAGTCATTAATGATCGCATTGTTTCCGAATGGGAAGACAAGGCAGGAGATCGAAAGACTGTTGTATTCTGTTCCACAGTGGCACACGCGGAACACGTTTGCGATGCGTTTGTTTCAGCAGGAATAAGAGCCGACTACGTTACAGGAGAGACAGACAAACAGAAACGTGCAGAGATGCTGTACAATCTTGAGTTTGGTGATCTCCAAGTTATCGTAAACGTGGCAGTCCTGACCGAAGGTTTTGACGCTCCACCTGTATCTTGCATCATTCTAACGCGCCCATGCTCCCAAAAGGGTACAATGGTGCAAATGATTGGTCGTGGTCTGCGTATCCTTGATCCTGAGTTATATCCAAATGTCATAAAGACTGACTGCGTTGTTATGGACTTCGGCACATCAATTATCACTCATGGCGGTTTAGACGAAACAGCGAACTTAGATGGTGCAGACAAGTCTGTTGGTGGCGATGCTCCAACAAAAATTTGCCCAGACTGTGAAAGCGAAGTGGCATCGAACACACGCATTTGTCCAATTTGTGAGCATGAGTTTGAGCGCAAAGTAAAAGACGTATTAGAAAACTTTGAGATGACCGAATACGATCTCATGCAAATGTCTCCGTTTATGTGGATTGATCCATACGGCAACGGCTCTGCAATGATGGCTATGGGCTTCAATGGCTTTACTCTGGTGGGCAACATCGGAGATTACTGGATAGCTATCGTAAAAGCCAAGAATGGGCGTCCTAGAGTAGTCTCCATAGGCGAGAAGGTACAGGCAATGGCTGCGGGGGATGACTTCTTGCGAGAAATAGAGGATAGTAACGCAGCAAACAAAACAAAACGCTGGTTGAACCAGCCTGCATCAGCGAAGCAAAAGGAGCATCTAGCCGCAAATGGCGTCACTATAAACATGATGGATTTCTCTTGGACTAAGTACAAAGCAGCTTGCTGTTTGAGTTACTATTGGAACAGAGATGGCGTTGATAAATTGATAGCAGACAATTGGAAAAAACTAACAGGGAGCAATTACAAATGAACCGGGGCGAATTATTAGATTTAGCGAATAAATATGTAACCAAGGAACGCGCTCAAGAGCATGGAGACTTGGAAGAGAATTTTAATAGAATAGCTGATTTATGGAATAGTTATTTAGAGGATTCTTACATCAGCGTTACAGATGTTGGGGTAATGATGACCCTCCTAAAAATTGCTCGTATTAAATCAAATCCCAAAAACTTAGATAACTTTGCGGATGGTGCGGGTTATTTGGCGTGTAGCGGAGAATTGGCGACAAAAGAAGATAATGCCTAGATTTGAAATGCACATTATGATCGCTGAGAAATCAGAGGATAAAGTTGAAACAGTTGAGTATGAATTGGTTTGCTTTGTAAGTGACAACTCAAACCTACTTGAAGTCGAATCTTCCGCGAATGACGCTCTTAGAGAGCATCTGGAGGATGCAGATAATGTTGTTTTATTTGGAACAGCAGTTGTTGAGATAAAGGGCAAAGAAGTTTTAAATATCGCGTTCCAAAATAAGGAAGCGGATCAAGATGAATTAAACAGCATAATGGATTTATGCACAATTGGAAGGGAGATAATACATTGAGCGAAGTTGATACAGCGCCAACGCCTATGAAAGAATTAGCTTTTATATTGGGTAAGTTTGGTTGGGACACAAAGTTCTCTGATCTTACAGAAGAGCAAGTTCAAACACTTATATTTGGAATACAAGAATCAAAACGTCTAGCAGCGGAGATCGACATTGGAAAACTCGAAGACACTTACTTTAAGTCAACAGGCACTTGGCCCTCTACTTCAATCCCATTCTAGGGAAGACCCTACGGCTGAATTGATTAAAGAGGCAGTGGACAATGCGATTGTAGCAGGCGAATCAAAGCGTGAAAGACGCGCTTATATCGGTGCGTCTAGTATTGGCGATGAGTGCCAGAGAAAGATACAGTATCGCTACCTTAACTACCCTGTTGACCCTGACAAAGAGTTTACAGCGCGTACACTGCGTATCTTTCAGTTTGGGCATGAGATTGAGGATTACGCGGCTAAGTGGCTGAAAGACGCTAATTTCGATCTTAGAACAGAAGATAAAGATGGAAGTCAGTTTGGGTTTTCAATCGCAGATGGAGAAATACGCGGTCACATAGATGGCGTGATCTGTAGTGGACCTGTTAATATGAGTTATCCTAGTTTGTGGGAATGTAAGTCAGCAAACGACAATAAATTTAAGGCTTTCGTTAAACATGGCGTGGCAAAAGCTGACTCAGTTTATGCAACTCAAATAGCTCTGTATCAAACGTATATGGATTTATATGAGAACCCGGCATTGTTTACTGTGGTTAATAAGAACACTTCAGAAATCTACTATGAACTCGTTCCTTACAATAAGCGTTTGGCTCAAGAGGCAAGCGACAGGGCAGTGAATATCTTGACGGCAGCAAAAGCTGGTGACATTCTACCGCGTATTGCTCAAAGTAAAGATTTCTTTTTATGCAAGTGGTGTGAATTTAAGCAGAGTTGTTGGGAATCATAAAAAAAATGTGAGGTGTGCTTGGTAGGCCGCACCTCACATTTAATAAGTAGAACAGGGTATATAGGGGCAAAGTAATGAATGTTTTAAGTTTTGGCAAGACAACAAAAGAAGTCGCAGAGAGAATATCTAAAGAAGTTCCTCGTAGCGTCCAGTTGCAAATATTAGTTGATACATACCCATCAGGGGTAATCCGTGGCAAAGAATTTTTTATCGGCTCCCTAAGTGGTGAAGCTGGAAAGTCTTTAAGAATTAACATTGATACAAGTAGTCCTTGGTTTCTAAAAGGAATGGACTTTGAGTCAGGGGATGGCGTTGGTGGTATCTGCAAAATTCTAAAAGAAGGTCGGGGATATGATCTGAAAGAGTGTGTTAAAATGCTCTCTGAATATATCTCACAAGATTATGTAGCGCCTCCTGAAAACATTGTTAAGCCGAACAACCCTGAAAGTTTTACTGTATCGACAGAACCTCAAAAACCCGAACAAAAGACATCCATCAACCCAAGTACGCCGTTTGAAGAAGAATATACCTATACAGATGCAGATGGAGTCGTGATTGTTTCAGTCCGAAAATACTATGACCGGGACGCAAGTGGTGGAATTGTTCGGGATAGTGCCGGGAAGCCTAAGAAACAATTTCGCCAGTTCATGAATGGTCGCCAAGGTGTGCCTGAACCCAGACCTCTGTATAATATCCCGAACATATTAGACGCGAATAAGATTATATGGGTCGAAGGAGAGAAATGCGCTGATGCTTTAAACGCGTTGGGCTATACCGCAACTTGCACAATAGGTGGTGCAGGGATGCTATCTGAGAATACTGCAAGTAAGTTTGACTTCTCGCATCTGCGTAACAAAGACGTAATTCTATGGCCCGATAATGATGAAGCTGGTAAAAAGTTAGCGCGTATTGTCGAGGCTCAAGCGAAAGCAGCGGGTGCAAAATCCACAATGATGCTGAAAATACCGTCCACTAAGGAAGAGAAGTGGGACGCGGCTGATGCAATAGAAGAAGGCTTCAACATCGAAAAGATGTTAGAGACTAACGAGAACAAGGTGAAGAAGCCTATTAGTCTTGTAGACGATAGCCTGTTAATCAACGAATACTTTGTTGGCTCGGCTCCCGAACAACATTTTCTGATTGGCGATACAATACCTCTTGGCGTTCCTGTTGTGTTTGCGGCTGCGGGTGACAGTGGTAAAGGCATGATGACGCTTGATCTAGCTATGAAGGTTGCATCCGGGGCCTCTATGCAAAGCGCATTTGGTGGGTTGGTTGCGGAGCATGGTGACGTAATTCTAATTACTGCGGAAGACGATAAAGACGAAATGCACAGACGTATCTCTAGGCTTGATCCTAGTAAATACCGGGAACATTACGAACATAAACTGCGTGTGCTACCACTACCAAACCTCGGCGGTGTGTTTCCAATCATGCAGAAGTTCGACAACACCTACCTGATGGGCGAAGAGTTTTCTCGCATTTATGACCAGATGCTAGAAATGGAAACCCTCAAGCTAATCATTATTGATCCTATGGCCTCGTTTGTTCACGCTGATGTAAACGCTGATCCAGCGGCAGGGGCTGCATTTATGGGCTTACTTGCACAGATGGCAACCGAAACAGGAGCTACGGTCATGGTTAATCACCATATGGCTAAGATCAGGGACAACGAGCCTGTCACAACGCCAGAACAAGCGCGTAACCTCATTAGAGGTACATCTGCTATTGTCGATGGTGTACGCTCTGCGTTCGCCGTCTGGTCTGTGGATGAAGGCACAGGGCGTCAGAGGTGTCGTGATCTGCAATTGGATTACGCAAGGAACGCTGTGTTCGATGGTGCTGTTGTTAAATCAAACGGGCCAGCTAATCGTGAGATAAGACACTTTATCCGTAATCCTGATACGGGATTGCTAGAAGACCGATCTGTAGACATCCGATCTCTGGCTATGTCTTCAGCAGTTAGAGAACGTATAACCCATGTGGTTGATTTCGTTCGCATGAGAGAGAACGATGGTCGTGCTGTTACTCATGGTGGAACTAATGACGGCCTTTACAATGCTGTTCACGAGTCAGTGCTAACTGAACCATGCGTTATCGCAATTAAGAATGGTGGTAAGGAAAGCACCATCAAAGGCACAATTATACAAGCGTTAGAAATGGGTTTAATCCGTAAATATGCCCTGTCTCTTGGCGGCTCAGAAAAATGGCTTGGAACTATGGATGGGCCATTCTCTCGTGGCGAATATGAACGCCAAACTGGTCGGGATAATATTTGACATATATGGGAAGTTGTGGTAATAATACTAAGTTTTAGCAAAAAGGAGAGAAACTATGCTTACAACAATTGAAGACAAAAAACCCACATTGGAAGAAGCGCAAGCTCTTGTCGGTGGCTTGGTCGAAATGGT
>Ga0070745_1001313_pt1 | contig 13895 bp, 10 predicted proteins | sample VirMetDEL_Mar_4_FD_77438 | JGI IMG/M metagenome (GOLD analysis project Ga0070745, IMG submission 77438) | Aqueous microbial communities from the Delaware River and Bay under freshwater to marine salinity gradient to study organic matter... | ecosystem: Environmental > Aquatic > Marine > Coastal ...
CGCCGCCCTGTTATATAACATCATCAGAAATTGTCGGTATGAACGTCAAAGATAACTCATTTGGTAAGATTATGTCATCTGACACTATTGAGATGGGTGAGTTCGAACAAAACTATGACGATGAAGTAACTGAAACTTTGGATTTGAGTGGGCCAAATGGTGTATTGGGACGTACTATGGACACAAGAATGGGCCCAGCTAATTTCTCAAGAACTATGAAAATAGGTGGAGGTAAAACAGATCTTACAAAAGTTTCTGCAGAAGGCGCTAAACCTATTATACCTGTACAGATTAGAAAACACCAAATAAAAGGAATGCGCTTTAGTCAAAATGACGCTTCTAGAATAAATGCAACTTTTATGAATTTGCCCGGTGTGAAGAATATGTCTTCAAGGGTCAAATACGGAATTATGAGCGACCCTGTTATAAACAATACAGCTGCGCTAAAACATGGCTTGAGAATGTACGAGTCAACTTATCCCTATTTCGAACTATCAGCTTTTCAAGGGCAAAAGCATAGTAGGGGAGATGATATGGGTACATTCTTCGCTTTGGCAGCTGATAATTATACTGATATGACACGTTTCAAAACAACAGCGTTAGCAGAACGTGCTTATATGATTTATGGCGATGAGCAAAAATATTTCTCTGGAAATCTTGTTTGTACTTCACTAATTCCACAAAATATTTATCCTGGTTGTTGGGCAGAAGTATTTTTGCAAGAGCCAACAGGAAACAAAATAAAAGACCAGCATTCAACACTTCATATTTATGTAGATAGTGTATCACACGATTATTTTACTGATATATTTGACGGTAACGTTTCTGTAACTACACGAATAGGATTTAGTAGAGGTTCATATGGTGCTATTGCGCCAAACTTCCCAACTGTTAGAGCAGCTATTCCTGATCATAGAGCAGCAGTAGGTAGTAGAACAAAACAAAGCGGGGTAACACCTGTTAGATTGCAACAACAATCTTGGGGCTCAAAAATCTTTGAAGCTATGATGGGTGCAGATAGTCCCATTTCAGGCGGTAAAAGAGTAAAAAATCCTAATGAGCCAGACTTGCCAGCAGCTAGAAGCCATCGTGGTGAACAAACAACACAAATAAAAACTGTTGAAATAACTCAAGAATTTCTAATTCAGCTAAGAGATAAAGGTGTTATAACACAAGCAGATTATATAATTCTAAAAGGACTAAAAAGAATACCACGAGATGATTTCAAAGAGCTGACAGATTTATTGAATTTAGCTGAAGATATAGAAATCGAAGATGATGCAACAAACCCTGATGCAGATGATTATGACTTCAGTGATATGTATGAACAACAAGAAGCTAATCGCGCTTCTGCAGAAGCAAAAGAAGGTGAAACAGATAAAGCTAAAATTGTTCAAAAACAGAAAGCAATCGATGCTCGAGACGCCTCTTCTGGCGCGTTGCCACCGGGTGTAACACAAGAAACAGAAAATATTCAGCAAACGCAAGAAACTAGACCACGAAATGCTGATGGTGAAACTCCTCTCAACCCTGATGATGTACAAACCAATAGACAAGAGATTGCTACAACTCAGGAAGGTGCACGTGAAGAAGTACGTGAAGGAGACCTAGATACTTTAGCTGGAACATCTGCAGATGAAACTCGAAGAATAGAACAGCTTGCAGAGCTTCGTGCAACAATTATTGCAAGACAAGGCGAATTCTGGCAAGACGAAAAATTTGGTGTTGCTATTGCTGGTGATACCGATGGTGATGGTCTTACAGATGAAGAAGAGCAAATAATTGGTACAAGTATAGATCGTGCCAATACTGACTATGATGTATTCTCAGACTTTGAAGAATTTGTAGATCATGAAATAGATGATGGTGTAGGTGAAGTGACTGGCTTCTCTGAAACTGGTAAATTACCTGAAGATGATAGAGATAACGATGTTCTAATTGACTCGTACGAAAGAACTCTTGGTTTAGACACAACACGTGTTGATACAGATGGTGATGGCCTTGATGATTATGAAGAAGTTCGTCTTCGTACAAATCCTCTGGTACACAATCCTACAGAAGCTCCTAACTCAAGTCGTGATTTCTATACAAATACAATATCATGGGATGAATACGTTGAAACAATCGAAGTTCCTGCCAATGTAAGGTACCTTGTTGCAACAGGACAAATGACACCTGATGGTGAACTCATCGAGGAAGAAGAATAAGGAGAGTAATAATGTGGACAAGTGCTAAAACTGATAAGAGTAGATATTCACACGGTGAAGAAGCTAGACCTGAAGTAATTCGTGGGCACGTTACTAGTCTAAGTGTTAGAGCAGTTGATAATGCACAAATATGTGAAGTAATTGACGTCAATGGTGAATTGCACACACACGTAGAAACAATTGTTCAGTGTGGTGGACATCACGAAATGTATAGCATAATGCCTCACGACATTGGCCAAGAAGTATATTTATTGAAAACTTCAGCTAGTGAGCAACCTTATATCATAGGAAGTGTTTTCAAACCTGCAGGTGTTGCAATTGCAAATGAAGTTTATCCTACTTCACGTGTTCAAGATAGACATATTCCCTGTACATCTGATTATTATGTTTCTAATAAAGGAAACTCTCTAAATCTTTCAGATGGTTACGGAATACAGTTATCAACATCATCAGACGTCAGAATACAGCTACCAAGTGATGGTATGCTAAGAATAAGTGCCGGCGGTAGAGCTGGTGACTGTGCATTAGATGGCGCAAAATTCATAACAGAGTTATATAAACTATTAGAAGAGCTTCATGCAAAACAAGAGCTTATAGAGCAACAACTAAGAACACTAAGATTATTAGATAGCGCATTACAACAACAGCTGGCAGCATTTGCAGCAACAGGTGTAGCTAATACAACTGGACCACTTGCTCCTCTAAATGCGCCTTTTTCAACTTTACAAACAGCATTAGCTTCAAATGAAGCTGCTAGAACTAGTGCTGAAAATGCAGAAAACACTCTATTGAATGATACACCACGTAGAACTATTGCAACATCAAAAAATGATACTATAAAAGCTATCAATCATAAAGTTAGGTTACCTAAATAATCAGATTTGTCTCTGTTTTGATTTATGACTTTTCTGGTATGTTTATATAAGTTTATGATAAAAGTCAAAACAGAACAATCTTAGAACTCGAAAGGATATAAAATGAGCTTATTGATGGGGTCATTACGGACAAAATATAAAAACTTCTCTGCGCCGGGCGCTAGGCCTTCTCGTGATGATTTATTAGGCCTAACCACACTTACAGGAGGCCTAGGTTCATTTATAGGTACTGATGGGCTTGGTCGAATACCTGCAAAATATTATTTAGAGTTTCGAAACGGTGAGGAAATTGTTTCAACAATGGTATTCCCATACGATCCAAGTAATATTATTTACAATAGACCTAATCCTATAAGAGTAAATTATACTTTGGGTGGTGTTGTAAGAGAAGTAAATACTATTAGAAGACATGATATTACGTTAGTTGGTAGAAGTGGTTTAGCACAGCGTAGTGGGTATACAAGAAATGGCGGTATTATTTACGCTGAAGGTGAAGCTTTATTCCAAGAAATGGATGAATTCTTCAAACGATATATAGAAATATCTACACAAGAATATGGTATAAGCCAAAACTTAGTACCTATCAGTCCAGTTGAAGGTCAAGCAGCACAAAGATTAGCTGTTGGTGGAAATCATAATAAAGTGCCTAAAATGATATTGCGGTGTCTAGATGAAGATTTACATTTAGTAGTTGAGCCTGTATCATTTCAATGGCAAAAAGATACAAATAGTAATAGGCACGATTACATTTGGTCCTGTCAATTTCAAGGATATGATTACATAGAAGTAAAACGCGGACCATTTGATACATTTATCGATGCAACAAATAATCAAATAAACGCTATTGGTGGAGCAGTAAGTGTTGCAGGCAATGTTGTAAATAATATTTCAAATGATTTCGTTAGTCCTGTTAGAGGTGCTATACGCAATATAGGAAGTATATTCAACTCTGTGTCTGATGTATTGAATTCTGTTGGTAGTCTTACACAAAACGTATATGGTATAGGTTCTGATTTAGCCCAAGTTACTAGAGATTTTTCAATCATAGGTGATAGTTGGGATAATATGTTTGATGCAATTGGCGATACTTCAACATTAGAAGAATTTTACCCGTTTCAGTTGTTAGGCGCTATAGGTGGAAATATTACAGGGCAGATTGATAGTAAAGCCAAGCTTGATGCTTCAATTAGTGCATTACGTATAGCATCAGAGCCTGCTGTTGGTGAGAGTGATAAAAGAGATAGTGAAATAGGTAAGATAATTACTATTCAAAATAGAATAAACTCATTGGGAGAAAACTTACGTGGTAGTATTCCTAAAGAAATATATGATAATAGAATAACAAATCCTGATACACTAACATCAGGTGTTATTAGAGGTGAGTTCTTACTAAATGAAGAAAACTTAGGTTTGATTGCTTCTAACTTCCCACATAGAGCACTAAACGATAGAGGACGTAGACAAAATGTTTTAGTCCATACTATTGCTAAAGACGAAGATTTAGTATCACTCGCTATAAAATACTTTGGTGATGCTGAACGTTGGGTAGAAATCCAAAGAGAAAATGATACACGTGATCACAGAAGAAATAGTGATGGTAATTATTTTGAAATAGGTGAAAAGATTTATATACCAAATAGCTTCTTACCTAATGCAAATCCTTATGGAGAAGAGGACGACCCTATTGGAGTTGATTTACTTACACAGTTAGGTGATATTATATTTGATGGTGGCGATATTAGAACTGTTGGTGGAAGTGAAAACATTAGACAAGCAATAACAACGGCACTACTTACTAGAATAGGTGAAGTCCCGGGATTTGAATTCTTCGGACTAGCACAAAATCAAGCTGTTGGTAACGTTACTTACGGTGCTGCTGTACTCAGAAATATGCTAATAGGCGATCCAAGAATTGTAGATGTAACTGATATTGTTATAGAAATTGAAGATGATACGCTTATTATTTCTTGCAATGTAAAAACTATTGAAGGCGAAACGATACCAATTCGTGCTGAAGCCTAAACATATTGAAAGATTTTATACAAATACGTAATATATATTATATAATGATAAAAGAAAAGAGGTGATATAATGGCTTTGTTTGTACCCCGCAGCTCAAAAAAAGTCCTCCAAGATCTTCAAGCAAAAGTTCTTTCTAGAACAAAGCTTTCAGACATCAACATTGGTTCGACATTGCACATTCTATTGAATGCAATTGCAACTGAAATAGCTAATACCGAAAGTAGATTATTTGAAATCCGTGAAGGTTTTAGTTTATCAAATGCAACAGGTGAAGAGCTAGACCAAAGATGTTCAGAATTACCTCCTATTGGTATTTCTAGAAAAAAGAATATTGCTGCTAGTGGTAGCGTTTTGAAGATTACACGTTCAAGTAACGTAGATTTGAATAATCCGTTAGTTATACCTGCAGGTTCTACAGTATCTAGATCTTCGAATGGTGTACAATATAGAACAACACAAGATGCAGTTATTGCTGCTGCAGCAACTACTGTTGAAAATGTTCCTGTTGTTGCAAGTAGACCGGGTGATGATGGAAACTGCTTAGAAGGCGAAATAGATACTGTAGTAAATATGCCAGCCTCTGTCATTTCAGTTACAAATACTTCACCTATAGGTAATGGACTGAATAAAGAGAGTGATGCATCATTACGTCAAAGAGCATTGAGATATGTAAACTCTATTGGCAGAGTTAGTAAAAGTTCGTTAGAATATCTAGGAACAACATACAAATCTTCAGACAACTCTTCGTTTACTTTTGCAAAGGTTTACGAAGATCCTACTATCCCAGGATATTCAGAATTAGTTGTTGATGATGGAACAGGCCTTAGAAACGTTGAGTCACTTTTACAAGAAACTGCAGTTTATACTGTACCAGCTGGCGGTGCAAGATTTCTAACACATCAAAGGCCTGCAACTAGAGACTTTACTACTGATAATATAATTGTTACGAGAAACAATGCAAGAGTAAATCTAAGAGAAGATGAGTTTGTTTCTTTGCCCGAAAGGGGTTTGGTTTATTTCAAGCCTGGCGTTTTATTAGAAGATGACACCGTACAATTTACAGGATTTAGAGTTTATAACGGTTTGATACCACAACTTCAAGAGCAAATTGAAGGAAATATCAATAATGGATCAGTTCAAACTGGCTTTAGAGCTGCAGGAACTCGTGTAAGAGTTGTACCACCTACAATCACAGATTTTGAAGTTGATATTCGAATAATCGTCCAACCACAACAAGATAGAGAAGTTGTACAGTTATCAGTAAAGAATGCGGCTGTTGATTATATAAATAGTCTAGACATAGGTAAAGAAGTTACTTCATCTACATTGACAACACACTTGATGGTTACACAGCCTTTAGCATCTTGTTCTATTTATATAAAGGGTACAAATACATTGTTTGAAGCACTTTATCCCAATTCAGCAAAACATGTGTTGAGAACTGACTCATCTAAAATTTCTGTTACAACAAGCTTATAAGGACAATAAAAAATGATAAAGAAGATATTATTCCAAACATTACAGAGACTTGATCTTGCTGATGCTAATGAGCTTCAACAAGGTGTGTTAGACAAAATCAAAAAAGTAATTACAGCAATGAGACCTTATAGAAGTGATATTCAAGGTTCACTTGTAGGTTATCCAGTAGAAAATGTTACAGTTCAAGGTGTAGCAAATGGTATTGTTACATTCAATCCTTTTTCGTGTATTTCTGCAGAAGACGAGGTAATTGCATTTGACAGTACAGATGTAACAAACGGACTTACACAATGTGATATTACTGATGTTATTTCTAACTACGTTACTCAAACAAATAACGGTGAAGTTATTTCAGGCATTTATTTCTATGCTTATCCTACGTTTGAAGACGGTCAAAACGAAAATAGAGAATTTTACAGTGTTATTGATGATGCACCTATAACACAAAACGTTGCAACAAGAAGGCTTAGTAAACTTACCTTCTTTGCTAATTTTGATGCCTCTTACAGAGTTACACAAGGTTCATATCAGCCTATTGCATTAGGATATGTTGCCTCAGGAAACATAAATACTGCTAATCAAGGCTCACCCTTTCTTACGTCAAACTTTATTTCATATAATTACTTTGATGAAGCTTATGGTAATAGTAGAAGCTGGGATGACAATTCTTTACCAAATGTTTTGAATGATAGACATACATCGCTTTCAACTGACTTCAATCCTGGAACTCTAGTAAATGGAAACGGTCTAAACTCACCTTTTGCTAGAATGGAACGTGATATTCAACGTATTATGTCCTTTGGAACTGATGATAGAACTGATACTGATCTAATCAATGTAAACGGTAAACCTAAATATTCATTACAGGGTCTCAAAAAAGAGATTGAAAAAGTTGATGAAACTGTAAAACAAGATCTAACAGTGCATTTAGATACTGTTATTTTAGAACCTATTTATAGTGATGCTTGGACAGCACTTGTTGGCACATCAGATCAGGCAACTGCAAGAAATACTATCATTCTAAATCAAGAAACACCATTTAGAATATTAGGTTATGAAACATCAACGCTTACTGCACTAACACGTGATACAGTTACTCTTGGCCCAACTGGTGATGGACTAAACTATAATATTGGCAGTGCACACAATTATCAGATATTGATACCACTTGCAAGTGGAGTTTCAATAAATCAAATAAAAAGTATGACAATTGAAGGTGCTGGAACATCAACAAACGACCAGCGAGGAAGATACCCATCAGGAATATTTGGTAGTTTACAAAGTTGCTTAGCTTCACCACAAGGAAACTATTATCCTTGGAATAGCTCAACAAGCACACCTGGAGTTATTTTTCAAACATCACTTGCTGAAATAGGTATATTCCATAATCAAGTTGTTGAATATTTTAGAGATAATGACGGAGAATATGCAGCTCCAGCATTTAGACTTCTAGTAAAAGTATACGGCAGAGCGAGTCAATAATGGATAAACCTCATATTTATAAAATAACAAATAACGTAAATGGTAAATACTATTATGGCGTTCATAATGGCAGTGATACTGCAAACTATGAGGGCAGTGGTAAGCTACTAAAGCAAGCTTATAAGAAGCACGGTAAAGCCAATTTCAGTAAAGAGATATTACTATGGTTTGATACCGAAGCCGAAGCATATGAATATGAGGGAGTTATTGTCAGTGAAAAGATGATAAACAAAAATAATCCTCAATGTTATAATCTTGTAAAAGGTGGTGTTGGTGGAGGTGAATTCACCGAAGAAATGCACAATAAAGCTAAGAAGTGGCGTAAAGAAAACAAAGATACATTAGTTTCTCAACTAACAAAAGCTGGTAGAAAAGCTGCTTCATTACAACACGTTCGTAACATTCGAAGTAAAACTGCGGTAAATAGTACAAAAAAAGCTATTGAAAGTGGAAACCATGTTTCTCATCAACAACATTGTTGCCCATATTGTGGCAAAGAAGGCCGAGGTTCAACAATGAAACGTTGGCATTTTGATAATTGTGCTAATAACCCAAGCTCAAAAAGATATATAGGAGAATAATAAAATGGCAATTTCAGTATCAATAACATCAGACGTGGCAATGCCTATTTCACAGGCAAATCTTCCACAAACAGTAACTCTTACACCTACAGCAGTAGATACTCTTGATGCATCACCAAGTATGGCGTTTAGCTATTTCATCGTTAGTAAACCTACAGGTTCTAGCGCTGCTTTATCACAAACTATTGGTAGCAATGTATCGTTAGATATTGATGTATGGGGAAACTATCAAATATTTGTTATTGCAACAAATACAAATAGTAACGATACATCAGCTAGTAATCCTGTTGGTGCACCTTTAGGTTCATTCTTTACAATCTCTGTAGAGAGTACAAACAAACAATTACAAAAGCCAGCACCTACACAAAGAAACTGGCAAAACGTTTATCATGACTTAGTTCAGGCAGTTGAAGATCTCAATGCTAGCAAAGCAACACTCACAGTTGGTGGTGCGTCAGAAATAGCTAATGTTGTTGAGATTGCTCAAGGTGCAGGTAAATTAGATAGTGATAGTGACCACGAATTAGTTATAACTCCTGACAGGCTTGGAACTGTATTAGGATCTGATAATGCAGGTGGTGCTCTTACTGGTGGTCAGGTAAACACTCTACGTAATCAAATAAAGACTATTGCCGATGGACAGATTGCACTAGCAAGTATTGGTGATTTGGCTGATGTTGACCTTACCGTTGCACCTAATCCTGGTCAAGTATTAGCTTGGGATTATGCTACTTCTACATTTATTCCTGCAGATAACGGAGCAGATGGTGACATTACTGGTGTAACTGCAGGCTCTTATCTTACAGGTGGCGGTACAAGTGGTGATGTTACACTAAATGTTGCAGATTTAGATGTTGCTGCATTTATCAATAGTGCCTTACAAACATCTGCAGAAGCATTTTCAGATACAGATGGCTCTCTAATGACTGCTGCAGCAATACTCGATCTTATTCAAGCAAATGCAGGTGGTGCCTCAGTAGGAGACCAATATGATATACAGCTTGCAGATGGTAGTGGTGGATTTAGCGCTGCAAACTGGCAAGTAACCGCTGCAAATCATTTAGTTCCTACAGTAAATAATCAATATGATATTGCTTCTACTTCTGCAAGAGCAAGAACAATCTATGCATATGATGTAAATGTTTCAGATGACATTACATTAGGTGATAGATTATCTATTGCAACAGGCGGTGAAATTCATGTGGGTTCAAGCGGCTTAGCTTCAATTAGTCTAACAAATAACAATGCTGATATTGGTACATTGTTATTCAAAACATTAGGCTCAAATGACGCTGGTCTAAACTCTCTTATTAGAAACGAAGCAGATGATGTACAATTTGCTGCTTCTTCTACTGCAACAGAGGCAAAAGCTACTTTTGTAGGAACATCAGCAAATCTAAGCTTGGTTACACAAGGCAAGATGACTACTTCATATCAAATTGGTTTACCAGCTGAAAGTAATACAGCAGCAGTAAATAACATATTGTATGTTACCGAGAATGATGGTACAACTACAGATTTAGACTTTGGAAAACCACTTGGACGAGTAGCATATACAACACACGTTTCTCGAGAAGTAACCGAGGAGGGTAGTTTTGATGGAAGCGGCAACTTGATATATTCAGGTGATGAACAAGCTTGTATCTGGTGGGTAAAAAATACAACAGGCAAAGACGTTGTGTTAGACAATACATTTGTTCACGTTGGTGAAATGAGAAATCTTTCTCTAAACTTTGCAATTGTAAAAGCTACATCAGATGCTAATGCATTGAGCAATAGTTGGACACAAGTTAGCTCATCATTTACAGTAACGAATAATTCAGGTTCAGATAACGTATTAGGTCAAGGCCTTGCGACTGATACTACTAATCATACATTTACTAATGGTCAATACATTGGATTAGTATGTACTAGCATACCACAAGCTAATAGAAACGACAAACGTATATCTATTACATTTGATTGTAAAACAGAGTTATCGTTCGCATAACCAGATTGAACCCTGTTTTATCTTCTCGCAAAACAGGTATATTTATATAGGTAGAGCCATAAAATAAAAACAGAGACAAACAGGAGACATATGAACCATTACATATATAAAATTTCAAATCCTGAAACAGGTGAATATTATTACGGAAGACGTAGTACAAAAAAGCACTGGAAGGAAGATAAATATTTCGGTAGTTCACGTGTCTTGAGAAAATATGCGGGAAACAAAAAACCTACACAGGAAAGATTACCCGGCTGGAAGAAAGAAGTACTTTTATTATTTGATAACTTACGAGAGCTTTGCCTTCACGAGAAAATAGTTATTGGTGATAAATGGAAATCTGATCCACTTTGTTTGAATGGTATACCCGGCGGTGAATATAATACATTTTCAGATACTGAATTACTTTCAGACTTAGGAAAAAAAGGAGTTTCAAAAGCTCTAGAAAATGGTAATCATATCTCTAAAAAAGATCCAAAGCATATGAGAAAAATTGGTGCGTTAGGCTCTAAAGGAAAAAAATGGATGACTAATCAGGAAGCTGATAAACTAGTAAAACCTGAAGCACAACAACATTTTTTAGACCAAGGTTGGACATTTGGAAGATCTGATAAGGTAAAACAAACAGTATCAGCTAAGACTAAAGAAGCTATGGCTGACCCTAATATTATGGAAAATTATATGAAAGGACGATGGTATAAATAATGGCAGATATAACATACGAAGGCGTGGAAATAGGTTTCGGCAGTCCGACTTATGATCCAGACGATAGTTTTGATGCAGGATTTGGAGCTCCCTGGCCTTATGCTAGTCTAAATGGTAATGTATATTACAATTCAGCCGAGACCGCTTTCGCCGACCCATATGCAAATATAGATATTCAGATTGCTTCTAAGCCTAATGGTAACTTTTTGAGTGACGAAGGCGGAGAACAATTAGAAATAAGAGGAGATTTTACACATATTTACGATCAGTTTAGAATACGCGGTAGAAAAGAAGGAAAAGCTATAGGTCCATTTAGAGCTTATTTCTATTTGATATCAGATGTTTCTAAAAGATATTATTGTGAAAGTGGTTTAGGTTTATTAGGGAACAATATATTCACTAATACAAATCAAAAACAGATGTTTTTTACAACACCAGTTATGCCACACGGATCATATAAACTTACATTAGAGTTTGAAGGCTCATTGAGAAAAGTAGAAACTGAGCCTACTTTTCAAGTTATTCGTAGAATGAGAAATGATAAAGCATTATCACTCAAAAGAAATATGCCACAATGGCTAAATGTAGGACATCGTTCAGATAATAGACAAGCAAATCAAGCATATGATAAGTTTGCAAATAGTAACCTTAGCATTTTATTACAATCTGTAGCAGAGCTATTCAATCATATGTATCATAGTAATTATACAGTTACAACACAAGAAGCTTATACTGATAGTACAACACTCTATGTTGAAACAACATTAGATTTTCCTAATAGTGGTACTGTTAGACTTCAAGATGGACAAGAGGTAACTTATATAGGAAAGACTGCGTCAACTCTAACGGGAATAAGTGGTTTCAAAGATATTATTCGTAAAAACACAAGAGTTTTTCTGCGTAATGAAAATATCAATTCTGTCGACTTGTTTTATAGATTACAAAATAATGGATTTTTTAGACCAGCAAGAAACTTTCAGATAGGTAATTTTGAAAGAGCAATGCAAGAAATAGAACTGAATGAAAGGTCTTCAATGACAGTAATATTCAACTATTTCTATTACTTATTGAGAAAAATATCTTTCAAATTAGAAGTAAGCATTTCTGGAAATGAAATGACGCCTACTTCTGAAACGATAAATTCATCTCATATCGGTAGACTATGTAAAATAGACAACAAATTCTTTTTTATACAAAGTGGTGATACTGTCCAACAAGAGCTATACTTAGATGAACTTGGCTGTGTATATTGGAATGGCTCAACTGGTAATCTTACAGATGGCACATATGATATTGAGATATTGCCTTGGATTATTTCAGAAGATGATGGCGGTAGATTTACATTAGAAATAGAAAAGAGTGTTTTCAATAATATTGAAGGATTTATTGATAGAGACTACATTGATAAAGATATATTTATTGATGGTTTAGATATTGATAATGATATAAACCAAAATCTAAACTTGAATATATTTGTTGCCAGTGGCATTATTGATACAATCAAACTAGATAGAAGAGGTAACGAAGCGTTTGGCACTTATTTCCAGAATAATTCAACAAATCCTCTTATAACCATTACACCAGCACGAGAGTTAGCATTATGAGTGATGATAGCAAAGTAATAAGTAAAGATCAAAGCAAAATGGATGATAATGCTCCTACAAAGAGCAAAAAGTTTATCGCGTATTTTGTTTCAGAGATGACAACTAAATTAGGTATGTTCTATATGTTATATCATTTAGGAAGTAAACTTGACTTATACGAGTTATGTTTATTAGTAGGGATGCTTATCTCATCATCAGCATTGACTATCGGATATGTTCTTGGGCAGAGCAGTTTGGATAAATATTTATCTACAGCTGTTGAAATCTTAGACAAAGATAATCAAAAAAAAAAGTAGATGAAGAAGAAGATGAGCCTCTAGAAAATCTTATAGAAGTAGAGGAGGTATCACTTGCCAAAAATAAGACTGAGGAAAATATTTAGTCCTGATAATAAAACTTTCTTATTGAAGGTTGAAAAATTATTTGATAATATTCTATCAGAAGAAAGCATTGTAGAGTGGGACCCTGCTAATTTAGATTTATCTGATGATACAATCTGTGCTTTATGTAAAAAGGTCGATTGTATTTGTACAAAATATACTTGCCCTTGTGGTAAATTTGCTGGTATTTGTAACTGGCCACAAGATGAAAAATGTCCTTGTAAAAATTGTTTTGAGGCAGGAATAAGTAATTGTTCTTGTCACAAACCACTTGAAAATAAAAACGAAGACGAAGCGGAGACTTTAGACGATGAATGAAGATCTAAATCTATTTAGAAATATATTGATAGCTTATTGTATTGCAATATATAGTATGGCATTTATAAGCACAAGCTGTTCAAAGAAAACTGATGATGTTATTTGGGAAGATAGGCCCGGCATAAATGTTGAAGGTGATAGCTTAGAAGAAGCTTGTATGATTGCAAGACAACGTATTTCAGAATGTTTATTTGAAGGTAAAGAGCACGATGGGAGTTTAGTTTATCTCGTAGATTGGGAAAATAGATGCAA
>Ga0070745_1001332_pt1 | contig 13768 bp, 22 predicted proteins | sample VirMetDEL_Mar_4_FD_77438 | JGI IMG/M metagenome (GOLD analysis project Ga0070745, IMG submission 77438) | Aqueous microbial communities from the Delaware River and Bay under freshwater to marine salinity gradient to study organic matter... | ecosystem: Environmental > Aquatic > Marine > Coastal ...
ATTGACACTATCCCTGAAGAAGTAGGACACTTTGCTGTAGAAATAATGTTACAGCAACAAGATCAAGGAGTGATAGATGCTTTAGAACAAGTTGTAGAAACAGCTGAATATGCCCAAGTAAAAGAAGATTATGATGGTATATATAAAAATGAAAAAGACTTTAGAAAAGAAGCTTTAGGAAAAATACTAGCAGCAGAAATTGTTAATCAATATAAATTATCTGAAGAACTTGCTACACCTAATTCTATATGGAGCAATATAGTAGATATAGGAACTAGATTTACTAATTTTATTAAATCTTTATTTTTTAATAATCCTACTGCAAAATCGAGTTTACAAAATACTGTAATCAATTTAGCTAATAATATATTAAAACAAGAATATTTAGGAACTTATGAGACTATTGAATCAGAAAAAACTAAAATAGAAAATGATCAAATTTTATATCAATTAAATTCTGCTCCTTCAATAGTTCCTGTTTCCGCATTAAAAGCAAAAGAAAAATTTCTTAAAGAAGTTATTAAACAATTAGAAAATCGTCTTCAAACATTTAAAAGATCTGCTAAATCTAATGTAGATATTGCGCAACTAAAAGCTAGTATAGATAAATTAATAAAACTAAAAGAAAAAGGAGAATTAGATTTAGGAATATATTCTTTTGTTAATCAAGCAGAAGAAGAATTAGAATCTATTGAAAATTATTTAGTTAAATCTAGAAATAATAATAATTATAATGCATTAAAATTAAATCAATCTTTAAGTTTTATTGATATGTATAGTAATATTCTTAAAGATTTATCTACTGATTTATATGGCACTGCAGAAAAATCTGAAGAATTAACAGATAAGCTTACTAAACTTCATGGTAAATTAAATGCATTATCAGGATTAAATTTTAACATGCTTAAAACAGCTGCTATAGAAGTTTTAAGACAAGGTAATTTAAATCCTTACGGAGAGCCTATAGATCCAAACTTTAAACCAGAAGATTTAGTAGAAGATACTTTTGAAGATATTAGTTATTGGAGATTATGGGCAGGTAATTATAAATATGCAGAAAATTCTCCTGTATTAAAAAATGCTCATAAAATAGTATATGATGCTATTAGTAATACTCAAAGATTTACTAACAAAACAGCTAATGATCTAGTAGCTTTACAAGAAAAATTTTTAAAAAAATATAAAGTAGAGGATTTAATTGCTAAAGATAAAGACGGAAACCTTACACATTTTTTTGAAAGAGACTATCATTATGATCGCTATTACAAAGCAATGGATGAATTAAAACAAAACATTGCTAAAGAATTAGAATTTGAAAATTATGATGATATTTTAGTAGAGACTTTATCCCCTGAAGATAAAAAAACTAGAAGAGAAATGTGGAAAGCATTTTTCAAAAAACATTCCCAGACTGTACAAGAAATGGATAGTGAAGGTAACACTTATGATGTTACTATTCCTGCTGAAATATATAGAAATAAAGGATTTGACGCTAAAATGAAAGATCCTGTGTATAAAGCTTATTATGATACTATAATTAAAACTAAAACTCAAGCAATAGCTAAACTTCCTATACAATATAGAACAGATAGATTAATATATATGCTTCCTGGAATTAGAAAGACACAAGCAGAAAGGTGGTTAGGTAAAGGAAGTTTTCTTACAAAACTTAAAGGCACATTTAAAGATGCATTTTTAATAGATGAAGATGATACTCAATTTGGTGAAATAAGTAAATTGAGTAATAAGATGGTTCCTATCTTTTTTACTAAACAAATAGATCTTAAAGATTTAACTAAAGATGTAGCTAAAAGTGTTACTATGTTTGCAGAGATGGCAGAAAACTTTCAGCAAATGAATAAAATTAGTGGAGATTTACAATCTATATTAAGAGTATTAGCAGAAAGAAATTATGTTGGAAAAGATAAAATAGAGAGACCAGGAAGTACTACTAAAGAATATGAAGCTTTAGAAACCTTAATTGATTCTAGCGTATTTGGTATAGAACAAAGAAATAAGCTTACTAAAGAAATTGGAGGTAAAGAAGTATCTTTTAATAAAGTAGCTAACTTTTTTGCCTCTTTAATTAGAAATGTTAACCTCGTAGGTAATATTCCGACAATTGTTTCAGGATACTTTAAAGGCAGCATAGATTCTGTTATAGAAGATCAAGTAGGTATCTATACTACTAATGAGAGTAAAAATTGGTCTAGGTTAGAGTTTATGAAAAATATGGCCCATGTAATAGGTGAAATGGGTAGAGCTAAACAAACTAATAAGATGCATTTAATTTTACAAGAAGCAGGCACTGTGGACGTAAATAAAATATTAACAGAATCTTATAGAGGAAGAGCAGCTAGAAAATTATTAAATAGAGATATTTTATATACAGGATATACTCAAGCAGATTATGCAATAAAAGGCAGAGTTACTTTAGCTATTTATGATAATCATAGATTACATAACGGAAAATTTTTAACTAGAAGTAAATTTTACGAAGAAACTGCTAAAGAAAAAAATGTGCCTAATGATAAAAAACATCAAAAAGAAGTACAAAAACAATGGGAAGATCTTAGAGAAAAAAGTTTATATAATGCATATAAAGTAGTAGACGGAAATTTACAAATAAAAGAAGAATTTAAACCTTATATTACAGATGCTGTAATAAATAGTGTTAGAGGTAAAGTAGATCAAGTAAGCCATTATGTGGATGGTACTATGTCTCCTAGTGATAAAGGTAAATTAGCTCGAACAGTGTTAGGACAGTTTTTACTTATGCACCGAGGTTGGTTTATACAATTGATAGACAGTAGGTTTAAAAAAGAAGGAGTTAATTTTATTACAGACGAAGAAGAAATAGGGACATACAGAGCTACTGGAGCTATGCTATGGAAAATGGCAGTACTAACTAAAACTCATGGAGTCAAACAAGCTTTATTACATTGGCAAGAATTAAGTCCTGCTAGAAAAAGAGGAGTTAAAAAAACAGTAATAGATCTTGTAGTATTACAAGTAGTAGCCATATTAGCAGGACTTGCTAATAAATTAGCAGATGAAGATGACGATGATGATTTTACAACTCAATATACAGCCTATCAATTAAATAGATTATTACTAGAACAGGGTGCTGCTTGGAATATAAATGAATTAGGACAAATGATAGATGAACCTGTAGTAGGAGCTAAATTTATAAACAGTCTTACTGATATAAACGAAATATATAGTACTAAAGTATATGAAAAAGGTCCATACGAAGACTGGGCTCATTGGGAAAAATGGTGGTTTAGTAAAATTCCTGGAGCTAAAAATTATCATGAATTTTCTTACCCAGAAGAAAAAAATAAATTTATCAAGCAAGTACTAAAATCTTCTTACTATGAGGCTATGAGTGATAAAGAAAAACATAGTCTTGTATCTAAATTATTAACTTATATATTACCTTCTTCTTTTTTATCAGAAGAAGAAAATGAAGAAGAGATTTATCAAAGTTTAGCTTCAGACGAAGAATTTAATGGTTATAATTAAAACGCAAAATTTTTTATTAAAGCCCCCTATTAAAGAGGGCTTTAATTTAAATTGCTAGCGGATCGTTTATTCCTTCTAAATCAAATTCTGAATATTCTTCATATTTTTCCCCTATACTCAGATTATCTACTTCTCTAAATCTAGTTAATCTAAATGCAGGTTCTTGATCTTTACCTATTAAGTGAATATACATTATAGGATTTTCTACTTCTTCTAGTAATACGCCAGGTACAATATCATCATTAGGATATATTTCTCTTATAGTATATATTGTGTTTTTCTTAATCCAATTAGGATAAGCATGACCTACAAATCCTAACATCCCAGCCTTGATACTGTCATCTATACATATTACTTTATCTCCAACATTCATTTTTTATAATTTAAATAAAACTTCTTCTCTTCTTCAGACAAATCTTCCCATGAATAATCATGGGATAAACTTGCCTCTATTTCTTCTTCATCTATATAGTAAGCTTCTTTTTTAGAATTTAAAACAGTTTTAGAATCTAAATTAAAGTATCCTAAAGTAAACATTTTAGCCATTGAATACTCGCTTATACCGTATTCTATGCCTAATTCTTTTAGATTCTTTTTATTTCTTAAAATATCTTTCTTTAATTTTTCAAACTTTTTATATTCTATATAAATTTTAAACTTACCAGATAATTCTAATTTCTTTTCCATGTATATAGTTTAATAAATCATCTACCTGTTTAAAGTTTGGACAATGCCAATCTTTATCTTCTAAATTTTCGCCAGGAGTAGTCCAAGAAAATACATGAGAGTTGGGTAACTTATCACTGTACTTTTTTGCTTCGTCTCCCCACAACATAAAAATAGTTCCAGGCATATTGTATTCTATATCTTTGATTACTGCTTCTATGAATTTTTTCCAGTATTTAGTATGGGCTCCGTAATTACTTTTATTTGCAGTCATACTAGTAGATATTACTAATATACCTTGTTCAGCCCATTTTTCTAAATCATGGTTAAATTCTAAAAATAACTCATCAGTATTAAGATAATATTGTCTATATATACATTCAAAGATTTTGCTAGGATTCATAATAGGCTCATCCGTGACTACTACTATTCTAGTCTTTTCTTTTGGACATAATTTAAAAAACCCAAAAATATCTTCTTGTTTAGGAACAATATTTTTAAGACTATATTCCATAGTAAGTACATTAAATAATTTATCCATATACTCAGATTTTAATGTGTCTTTTAAAGCATAAGCCCAGCCTTTACCTAATTGTTCTATCCAATATTCTTTTGTTTTCATAATATTTAATTTAAAATATATACCTAATCTTATTCCAAGGAATCACATTATTATGTAATAATTTAAAATCTTTTATAAATCTAGCTTTTAGATCATGGCGGTATCTAATATTTCTACCTCCATATTGTGAAATCTTAGCCTCTTGTATTTCAGGCATCCACAACATATCTTCTCCCGATATATCATTCTCTAAATTGTACCTATGTTTATTTTGATTATGGGTCAAAAATATAACTTCTGATTTAACACTTGTATTATCCCAGTTATCGTTTTGGGCATACTCTTTTACTTTATTAAATAATTCATAATATTTTTTACGCCAACCTCGTACAACAATTACAGGGCTAAAGTTTAAATGCACTTCGTATCCTGCATCCCTAAATAATTTAACAGCTGATAGTCTTTCATTAATAGTATTAGTATTAGGTTCTAATATTTGCCTATACTCTTCAGGCATAAGACTAAATCTTATTCTTATCTTGTTATCAGGGTTGTAGTCAAGCAATAGTTTATTTACACATTTAGTTGCAAAAGATCCTATAGCCACTGGATGATTCTTAAAGAAATCAAAAATTTCACGCCAATTATGAAACTTAGCGTGTAAAGCAAAATCCTCATTACAAGAAATATCGTATGTAGTAAATTTTCCATGTGTTTGATTTGGTTTATCTATAACAGTAAAATAGGCATGATTATTAATCTCCGTTAATATTTGACCCGTATTCGTGGCAATATCTAACCCTTTTGCCTTATGTCTTTTCATATAACAGTATGAACAATTATATAAACAACCATAACCAAAGCTAGGAGATATAAAATCAGTCGACCTTCCTGAAGGCCGTATAATCATACTTTTTCTGTTCAGTGTTTTTATTATACTCATTGTTTTTTTCTTTTAATAAAGTATCTCTTACGTCCATTATAGCTTTTCCTAAAAGATTTTCTCCTTGCCAATTTTTAGGATCATCAATTCTTGGATCAAGCCAATCAATGCCTACGCCCCATATTTTGTCTGTAGGAGAACCTTCTACTATTATTTTATCTTTATGATCTTCTAATAGTATTTTTGCAAAATATGAATTTTGTGTAAATTTTAAATAATTTCCCCAGTAAACAATTTGATATTTAAATATATCCCATTTATCTTGGTTAAAACCTTTAATTCTTCTTCCAATTGATTTTTGTTCACTTGGATCACTGCTTTTCATAATTTCTTCAGCATTATATAGATCTCCAAATAAAATTGCTTTATAATACATCATGTATTGTTCTGCACAATTAAATTTTAAATCTCCTTCTTTAATCAGACTATTAGCCCATTGAGAATATATTCCTCCAAAGAAAAATACATACTCATTTACTTCTCTATTCATTTTAATAATTTTTTAGTTTCTAAATTAATTTGATCTTCTGACCAATCATTGTATTTTACATGTAATAATTCATGTACTACATCTTCCTCAGTCAACTCTCTATCATGGTATATTACTGCATGTTTAGTATTACAATCATATTTGACACCGACAAAGTAACAGTCTTCTGGTGGGCAATCACACATAACTTGTTCTTTGTCTAAAGATTCTAATGTAATTGTCCAATCAGTTAACTCTAACTTTTTAAGCCATTTGTCAATCATCTTTCTTTTGGTTTAAATAAGTACCATCTTCTTCACATTCATTACCGTTCTCATCTTCATAGCCAATAAAATAACAAGTACAATCAGTACCATAATTATGATTTTCATAATCTTCTTTTGTAATGATTAAGTCTTGTACACCTAACCTTACATATACTTCTTTAGCTTTTTCTTTACTCATTTTATTTATTTTGGTTTAAATATCTATAAATGGTAACCATTTAGTTACTTTGTTAATTACTTTAGTATCATTAAATAAATGTGCTACTAAACCTAAACATAAAATGCTTAGTAAGATACATGCAAACAGCATGATAATACCTAATGCTAGGTAAAATATAAATCCTGATAGAGTATTTGTGGTAATTAAAATATATGCACCACGCCCTAATCCATACAATCCAGCAATATTACATACTGCCCATGTTAAATAACCCATTCCTTTTAATAATTTATCCATTGTTATCTTCTTTATTTTGTTTTGCAATCAAATATTGTATATAGAGATCTTTATCAAAATGATCCCAGAATTGCATCCAGTCTAAAATGTTTGTTCCCATATTTTATTTTTTAGTACACCCAAAAGGATTCGAACCTTTGACCTACTGCTTAGAAGGCAGTTGCTCTATCCAGCTGAGCTATGGGTGCATTGGTTAAAATATATACCTAATTGTATCTAAATCAAAATACTGTGAATATAATTCCTTAAACTCTTCAAGCAATCTTGTTTTATGCTTAAGAGGGTATCTCATCACACCTGATTTGTTTTTAACCTCAGAAGATAATCGCATCAACTCTTGTGCTTCATCAGATGATCTTACCATTTGATTAGCATGATTAGTTAATGCAATTACTTCACATTTATTTTCTCCTGCTATTTCTTTTACATTTTGAAATAGCTGACCATAATGATCTTTCCATTTTTTATAGAATACAAGTGGGCTATAGTTTATATGTACTTCCCAACCTAAATCTTTTAGTCTATTAATTTCATGTATTCTATCTATGGCTTTCTGCATTTTGGGTTCAAGTATGTCTGCATATGCTTGTGGCATTAAACTTACTCTTACTCTTGGTTTTTTATTAAAATGATTTACATCTAATTTTAATAAACTAGGATACTTAGTAGCCATAGTACTATTCAATCTAGGATGATTATCATATTTTTTTAGATAATCTATCAGTGGTTCTGGTAGATGTTTTTGCATCAATACTAAATCAGTATTACATGCTATATCTACCATTGTATATACAGGATCCTGTTGATCAGGAACCTTTGTAAATCCTTCTTCCCATTTAACAACTGAGTTAAATATATCATCTACATTTTCATTTACAAATACTCTTTTACCATTGTATCTAGACATATAACAATAAGTATCTACACAACCACCAAAGCACCCATATATTAAATTAGGTGCTATGCAGTTAGCACTATTATTATTATCCTTAGTTACTAAAGTTTTAGTTACTTGATGTTTAATTGCCGCACTCATTGTTTACTCTAAAAAGGCAAATCTTCTTTGTTACTTGTTTTGTCCTCTTCAATGGTAAATTCTTCTGGCTCAATCTCTTTTTTCTGAGCAGAACTAACCTCATTTTTCTTTCTTTCATATTCTTTTAATTCATAAGTTTGTAATTCTTTCATATGCAGAATATCAGGCCATGTAAGACCTTCTGGTAATTCACCATCATTGGCATTTATAATATTAATGTAAAGTTCCTTTACTCTTCCCATTTTACTTTAATTTTAGTTTCCTCAATAAACTCCAAAGCTGTTTTAACTAGATGTAGCACAGTTTGATCTATTGATTTATCATGAGCGTGTGCATAATTAACTATTCTAGCTATTGTTCTTAAATCATATGTTGTAGTTACTGCTCTTTCTGTTGAATGTGCATGTTTAGCATTTGAAACATCAAAAGGAAATTTATAGTACAGCATTGCTACATTCATCTGAAAACTTGGATCTTGTGATTTAGTTAAAGCTATAACTTGCTTTTTAGAATGATTTATTGTACTCCTATCAATTTTATGTTTTGAATTTTCAAAACATTCTGCAATCATTTCTTCACTGTATCCAAATTTATAGTAAAGAATAGTTATTAAATAATTTCTCTGATCTAAATAAGATCTTTTTCTGGTTTTGTGCTCTGGAAATATTTCTTTTAATTCTCGAATAACTTCTTCAGCACTATAATTCTTGTCTATCATAATGTGTTAAATAAAAAAAGGCCATAATAACCCTTTAATTTCTGCTATTATTGGCCCTATAATTAATGATGTCAGAAAATCGTGGTTCTTTGCATAAAGATACCAAAAATATATCATCATAATTTGGGACACAATAAAGTATGCTGCAATGATATACATCACTGCATTAAATAATTTATCATCCATATTAAAGTGATTATTCTAAAGTAGATAGATCAGCATCTTCAGCTGTTATATTTTTAGAATTTTTAAGTTTTGTTGTAGATTTATACTCATTAAGTACAACAGGTGCATTATCAGGAACTATTAAAAATCTTTCTAATGCATAATATTTATAAGGAGCTGAAGCTTCTGTAAGTTGTACTTCTTCAAAAGCAACACCTAATGTACCATCTTGTGCAGATAACTCTACAACTTCAGTAATGGTGTAAACAGCTCCTTCTTCTATCCATTCATATTCAGATATCTGTGCTGGTTTTTTTGAACTATCTATGCAAATCGCTTTCATATTGTTCTAATGAAACATTTACTTTGACATAATCTAGTGTTTCTAGAATAGAATACATTTTATCAAAAGAGCCTGATGCAATAGTGACCTGACCCTTTTTATGTGCAATAAGAGCACACTGTTCTGCTTGAATTAACGTGTGACCACATATTTCAACTAAACAGCATATAACAAAATCAAAAGTGAGTTTGTCATCATTATACAGAATGACTTTATGTGTTTTAGATACATCCATATTATAATATACTAATTTTTGATGAGATTTCCTGAGCTTTAGTCTAGATTTACATTATAACTCTTCCATTCAATTTTATCCTGGTCAAGATTTTCTAATGCACTTTTAACCCATTTTTCATCTACAGTATTTATATAACATAATACATGTACTATAGCTTTCTCATCTGGATTAAGTCTAAGTAATCTACCTATTCTTTGTTGAGCCTTTCTTTCATTACCATATGCATGCATAATAATACCTTGTTTTAATTCTGGTATATTTACACCTTCATTTAATTGCATAACTGAAGATAATTTAGTTATAGAACCTTCTTTAAACATTCTTAAATTATCATCAGAATCAGGATTATTACTATGGTAACTATGTGTACATAATCTATCTGCTTGATCCTGTGTATTAGCAAAGAGTATACATTTTGTATTAATGCTATTAAACAATAGCTTAGCATACTTTTCTTTGCTTGGATACTCCATCATTGCTTTCATTCTCATTACACGCAACATGGTAGTTTGATTTGGTGCAGCATCAATTCTATTACACCAGTAACTATAATTCTTCTGCTCAGAAGTCTTAAATGATTGTTTGCCTGTAACCCAATAGTTATTATTTGTACCTAAATTAATTTTATGTACAATGATATGATAATCATTGAGTATTTTGTTTTCTACAGCACTGTCTGTAACAAATCTGTAGACAATTGGACAAAAGTCATTAACAAGTTTACCTTTTTCAGAATTCTGATATTTAGGTGGTGTACCTGTTAAACCAAGTATTTTACCTTTAAATTCATCAAGAAATGCTCTATGAGATTCTAGCAAACTATGACATTCATCCAAATATACAATATCAAAATCTTTTGGATTCTGTTTATTAATACTTAAATATGTTGTGAACTTAACATTGTTCAACAACTTTTCTTTTTCAAATTTTTGAGCCTCACTTCTCCAAGAATCAAATATTGATATCTTAGGTGCAACTACAAGTATATTAAGTAAAGGAGAATAATGATTTTCTAAGTGGTTTAAAGCTACAAGTGTTTTACCAACACCTGTAGCTAAAGCCAAACCACATCTTTCTTTACCCTCAGTTGCTTTTAAAGCTTCACTTTGAACTTTTTGTCTGTCCATATTCTTCCTCGTATTTATCTTCTAAATATGTGGCAACTCTATACCACATAGCTTTAGCAGTTTCTTCTGCTAATAATCTAGCGGATACAATTCCTGCATACAAAGCTTCTTTGGGACTTAATCTAGTTCCTATAACTTCTTCAACATAATCATATCTCTTATGAGTATTAATTAGTTTTTGAGCTAGCTCTAACATGCGTTCTTTAGTTATATCCTCAGTACAACTTTCTGATTTGGGTGTCACATTTTGTGATGGCATCATCATAATTATTTAGTTTTTAGATTAAATACTTTAGATCTAATATAATTAGATGCTTCCGTATTATCACTAATAAGCTTAATATTTTTAATATTAGATTTTAAATTATTGATGATTTCAGATTGACTTATCTTACCATAAGCTTGAATAAATGCACTTAAAAAAGAGAATTTTATACTTCTATCTACATTTGCAAGCATTATAAACAAATCACTAAAGTCTTTGCACATAGCTTCTGCAAGCGGATTAGTAACTTTAAACTCTCCAGATCTTATAATCTGACTATTAATAGTAAAACTATAATGATTTCTGCATAGTGCTCCAACCATCATTAGTTCAAGATTATATAAATTTTTAAACTTTAAAAGTTTCCTATAATCATTAGAACAAAACTTATAAGCATTGACATAATCTAATAATGCCCAAGATTTGGATGAGTTGTTTAATTTACCCATTTTATGAACTAAGTCAAGTTCATCTTTAACTTCAATAGTAGTATAAGGTATAGACATACCTTCTCTTTCTAATGCTGTAGCTAGATGCTGACCATCTATAATATATAGTTTCTTTTCGCCTTCTACTACATCTGTTTCACATGCAACTATGGGTCTTATAATACCCATATTTCTTACACTTTCTACTAGTTCTTCTACATGCTGAGATTTTATTTCTCTGTTCATTGGTAGAATTGAAAACTTTTTATAACTGTCTGTGTGTTTAATTGATAATTTCATAATCATATTTTTTAAATCATTTTAACCATTTCATTGTTCTAGCCTCTTTTGGATTACCATGAATCCAATTGTGGCAATTACGGCAAACAGGTAACCAAGTACTCTGTATTAAATAATACACATCTCTGTTGCTACCTGCATATGTATGATGGACATCTGTAGCTCCTTGACTACATCCATTTACTTTTACTTTACATAAGGAATTTTCTGTAAGATACCTTTCTCTAAGTTTAAGATATTCTTGATCTTTCTTTTTTCTTTTAGAAGAAACCTGAGGGATAGATACGGTTGGTTTCTGAGGCTTATTCAAATTGCTTTTGTGGCAACTCCAGCAATATTTGCAGTATCTAAAACCCTCATGGTTCTTCCATATTACAGATGGTTTATTACACCCATAACATTCTTTAAGCTTAGGTTTAATCATTGTTTGCAGGTTTTGGTACACCTTTAGCAATGTAATACCTAATTAAATCAAGTTTTTCATACTTAGTTCTTTCTCTTTTATTACCTATAGAGTCAGTAACATACCAATAATTATCATCTCTCATATCATACCAATCTTGTAAATCAAAATTTTTAGTTAGAGTAAAAAATTCTTGTTCTACATATGACATTGAATCATGATAATCCATTTCCTTTTAATCTTGGTAATTGGTTTGGGTCTCTTTCTAAACTTAAAAAGTTTTTAGGTAAGATACCTTCATCAATAAAGATAGCAATAATTTGGTCTTTATCAATATTTAAATCTTTGAAATTTAAAGTATTTCTAAATTTATCATCTGTTTCTGTTTGAGCTAACATAGCTTTAGTAAAAGCTGAATTAGGAAACAGTTTTTCAAAGAAACTATTTGTAATCTCAATTAATTTTCTTTGTTTAATAGTATTAACAACACGTTGTGCTCTTTTATGCACATTATTAATTCTATATATCTTTTTCTTACACATTCTGCTAACTTCCTCTTCATCAAGAGAATTAACGCCATACAAAGCTCTTTTATAAAGATAGTTTTGATAAGCTGAATACTTATCTTGTTCATATGACATCACAGTTTGTGGGGTCAAGAGATACTTCTGTATCTGTTCTTGCAATTTTCCAATTTTAGTCGAATTCATTTTTTTACATTTTAAATCATAAATAATAAAAAGAAAAGGGGAAAACAATTGTCTTCCCCCAATCTTCATTCACTCAAAAAATATCCTTATCCTCCTATTGAAAATTCTTCATTAGGTTGGACAGCAGTACTTTTCTTATTAGCATTATATGCTCTTATTTCATCTATATTATCATGAGAAATTAAATCATCCTCTAGATTTGCATCTGAAGTCCAAAGTCTCTTTTGATAAATAGGTTTACCCATGAGAGTGCATACAGGTGCATCTTCACTACCTGCTCTTTTTAATTGCTTTTCAATATTAACATCACTGAAAGGCTCTAATGATTCCAAAGTAATAATTTTACCTGGAAGTTCTTGACCAGCATAAAAACCTGCTTGGGTTAATTGGTCCATTTTACCTGGAACAATTGCAGTAATTCTTTTTACATCCAACCAACCAGTACCAGTAGTAACTACTTTAGATTGTTCTACTCTAAAATATCCATAGTCTGGATTGTTTTCTGAAACGTTAACAACTGCTTTTGTTTTTTCATCTGCTAATACAATTACTTTTGAATTCATAATTCTGTTTTTTTTAATTAATTAATAAAATTTTGATTTGTGAGCATAGATACTATACCTGTGATTGCTCAAACACAGGTGAGTTAGCTTTAATAAGCTTATTACATTAGGATAGATTTCTTATATCTAAATCTGTAGGAAGTTCTTCATCATCATCAAAAACAGAGAAATCTCTGCTTTTAGATGGAATCTTTTTTGTATCTACTGCTGAACCACTAAATGGATTAACAATAGTATCCCCATAATCAATTGAAATTAGGTATTGAATATCTTCATCAGTAAGGTCTAAGTATTCTTCTACTGTGAGATAAATAACTTTGCCATTGGGTAACTGATAATTCATACACTAAGTACGCAATAAATCTTCAAAGGTTAATACATAAACAATAAAAATTTACCATTATATAGCTAACAAGGGAAAAATATTTTTAATACTTCTCCCTTGATATCAGCTATAACTTATATTCGACTAAAATATATTGTGATCATAGGTTTTTATGTCAGCTATAGTAGCTGAACATACTGTAGAATCAGTATCATTATACTTAAATTTGATTCTGTAC
>Ga0070745_1001333_pt1 | contig 13763 bp, 21 predicted proteins | sample VirMetDEL_Mar_4_FD_77438 | JGI IMG/M metagenome (GOLD analysis project Ga0070745, IMG submission 77438) | Aqueous microbial communities from the Delaware River and Bay under freshwater to marine salinity gradient to study organic matter... | ecosystem: Environmental > Aquatic > Marine > Coastal ...
GAAACTCAGTTGCGTATTATCTTGGGCACTGAACGTTATGAAACCATTAAACTAGAATGGAAAGAAAAAAATCAAAAACTGTTGTCTGTATATGGTAACTTAAAGTACAAGTGTAAGAAAACAGGTAAACTATATGATGGGTTAGATGATAGAGATGACCCCAAACATTACGAGAAATTTTATGTTTAAGCCAACACAAAAAATGCAAGCAAATGCAAAACGTGGATTAAAGATGCGTGAAGAATCTGTACCTTCAAATCGTGGGGGTACCCAAGTGGGTCTTCAACGTGCAAATCAATTTGCAAAAGGTGAAGCAGTATCATTAGATACTGTAATGCGTACATATCAGTTTTTAACTAGACAACGCAAAAATTACAAACCCAATCAAAATACAAAGGGTACCCAAGCATATTTGATGTGGGGTGGGCCTGAAGCGTTAACTTGGGCTATCAACATTTTGCGAGACGAAGGTAGAATATGATTGATGCAAAAACACTAATCTTTTTGCACAACGAATATAGAAAACAAATAGAGCAAAAACAACTAGTGGGTAACATGATAGTGCATAGACCAAAAACAGACTTGATTAAAATAAAACAAATGTTAATTGATCAGGGTATATGCAGTAGTTACTTGCTAGACTATGAAGGAAAATTATAATGTCATTAAAATTAAGTGACTTAGACTTTAAATACTTACACAAAAAATTGTGTTGTCAAAATTGTCAGCATAGAATTGTTGAACAGTTTAGTCAGTTGTCAACATCTAGTGATGTAATTATAGCACGTACCAAATTGTTGCAACTAAATGGTACACAAACATTAAGTGCCAAACTTGAAAAAGCGATTGATGCACTAATAAAGGAGAAACAAAAATGACTATTGAAGAAGTAATAGCAAACCCAACTGTAGATGCGGTAACTCAGTTTATTAACACATTATCTACTGACCGCGAACAAATGATTTTTAAGGCTCATATGCATAGAGAAGGTGTAATGACACCTGAACTAGAAGCATTATTTCCTGAAATCAAAATCGAGGGATAAACAATGACTACTCAAAAGAAACCAGTAAAAGGGGGCAGACAGCCAGGCGCTGGTAGACCTAAAGGTTCTACCAACAAAATCGATGGCGCTAAGATATTGTTAGCAGTTGCCAAACAATGCGGTAAACCTTTTGAGCAATTATTAGCAGAAGGTTATCATGCCGCAATTTTAGCGTGTGACATGAATGCTCGTTTAACATACGAAAAAATGTTGTTAGCAAAAGTAGTAGCAGACAAGCATGAAATCGATCATACTACATTGGGTCAATCGTTGCATAACAGTTTTAACTTTCAGCAACAAGAATTGCCTGAGTGGCGTGACGTAACACCTAAATTAACTGTAATCGATGCCAAGAAAAAAGCGTAACACAAATGCAATAGATATTCCTCTTTATGGGGAACAATCTACTATCATGCAAGATTGGCTTACTACAAACAAGCATTGCATTGATATTGTACCTGTAGGATCTGGTAAAACATTTCTTGCTTCAGTAGCCCTACCACTATTTGCTACTGACGAAAAGTATCATAAGGGTAAAGATATTATCTATAGTGCTCCTACTGGATCAATGATTAAGTCACTAATTTGGGAACCATTAAAACAAAGTTGTATTGAACACTTTGGTTTACGTGATGGTAAAGAAATCAACAATAGTGAACTTACTATCAAGTTTCCTTCAGGTGTGTTTATAAGATGCAAGTCAGCAGAAATGAAAGAAAACTTACGTGGTTTGAACGTAGGTATATGGGTTGCTGACGAAGCGGCTTTGTATTCACAAGAAACACTACAAGAAATTACAAACAGATTGCGTCCCCGTGTTGGTTCACCTGATACACAAGGTAGACTAATTGTGATTAGTACCCCTAACGGAAACGGACCGCTTTATGATTTGTTCAACTTAGCAACTAACAACCCTGACAGATATATTGTAAGACACATGAACTATTTGCAAATGCGTTCTGGTAACTTAGATTTTATTGAAGAACAAAAACGCATATTGTCTCCTCTTAAGTTTGACCAAGATTATATGTGTAGTTGGTCAGCAATTACAGATCAAATGTTTTACACATTTAACAAAGCAAAACACTGCCACGATATCTTTGACAATTTAGGTGACATTTATACATTCCACGATTTCAACAAAAAAGTTATGTGCTGTACAGTTGCACAAGTAACTAGACCAGGCGAACCTTCTGGTAAAATTGAAATCTTAAAATCGTATGCAATCAAAGATTGTGGTACAGAACAACTAGCACAAAAGATAAGACAAGATTATCCTCACAGACGCATTTACTCTATTATCGATATGACAGGTGCACAAACTAACAGAGACACTACTAGTGTGTTTGGTGTAACTGACAGAGTAATCTTAGAAAAGTATGGCTTTATTATTGTTAACACAAGAAAATCAAACCCTTTGATTAGTGACACAGATAACTCTAGTAATGCTTTTATCAACAGGGGCGGCTTACATGTATCACCTTATGATACACAATTGATAGAAGCATTACAAAGTTATCACTTTGAAGATGGTTCACGTAAAAAACTTGTCAAATATGCAGATGCAAAGTATGCACACATCGATGGTTTAGGTGACTGCATTAGATATGGCATACATCATTTGTTCCCTGTGCAACACGATCAAAGTATGTTTGGTGAGTATGTGGGCATGGATGAACGTTATCAACGTTATAGCGATCCAGCATTAAGACACAAACCATATTCTCCCCTTTATGAGGGAGGGCCCACGTGGGAAGAAATATTAGGTGAAACTAACGAAGTGCCTGATCATGTAATATGGTAAAGTATATCTTATTTTAAAAAATATTTTCTAAGTATAAATACAATATATGTTATACGGAGGATATTTAATATGGCTAAAAAACAAAGAAAAACAACACCAATAGATGAAAGATTGTATCGTAGTTGTAAGTACATTGAACAAACTGAATGTTGGGAATGGCAATTGTCTACAAACAACATTGGGTATGGTTTGATTAGAGACACAGATTATGGGGACAACGAACGAGGTGGTATGAGAACTACGCACAGAGTAAGTTACGAAATACACAAGGGTCACATACCTGACAATAAAGTAGTAATGCATACATGTGATAATCCTAAATGTTGCAACCCAGATCATTTGCATTTAGGTACACGACAAGATAATACACAAGATATGATTGGAAAAGGTAGACATAATCTTTTTGGCAGTAAAAATTCACGCAAATGTAAATATTGCAACGTTTATACAACACCAGCACTGCTTACACGTTGGCATGATGAAAACTGCAAACATAAAACTATAACATAAAATATAAATACAATATTGCAATATAAATAAGATATCTTTAGGACTACTCAATGAAAGCAAAAGAACTGCTAAAACGCAATCCTATGTATGAAGCACTATATCCTCAAATGATGGGATATCAGTATGCTTATCTAGGAGGCTATCCATTCAAAACTTATGTACGCAAGAAGCGTCCCTCAGAAGATTCAAATCTTTACCGAGATTTAATTGAGAATACAGTAGCACAACCTATCTGTCGTTATGTTGTTGACACGATCAACGATATTCTTTTTGAGCCGGGCGTAAAACGTGACTTAAGATTTTGCACACCCACAGCCACAATGATCGATCCAAATAACATCGAGTGGTCTCAATTAATGTTATTGGATGCTGATTTACAAAACAGAACAATGGATGCATTTATGGAGAACGTAGGTGATCTTACTAGTATCTATGGGCATTGTTGGATCTTTGTAGATATGCCTGAAGAAAGCGAAGGTAACTTAGGTAGACCTTACGTAGTTGCAATTAATCCATTACAAGTGCATGACTGGGAATTTGATTTCTATGGTGGTGCACCTATTTTAAAATACGTTAAAGTATTAGAAAACGAAAATGAAGAATGTTATTATTACAAGTGTTATCATTTAGGTAATGAAAGCGAACCTTCATATTGGATTAGTTATGAAATAGAAAAAGATCAAAAAATGGACCACGATGCAACAGTATTAGGTCAAGGTTACTTTCCAGCTGGTATGGGTATACCTGGATTTATTGCATATGGTCGCAGAGATCCTCGCAGATTTGATGTTGGTATTTCAGACATTGATTCTGCATCAGATGCACAAAGAGAATATTACAAACTAGAATGTGAAGCATATTCTTCAATGCAATTTGCAAAAACAATTATCAGAGCAGACAGGGGTATTTCTATTCCTGTTCATGCTGGTGCTATTGTTAGAGCAACACAAGGGCAAGTTGAGACTATCCCTGTAGATACAGGCGATGTAACTAAGATTATGGAAAAGCAAAAACAATTGCTAGATCAAATCGAAGGCTTAACTGGTCTAGGTGGACTAAGACAAAATAAACATCAAATTGCTTCAGGGGTAGCAATCATTGAAGAACGTAAAACACTTCATAGATTGGCGAAAGCAAAAGCAAGACTAATGGAAGTTGCAGAAGAATTAATCTTTACTTACGCGGCACGTTTTATGGACATGCGTTGGGCGGGTGAAGTTGTTTATGCAACTGACTATGAGGCACATGACACAAACTATCGAATCGCTGTCTATAAAGAAGCAAAACAATTAGTACCAGAAAATACTATTGTTGATGCATTGATTACAAAAGACATTATTGGTATTCTAGCACCTCAAGAATCAGTTGGTCAATATGAACAAGCATATATTGATACAATTGAAGATCCTTCAGTCAAACAATTAATGACTGAAGAAAACGAGTTAGTATTGAGCAGAGATTTAGGATCTCAGATTCCTTCTAAACGTGAAGAGGAAGAAGAATACGAAGGCGAAGAAGGTAGTGAATATGCAGGCGATGATATGATTGGTTACACAGGTCAGAACGGACCAGGTGTACCCATTCAAAATACAGGACCTTCATATGAAACTCAGCAAGCAATTGCTGTACAATTGACTGGTATGAATACTGGTCGATAAATACAATATCACAACAAATAAACGGTTATTACGTTATAATAGGAGAATTAAATGAGTGATCAAATAGACGTTGGCAACGAACAAGCCCTTGTGGAAGATCAAGTGAACGATGAAGTTCAAAATTCTTCAAATGAGCCTAGAGTTAACCCTGGCGCCATTCGCAAAGCACAAACTCAAGGTATTTTGAATGCTTTGAGTAAAGCATCTGGTACAGACTTAAGTTCTGTAGAAGATGCAGTTGCGTTTATCGCTAAGATGTCGGCTCAAAAAACCGATGGCAACGTACAGCCAGTGGAAGTACAACAGCCACGACAATCAAATCGTGTTTCAACCAACGATTTGCATGAACAGTTTCAAAAATTACGTTCAGAACTTACTCAAAAAGAGCAAGCACTGAAAGTAAAAGAACTTGAAACAGATATACTGCAAACAATGGGTGACAGATTCGACACTGAACTATCAGAATATGCTGTCCAAAAGATTAAAGCAAATATTGCTTGGAATGAAGATGGAACTTACAGCATAGTCAATGGCAAAGGTCAAGAGCGTTATGGTGATGATGGTAATCCACTCTCTTTGAGAGGTTTAGTTGAAGAAATTGCTATAGGTAACCCAAAGTTACTTAAGCAAAAAGCAACTCAATCAGGATCTGGATTAAGACCTGGACAAGGCAACATGTTTGCTGGTGCTCCCCTTGACCAAATACCTGATTATTCTAAAGACCCTGCGGCATTCAATGCTTGGGCTCAAAGGAATGGTCTAGGTAAAGGTACTGGCTTAAAAAGTCAGAGTGTGGGCATGACAGTTTCAGGTACATCTAGGAAAGTTTTATAAGCCAACATATAGGAGATTACTACAATGGCATATATATTAGGAGGCAGTAATAACGAATCAGATGGATTCACTACTGCGATTGCAAACTTTGCTTTACGTGCTATGCACGAAAGCCAAGGTCTAGTAGACTTTACACAGGTAGTTACACCTACTCAAGGTAACGAATACTTAGTACCTAACTTTGCACCAATCACATACCAAGACTACACCCCAGTTAATGGAGACGGTGGTTTTGCTACAGGTGGTGCAGTTGAACAAAACCCAAGCCTTGGACAAGGCTCTATCACAGCAACTCCAGCAGTTGCAGCCACAGCATTTGATGTGTTCTATGGATGGACAACTTCTTTCCAATTAGCCGCAACTATTGGTGCTGAACTTGGCGAATCTTATGCAGAGAAAGTTGATCAGCGTGTATGCGCCGCTTTCACTTCATTTAAAGTAGGCCCAGGTAACGTAAACTACTCACCTGCTCCACAAGACGGCTTTGCTCGTCCAACTGAGTTAGGTGCTATGGAACTTGTTGCTGACGGAGATTCCCCAGCTGGTGCTACATCAGGCTTTACTGCTAACTCAGTACTTGGCTTGATTCGTAACGTTAAGCAAAACTACAAAACAGCACGTTTACCAGGTACACCTATTGTTGTACTAGATTCTAATGGTGACTCTGCTGAAGTTACTGCTTCAACACGAAGTGGTTCTTCAATGAATCGTATGCTTGATGAATTAACAGGCGGAGCAGTTGGTTCTGCTGATTCAGGCGGATCTGCTATTACTTCACTTGGTGAAGAACTATTAGCAACTGGTCAGTTATCCAACATCTATGGTTGTGCAGTTATTTTCACCACATTCTTGGATGGTGCAACACGTACTGTTGCTGGCGTATCTGGCGAATCAGTATTAGTTGGTGCTTACTTCCATGAAACTGCAATTTTCACTGTTCTTAAAGAAGGACTTCAAATTAAGACAGGTGAGAAGCCCGGTGGACTACAAATGTGGGTAACTGGTCTTGCATACATGGGTGCAGGTGTCGCTGATTTAAGAAGAGGCGGAGCTATTAACATTCTACAGGCTTAATTCAATTAGTATAGGAAAATAATATGTCAGTTCCATATCAAAGGGTATCAAATGCAACAGTCTCAGACATCATATTTTATGATCCTGCGGCAGAAAGGCGTGCATCACAAATGCAAATCGACTGGGACAACTACTTTAAAGTAGGGTCACAAGAGATTTTGTATAAACTTGAATTTGGGTGGTGGCCTAAGTATTGTGATACTGTTTTTGGAGCATCATATTACGCTAACTTACCTAATGGACAAATGGTATCTGCATTTAATCCAGGTCAATTAATTAAAAATGATCAAACGTTAATCAGACTTGATACTTTCATGGCAGTGAAAATCTTCTACGAGAGTATCGTGTCTGATACGTCTAATGTCAACTCTGTTGATACTGCAAACTTTAATCATGCAGTTGACAGATTTGAAGCCGAATGGACTAAAGCATTAGAATTGATGAATTTTTATGACTTGAATAATGATGCACCAAATGGTCCTACTACTAAGTTGGAAGAAAACTGGACATCTGATCCAGACTATTTCACTGGTGATAGGAGATACTTTTAATGGCTAGACCTTTGGTCGACAAAGATGATGTAGTAGTTTACTTACGAGCAGTTGCGAGACAACAGACTCCAATTATCGAAGTATCTGCAAGTTATCCTAGTGACGAAGACACAGTAGCATATGGATTGTATGTTGATGACGTAACTACTAATAGTAGAACAGTTAATCAGTTAGCAATTCAAAACTGTGGTAAAATGTATGATGCTATTGATCAATTCAATATCATGTACATATCATTTCAAAATGATCCACAGTCTGTAGCAATACAAGATGCTATTGAAGATTTAGCCGCAAACGTCAACTTTTTTGATGGTTATACATCAGTAGAATTTGACAGAGAAGTTACAATAGGTAATCGTAGTGAAATACATACCTATACATTTGACTTAACACGTTTAGAATTTAATAACGCCTATCAATCTTAAGGAGACAACAACATGGCAAGAATTACAGTAAACACAACAGGTAAACAACCTCATATCTACTTGAGTACTGACACTGCAAATGCTTATACAGGTTCTGTAGCAACAGTTTCTGGATTTGACTTCTTAGATGTAGAATGCTTACAAGACATTACCATTACTAACTCAACTGGAGTATTCTCTTGGACAGACTTCTGTTCAACAGACATGAACAAGATTACTACTCCTGCAGATAACAGTATTGAAACTAATATGGTTATCGAAGACACTGAGTTTTTTGGTACTCTAACTTCAGGACAGTCTACTGCTCCTGAATGGGGTGTCAATGGTCTTTCTGCAAACAAAGTCGAAGTACAATTTGTAGTAGTTATGGACGGAGAAATTGATGTTACCGGTAAGTACTATTACCAAGGTCTTGGATACATTACTAGCATTGCCCCAACTGTGAGCCCTGAGGCTCCTATTTGGGTATCACCAATGACTATTGCTGTAGACGGCATCTTATCACAAGGTACAACCGTAGCATAATTGTTATACCAATCGAGTAGGGAGGCAACTCCCTACTCACTTTTAATAATTTATAAGGAAAAATAAATGAACGACTCAGCACAAGTCTGGCTCAAAACAGACGAAGAAAAACTCAGATCACTCATCGCTGATGAGGCAAAAATGATGCCCATGTTAGATAACTTGGGTGCAACTATCAGGCAACTCAAAGCCAAACAACAATTTCGTTTAGCATTACTAAATCAACTACTAGAATCAGTAGACGATTCTGCTAAATACAATATCAACAATTCACAGGAGAATAACAAATGAAACTATCAGAATTATCAGCACAACCCCAGTTAGTCGAACTCACAATAGATGACGAAGATACCACTAAAGAATTTGGTGAACCTCTAGTTTTTTATAGTTGGGATCGTCAACCTATGGAAGTGTTTACTAAACTTGCAAACGTAGGTTCTGAGCAAGACACAGGCAATATTATTGATATTGTTAAAAATCTTATCTTAGACGAAAATGGTAAACAAATTATTAGTAATAAAAATATGTTACCTAGTAAAGTTTTGATGAAGGCAATTGGTAAGGTTACTGAACTTTTGGGAAAGTAACAACTGATGCATTAGTGATCGATTCTCCTAAGATGACATCAATAATGCAAATTGACACATTAGGTAAGAGATATGGTCTTTTACCTAGCGAAGTTTTGATGAAAGCAGATACATTTGACTTATATATTATGGATGCGGCATTAACATTTGAAAACTATCATAACAAAAAAGCAAATAGTAAAAATGGAAGAGCGCCAGTTCCAGATTTAACACTTGAAGAATTGTATGCGATAAAAGGTAAAAAATATGAAGTTAATAAAAAAGACTGATAAAATGACACCTAGTATCAAACGCATCATTAAAAAATTAGATGATGTACCTGATGAAGCATACAAAATCTTTGTTAAAGAAACACCAGTAGATAATGGATATGCCAGAGATCATACATATTTGCAAGGCGATACAATCGTTGCAGACTACGCATATGCAAAACGATTAGACGAAGGGTACAGTAAACAAGCACCTAATGGTATGACTAAACCCATGATAAAACAAGTACGAAAGATTGTGAAGCAAATAATGAAAAAATAGGAACATACAATGGCAGATTTAAAATATACAGTTGAAGTCGATACTAAAGGTGCTCAACAAAGCATAGGTGGTTTAACTAAAGCATTAACTGCTCTTGCCGCCGCGGTAAGTATTAAAGAATTAACTGAATTTGCTGATTCTGTCACAACTATCCAAAATAAATTAAACTCATTTATAACAGATGCTAATCAAGCCCGAATAGCATTTGATACTATTGGTAAAATTTCATTAGCAACAGGACAAAATATTGAAACGGTAGCAGATATTTTTACTAAAGTAGGTAGAACTGCTGACGGTTTAGGATTATCGTTACAAGATACTGCTAATTTTACATTGCAATTATCATCAGCATTATCAGTGTTTGGTGCTAGTTCCCGAGAAGCAGAAAGTGCATTGTATAACATTGGTCAAGCATTCTCACTAGGTAGATTCCAAGGTGAAGACTTAAACGCAGTTATTGAAAATTTGGGTCCAGTTGCTCAAAAGATGGCAGAAATTGTAGGGGTACAAAGTGTAGGTGCATTGAAAAAATTAGCATCTGAAGGTAAAGTATCTGCTAATGTTATTGTTGATGCGTTAAAAGAAATGGATAAACAAGGTTTAATTAACCTTGCTAAAAGAATACCTACAGTTAGTCAGGCTATGAACCAGTTGCGTACTGCGGCATTATTAGCAGTTGGGGCAGTAGATGAACAAGGTAAGGTTACTACATCTGTAAGTAGAGTAATAACATATTTTGCATTCTCAATTTACAAAGCAACAAAAAATATCCAAGAAATTATAGGTCCTCTTAAAACAGTATTTAAAATAGGAATGTCTTTATTAGCATTTAGTGCAATAGGCAAGTTGTTTAGGGGATTATCAGCCGCATTTATGGGCCTCAGAGCATCTAGTGACAAGGCATTCGTAGCATTGAGTAGTTTAGGTAAAACTTTTGCGGTTATAGGGCATTATATAAAACGTGCATTAGGTCTAGCAAAAGGTACTAAACCTATTTGGGAAGGATTACGCAAATCTGCTGGTTATTTGGGAGAAGCCGTAGCAACACTTACCGGTTTTATCGGTGGTTTGGCCGCCGCAATCGCATCATTTATAGGAATAGACAAACTTTTTGACGATTTTTCAGAACTGGCTGATGATACAAGTGATCTAACCGCAGAATTAGCAGAATTTGAAGCAATGATTTCTGAAGTTGATAAGGCATTAAGTGATGTTGCTGGTTCTGGTGTTGCAACTGCCGAATCGCAATTAGAAATTGCAAATGCAATTGCACAAGTTAATTTAGAAATTGCAAATAGCGTTAGAGAATACAAACGCAGAAACGAAGAACAAGTAAAAGCATTAAAATTAGAACGTGAATTGATAGGTGCAGGTGAAGATGCGGCTAAAAAGCAATCTGAAATACAAGCATTTGAAGAAAGATACCTAGAAGAAAAACGTAGATTGCAAGATGAGATTGCTAAAGCACAAATTAGCAATGATGAAAATGTTAGAAACAGTATAGGGACTTTACAAGCGGCATTAGCAAAACTTATCGCTGATTACGAAAAAGAAAAGAAAGCAATAGAAAATAGTACTGATGCTGTTATAGAAAAAACACGTGCCAACGAACTTTTACAATTTAGTCTGCAACAACAAATTGATATGCAAAAAGAACTGCGTAATTTGCAAGATGAATATGCAAAAATGACGATGACTGAATTAGAAAAAGGTTATTATGACATTGAAGTTGCAGCCAGAGAAGCCGCACAAGCAGCCATTGAAGCAGAAGAAGCAAGACGCGGTGAAAAATTAAGTACTGCTGAGATACAAGCGTATTATGCGGCTGCTGAAAAAGGTTCACAAGAATTAAAAGATCAATTTAAAGAAAATTATGATGCATCACGTGAATTTGAAACTGGTTGGACAAACGCAATTGATGCTTATGTAGAAAAAGCCTATGATGGTGCCGCACAAGCAAAACAAGCATTTGATACTATGACAAAGGGCATGGAAGATGCACTTGTAAATTTTGTTAAGACAGGTAAATTGTCATTCAAAGATTTAATTAACAGTATGATTGAGTTGATAATTAGAAGTCAGATACAAAAAATGATTGCTACAATCTTTGGCACTGGTGCAGGAGGCACTGGTGGAGGATTCTTTGGTGCAATCAAATCACTCTTTGGATTTGCAGATGGTGGTAGACCTCCAGTAGGTAGACCATCGATAGTTGGTGAAAGAGGACCTGAATTGTTTGTACCAAATACAGCAGGAACTATTATACCCAACGATCAGTTAGGAATGGGAGGCACAGTAAACAATACTTACATTACTAACCAAATTAGTGCAATCGATGCTAAGTCAGTTGCACAACTGTTTGCAGAAAACAGAAAAACATTACTAGGTACCGTGCAAATGGCACAAAAAGAAATGCCATACGGTTAATAATTTATAAGGAGAAACAAATGAGAATAGTAAGTGAAAAACAAGTACCACAAACAGGCACATTAAACGTTTTTAGTTTAGGTGCGATATCTCTAACATGGGGACACATGTTAGGAGCAGTATCTCTTTGGTTATTGCCATTAACTGTGTTAATGTATGCAGTTGGTTATGGATCAGAGATTCGCAACGTAACAGAACTAAAATCGTTTTCTAAAAAATAATAGGAAATAACGATGGCTGGATTACAAACAATTATTGACAATTGTAATGCTATAGAAATTGATAGACGAAAGGTTGTTGGCATACAATTTACACGTAATGAAGTTGCAAGAACTTCAGAAACACCAACATACCAACCATGGCGTATCAATTTAACTATGCCCGGTCGTTTTAGATACAACGAAGCACGTGCTTTGATGGAAGCATTAGACACATTAGACAGAAATGTACCAGAAACAGTTACATTTGGTAACAATGCTTGCTTATCTTGGATATTTAGATATCAAGGAACAATGTCTTCAGCACAAATATCAGCCATTACTGTTGCTGGTCCTGTAGGATTTGTAGGTAGCACACTAACATTAACTAATTTACCTGCTATTGCATCAACAAGAGTATTATTTGAACCTAATGACTTGATTCAAATTGGTAATAACACTTATCCATTCACTGTGCAATCACAAGTTTTACGTGGAACTGGTTCTACAGTACAAATTACTACACACAGACCTAATATCTTAACTACTAGTGTTGCAGGTAATGGTATTACAGTAGGTAATTCATGTCAATTTAAATTATTCTGCCCTAATATGCCTACTTATAAATTAGTACCAGGCGGATATCAAAAACAATCTGGTGTAATATTAGGAAATGCACTAATTGAATTTTCTGATGACTTTCAATTATACGAATGGGTAGCAACGGCGTAAATTATGACACAAAATATACCAGAAGTACAAAATACAGGCGCAATCAAATCAGCAGAGTTTGTAAAACTAACAATTTACAACGATTACACTGATCCTACTGATACATCTACATATACATTTAGTAGTGCATATAAAAACGAAACTATCGATGGTGATGTTTATCTTGCATTAGGTGGATTATTGCAAGTAGGTGCACAAAACAGAGATTTACGTGTTACTGCTGGTGATACTATGATTTCATTGTCTGGTATTGACACAAATAATATCTTTGTTGTACTTGACAGCAAGATTAGAGGTAGTGAAGTTGAAGTATGGCGTGGTTTTTATGACGATAATAACGAATTAGATAATACATATTTAAGATTTACAGGTATTATAACAAGTTATGGAATTACAGAAGATAGAGATAGTCAGCAAGATAACTTTACAGTAGCAGTTGCGGCAAGCAGTTACAAAACTGTGTTGTCTAACAGAATTGCTGGTAGAAAAACAAACGAAGAAAGTTGGAAAGTATTCAATCCAACTGATACATCAATGGATCGTGTATATGCTATCTCTGGCGTAGACTTTGACTTTGGACAAGAACCAAAGAATCAAACATACTACGGTGGAGGCGGTGGAGGCGGCGGAGGCGGCGGCTTCCCTGGCTTTGATCCTAGAAACATTAGAATACCTTAATATGAAAATACGTGAAGCAGACAAATTTGACATTGATTACATCTTAGATATGCTAAGAAATTTTCGCAATGAAACGCCTATTGATTTAATGCGTAATTGCGATAATGCAGATCATGTAAACACAATTTTTCATCACATTTTATTAGGTGGTGGAGTATTATACATTGCTGAAAAAGACAAACCTA
>Ga0070745_1001334_pt1 | contig 13760 bp, 26 predicted proteins | sample VirMetDEL_Mar_4_FD_77438 | JGI IMG/M metagenome (GOLD analysis project Ga0070745, IMG submission 77438) | Aqueous microbial communities from the Delaware River and Bay under freshwater to marine salinity gradient to study organic matter... | ecosystem: Environmental > Aquatic > Marine > Coastal ...
CTGGAATGCATTGCGGTGATTTTGCCAATGTCGGCGCACCTGCTAAACTACTCATGTCAGCAACCAGCTGGCACCAACCGATACAAAAGGAGTAACCAAATGAACAGAATCAGAGTCGAATTGACTTTTGACGAGTACAGGGCGCTAGGCGACAAGGCCGAAGAGCTTGCCAATGCGTATGCACGCATAGTCGCAGACAAGGAAGACCCAGCCGACATAAAGAGGTACAAGAAGTCATACAAATTGTGGGCCGGCATTCAAACCGCAGTCATTTCGGACTCAGAATGGATTGACGACTAATGCCAGAGTTCGAAATTCGATACAGCGAAGTTGAGATGTTCACGGCATACTTTCACGCAGAGAACGAGAAGGAGGCCCGTGAGGTAGCAGAGAACCTCCGCACACTTGACTGGGATGACATTGAGGGCTGGTACAGCAAGCGCAGGGACTTCGACCTAGAAATCGACCTTGACAGCCTGAAACAGCTCGACTAACCCAAGCCAACACCGCCAGCACTCCCCCCTTAGTGCTGGCGGTGTTTTTTTGCTACGACTAGAAGCAACGAGTGGAATGCAATGCGGTGTTTGCGGTGCTAATTTGCGCTTGCCCTACTAATCTGCTATGCTACTTATCAATGCAGTAGACACAACCAATACCGCCGACACAAAAATTTATGCAAGTGATGACGGGATTGGCTAACCAACCGAACAGGAGATAACAATGAACACCTTAGAAATGCACAAATGCGATTGTGGCAACGATGCCGACAATTACCTACCAACAGAGACACCGCTTGCGGGCTACCCCCCTCAATGTTCTGATTGTGCACACGCCGACGAATGCCCATGGCCTGAAGACGGCGCATTTACCTATGGCCACGCAATTGCAAGTTGCAACAGTTGCACCTATAAGTGTGGCCTTTGGGAATGCGGTTGTGACCTAAACCACTCTTGCAAAGACTACCCACGAAACTACTAACCACGAAAAGGAGATAACAATGAGAATGAACTACACCGACATCAAACAGGAACTACAAGCCAATTGGGAACAGTTTGCAAGCAACCAATACCCCGAAGACTTGCTGAACGAATTCGCCGATTCCGCTTGCCCCGTTTACTACAGCGAAATAGTCAAAGATTGGCAAGAGATGCCCAACGAATTCACCGATGTATGGTGCGAAGAGGGGCACACGGGCAACACAATCTACAGCCTTATGACTTACGACCTTTACAACTATTACCACCACCAATACCACCGCGCTTACAACGAACTATGCGAAGAAATGGAACCCCAAGATGCCTAACTTTTGCCAATACGACAGCGACAATCACAGCCCCGACAGCGTGACAGTCTGGCACGGGCAACCCACCCCAACTTACCTATGCGGATACCACGCAACTTGGAACCTAAACACAATCCTGAAAGGACTAAAGAAATGAACTACACAGACACCTTTACCACCAATGAGAACACGACAGACGGGGAGGTATTGGACAGGCTTTATGACCTGATCTATAGAACCGAACTAACCGACGAAAGAAAGTTGCACTTTGTGACCCTGACTCTTGAATGGGCAAAGGAGACTAACTAATGACCACCGAATGCCCTAACCACGCGGGGAGCTTTGATTGCACCCCATTTTGCCCACTATGTGAAGGAGAACAGGAGATAACACAATGACCACTTATACAGTTTGGGTAGGGGGCACAGAAGTGACCGATTACTATCTACCGCTTGACCAAGCAAGAAAACTGAAAGCCCTTTACTTGGAAGACGATTATGACGATGTAGAAATCCGTGAAAACACAGACAAAGAATACGAGGTGGACTAATGACCAACCTGAGAAACGACAATGGCAATTACACCCTTGAGGCCGTGAAAAGCGGTGCTATTTGGGAGGGCGAAATGTCCTACGATGACTGGATAGAAAAGTACAAGCCAATTGATAACACCATAGGCAAGTATGTCTCCAAAGGTGAAAAGCAATTCGAAACCTATGGGGCAGAGAAAGAGTTTGTCCTTGACCAAGATGCAGAGTATGTCTGGACTTGGGTGACCGGTGACAATGCCGACCTGCTTTTGCCAGGATTCCACTATGTCAACCGCTTTGCTTTCTTTGTCTGTGAAGAACCGTGGACTGAAGAAGACCAACAGGTGCTTATGGCAGTCGAAATCGAATGCGAATGCTTTGACCAAGACAAGTGGGACGAGGGTGCCGATTCTGGCAACCCTGAATGCAAACAATGCGAAGGCTATGGACTAAGAACGGAGTATCTATAATGCCAACCTTTATGACGTATTACCAAACAGGCGACTATGGCAAGCTTTGGTTTGAGGCCAAAGACCTAAAAGAAGCACAAGACCTGCTTGAGGAGGTTAGCTATGGGGAAAGAATGTCCCTAGACGACCTGCCCAAGCTACAAACCAAAGTGCAAGGCGATGAGCTTAGCTTTCAGGGACTGACGGAGGTGAAATAATGCCCGAATTCAATTTCAGCGTAGTGGTAACCGACATCTATGAATTGATCATTGATGCCGACAACTACGAGAAAGCGGAAAGAGTTTTAGATGCCCGAATTGATGTCGCTGAGTATGGCGAACACCTTGACGGAGAAGTCAACTATAACTTACACACCGGCCCCGAAGTAACGCAAGTGGCGTAAGCCGTAGGTGCACTTTGACACGAATTCCAATGAGGTTGCCTTAAGAGACACCTACTCAATGCTAATCGACTCATGAGTAGGATAGTAATGAGTAGGTGTCTTCTTAAGAGCTCAATAGGAAACGCAAAAAGTAAACGACAACTACTGGGCAAAACCCATTATTGGAACTCAATCCCACAAAAAAACAACCCAATTTGACAATCACAATGACGATGAGTAGGATTGCACTGTAAATCTACTCATCGTCCGTAAGGAGACAAAATGACCGATTATCACCCAATCTACGGCGAGCTTTTGACCTCTCGCCAGACCTCTGACCTGACTGGTTACACTATGAATCAGTTGCGAAATTTCCGTCAGAGAACCGACACAGCACCCTTCGGATTCGTCCGACAAGGAGGCACATCTTGGTATCGCAAAGACGACATCGAGGCATGGCTTGAAAAGAATGGTGCAGTCGAATACGAGTATGTTGCACCCCCAAGTGGCATCACCACCCCACTTCGCTCAACTGTTACCGATGCAAAGACTCGTGAGCACTTGGCAGAACTAGCCAAGATCACGACAAAGAATGCATGGGGTTCACATGGCACATGGCTAACTGAGCAATCAGGGCTATCAGATGCCCACAACAGGGTGAACGAATGGGCAGAGGAGCTATGGAATCTCCACCGCTCTGACAACCCCGATGCAGAAGAGTTCATGGCTTTGAACTTCTCTCGTGTTGACAATCCGGCTCAGTATTGGCCTGCCATTACTTGGGCTGTTCGCAAAGCCACGGCTTTTGTGCGCGGATGGAATGATGTAACCGATGCAGAGATAATGGAGATACCAGTGGGAGAAGTTCCACCAAGTAAGGTTGTATAAAAGAAATCCCCCGAGGATTTCTCAACTCGGGGGACTTCTCTGAAAGGAGTAACTATGACCAAGAACCACCAAGGTCACGACCAGACTATAACACAATCGAAAGAGTGCAATTGAGTAAAACGCAAAAAACTTCACTGAACTATTTACTACAAGAAGCACTTGAGAATGGTCGGTGGGAGCTCGTTTCGGCTGAGGGCAACTCAGAGAAGTGGGTCAGAGGAGATGAAACTGTCACCATTGCAAAGAACCTACTTCGTAGCACTGAACCGCCAAGCGTAATCTTTGAGGTGTTCGAGCCCGAGATCAACTTCAGAAGAACTGATTCACTTGTTATGAATCTGTTATGTCTGAGGCTTGCCAAATCCTCAAAGATGTCATCTTGGTATGATAAATTGTCTACTACAACTGAATAGCAAACTACAAGAAAGAGAGTAACCAAATGGACACAATGACCAAATCAGCAGGCATCGCACTAAATGTCTGGCAAGAAGAAGACACCTGGCTCATGTCGCTTTACCCTGAAAGTGAAGCCGGCATCGATTCCAGTAGCTACATCCGCCTTGACTACAGCAGAAGGCAACTACAGCGATACTTCGACATCACCGATGACGATGATTGGTGGACTAGTGACACGGAGGAGCTGGAGTGGATTCTCTTCGGCACACGCCCATGAACGATGATGAGGAATTCGAAGAAGTCCCTGAGTTCCTCACGGGCTTGGCAGAGAAGTTAGATGCCAGACCCCACCTGATCGCGACACGACTCGGCAAAAGGTATTCACCACGGCGGTTCAAGCGGGCAGTTAGACGGCTATGCAGACACTTCGGCATACCGGCAAACCTGACCTCGCTAATCGCTGTCACCTCGATGCACGATTACGAGTTGGCAATCTTTGACCAGTATTTGTTTCTGTTCAGAGTTGACACAGACTTCGCTGAAGTAGTAGCTTACGAACCAGCGATGCTACACGCAACACTAACCATGGAAGATGACACACGCATCGTCCAATTTGTATAAGGAGACTAAATGAGTAACGCAACCACCGACCGCCAGCTACTAGATGATGCCAAGGCAAAGCTAGTAACCAAGGCGAAAGAATCCAAGTCATCGACCAAGTCGGTCGAGGCTACCGATGCCACCCTTGCTAACGAACTGCTAGCCAAGCGTGGCGAGATCTACGATGCCAAGAAGAAGCTCACTGATGAGCTGGCTGAGATTGATGCCATCATCAAGGACATGATTGGCTCGGCTGACCAACTCACCATTCATGGTGCCAAGGTCGCATCCATTGCACGCTGGCGTGAGACAGCCCTGATTACTGACACGGTGAAGACCACCTTCCCTGTTGCTGAGTATCCAGAGCTTTACAAGCGCACCAGCAAGACACGGCTCACGGTGCACTAATGATTAGCTTTGCAAGAGTTCGCGAGCCAGAGAAGGGTAACCCCTTCTGCGAGTGCATCCACAACAGGGAACTCGAGCACGAGGTAAACCCTGAGCTCACCTACTTCGTCATGAGTGATGATGTCCATGAGAAATGGGGCATTGACTACGAGCTAGGCGAAATGCTTATCTACAGCCCTGACTTCGGTCACCCCGAACACGGTGATGACCGGTGCCTGTGGGTTGCCCAAACAATTGACTTTGATTTCTTTATGTTAGGTGAGGAGAGACCATGAGACCAAGGATCAGAGATGTTATCGATGACATCATCGATGGCCTCTACTCCAAGCGATTGGATGAGGCATTCGAGATGGGTATTCGTGAGGGCTCACGGCGAGCACTCAGTTCAGCAAAGATTCGCATTGAGATGCGAGCCAACAGCCTCACTCCGGCTAGAAAAGTAGGTGCAGAGATGGCTGTTGAGACTATCGAGGAGGAGCAGGAGCAATGGAAAAGAAGGTAGAGGTAGACCGCGACCACGCTGTATACCGGTGCCCCTCTTGTGAGCACTTCTTTCTTGTCGATGGCTGGTCAGAAGAAAACGACATTTGCACACTATGCCTTGAAGGCTTTGAGATGACTCCAGGAGCTGAAGATGGCAATTCTATTTGAAAGAAACGGGGATTGGCCCGACAGCGATGAAGACTACAGGAAGATATATGAAGAACCGGACGAAGATTATTGCTTTTTTTGCGAGCGCCCTACTGGGTGTATTTGCGACGAAGTATACGACTTTCAGCAAGAACAAGAGATCATGGATGACTTTGACAATGAGTGACACACACTTCATGTGCAGGGACTGCAACCGCATTTACGAAACAACTTCGCGTGGCGAAGGTGAAGTAAACATTTGCAAGTACTGCAGTTATGAAGTCGACTGATGACCGGCAAGATTGGATTCTTTACCAACCATGAGAAACAACGCGCTTGGCTACAACTAGCCAAGAAAGTAGGAGATGTCGGCCTTGACCACATACCTTGTGCTCAAGCGCCCGACCTCTTCTTTCCCGAAGTAGACCCGAAGCTAGGCCACCCGCTTAGCTACATGAGAACAGCAAAGAAGGCTTGCAAGACTTGCCCGATCTTGTTGGACTGCGCTGCATACGCAATCGAGTTCAATGAAGATGAAGGCATCTGGGGAGGCATGAGCCCCGGCGAGCGTAAACAAATGCGAAGGAGACGAAATGCCTAACTTAGAAAGGCGTTATACACCCCAAGAGGGTAAAGAAGCACATGCTTGGATTTTTGGACTCATCGATGCACTTGAGTTCTTCCAAACAGGATACGACATACACAAAAAAGACCCCGACTGGTTCGGGCTAGTCGCCCCGCAAATGATTGCAGACATCGCAAACTTTGCGGAAGAAAACTGGAAGGATGAATTTGACCAACTTAAAGGAATCAGTACTGTACCCGTATCAGAGGGAAGCAGTGGAGCAGATAGTAGAGAAGAAGCGCGTACTGCTAGCAGACCAACCTGGATTGGGGAAAACGCTGGAGGTGCTGAGTGGGCTGGAGGAACTAGACCTGTTCAACCCGAAGGACAGCCACGCCATTCTCATTCTCACCCCTCTTGTAAATGTGAGAAGCGCTTGGATCAGGACGATAGAGCAGTTCGTCTTACCGAGATACCCACAAACGGTTGTGGTGGATCTGGGCACTGGTTCATCAACAAAGAAGGACACCTTATTGGCGTCTGCTCTTGCCTCGCCAGCTACGGCCCCGATAGTAGTAGTAGCTAACCACGATGCTGTTTCGCTAGTAAAGGGGCGTCCACGCGTCCCCTCACTAGGCGAACCATTCTGGAGTGCAGTCGTCATCGACGAATCGCACAACGTGCTACCTATCACCACGCCAAACAAGCTGACTAACTTCTGGAAAGGATTGCTGAAGCTACAGATGTATGACCCATCAGACCCCATACGCATAGCTGTATCTGGTACGCCAGATCGTGGCAAGCCTGAGTATCGCTACGGCACATGGCGTTTTCTCAATCCGGCGCTCGCACCAGAGAACCATTGGAGCTGGCTTGAGAAGCACTTTAATGTCTATGAGCGACAGGTAACCAAGACTCGCAAGGCCAAGATGATTGGAAGCATGCGCAGTCCATCGAGCTGGCTCGAGACAGACAAGCGTGTAGTCATTCGGCGCACCAAAGAAGAGGTTCTGCCACAGCTACCACCAAAGACCTACCACTTCATCGAGCTACCCATGACCAAGGAACAGCGTGAGCTGTATCGTGAGGCAGAGCAAGAGGCATTCATCGAAGCAGTTCACACGCCCAATGCCCTGATGACCTTTGCTATCAAGGCTAGGCAGATGGCCACCTACACTGAGGCTGGCAGTAACAAGCTTGAGTGGGTAACTCAGTGGCTGAGTGAGCGCGGTTACCTGGAGGATCTCGGCATCGACGGCAAAGTTGTCATCGCGAGCCAGTTCGTCAAGACTCTGCACTGGCTCAGAGATGAGCTCGCAATCTTAAATGTCCCCACCCTGATGTTAACTGGTGACATGACTGCTAACGCCAAAGCAAATGCTCAGGCCAGATTCCAAGATCCAGATGACCCAGTGCGCATTATCCTGCTCTCCGGTGGCATGGGTGTTGGTATCGACCTCGACATTGCTGATGACCTAATCATGCTCGACTTGCCTTACGACCCCGACAAGCTTGAGCAGATTGAAGACCGCATTCACCGTGCATCCAACATGCACAAGGTTACGATTTGGCACCTACTCAGCAAAGACTCCATCGACATGGCTATTGCAGAGAAGTCTGCATCTAGGCACAAAACAATCCGCGCCCTACTCGATGGCGCAAGGGGTATAGACTTTAGTCGCAAGGTAGTCGCTTATGCTACCGGCGAGACGGAGACGGAGTAATGGCGATAATCAAACTGCTTGATGGCGACCCAACAAAAACAGATGAGGTTGCGCTAGCTGCTGCAAACACTTGGATGACACGAATCCCTGAGCTGTTTGTAACTGAGCGCTCCAAGCAGGTACAGCTAGGTATCTCCGAAGTCGGAATGGATTGTCGCAAGTGCGTAGCAAGAAAGCTCGCACTCAAGCCCAGGATCATCGACGGCTCTTGGTACCCATTTATCGGCACCGCTGTGCACGACCAGCTTGAGCATGGTTTCAATGATCGCTGGCCAGAAGAATACAAACTTGAAGAGCGCTTGCACGTTCACGAATACAAAGACCTCAAGCTCGGTGGCTCTTGCGACATGTTCGCTTGGCAGGACGGCACCGTCAACGATTGGAAGGTCGTCGGTGCCAACGCCTTGGGCGAAGCTCGCAGAGGCAAAGTCAAGCAGCAGTACCGAGTGCAGGCTATGCTCTACGGCTACGGCTGGGAGCAAAAAGGATTTGACGTCACGCACGTCTCACTAAGTTTCCTCCCTCGGGAGGGAAAACTAGAGGAAGCTGTTGTCGCTATCATGCGATACGATAAGCAGCTTGCTCTCGACTCACTAGCCCAGTTGGAATCAATGATTGATGCAGCTGAGATAGTGGGATGGGATGCAATCATAGAGAAGGCACCTAAGGCAAGCTTTTGTTTTAGTTGTCGTCGCTATGAGCAGACCGAACACAACGACGTAGAGTCGTTGCTTCCATAACAAACTATAAACACTAAGGAAAATAATATGGTAGACGCATTTACAGGAGACCTTCCAGGAGTAGACGACCTACTCACAGGCGGGGGCTCCCCATCACTGTCCTTCAAGGACAGCTCTGTTGGTGACTCTTACGAGGGCACCATCGCTGAACTGCGTGCGGTACAGGTACGTAACTATGAAGATCCAACCAAGCTGGAGTACTGGGACGACGGTAAGCCAAAGATGCAAATCGAGGTAACCCTGTCGACTGAGTACGCCGACCCCTCCGACCCAGATGATGACGGCAAGCGCCGCGTTTTCCTCTTCGGCCAGAAGCTGCGTGCAGCTAAGGAAGAGCTAGCAAAGAAGGGCTTCAAGACCTTCGAGGTTGGTATGGGCTTCAAGATTACCCTGTCCGGAACCAAGCCATCGCAGAACAAGCGATACAACGATGTGAAGCTGTACTCAATTGAGCTCTCAGCTGCCACAACGAACCCAGAAGTTGATGAGGTTATGGCGTCCATGGGTGCCAAGAAAGTCTCTTCTGCTAAGATTGCTACACTAAGCGCGAAGCAGCTTAAAGTAGCAGAGACCCTGCAGGCCAACGGTTTTACCGCCGAGGAGATTGCAGAGCAAATTGGTGAAAGCGTCGATACAGTCAACGCCTCACTAACCTTCTAATTAAAAAAGTAGGGGCTAGGGTTCTTTCTCTTTTCTTGCCTAGCCCCTACTTCTCATCTCTGAAAGGAGCAAAGTGGATTCACCATCCCAGTTTCAAGAACTACTTAGCCGCTTAGGTCGCTCTGACGATGACAACGTCACGATCTGTTACCAATCTTCAGTGCAGAAGTTCTCTGCCAAAACAATCAAAGTCGAGCTCGTCGCCAGCGTCGTCGATGCGCTCGACTCTCTCTCTAACAACATCTGGTTTGAGATAAACCCATCCAGTGTTCAAGGTCGAGCTACAGCTAAAGACATCACCAGACTTGCTGCTGTCTTTGCTGACATCGACTACAAGGATGGCGGAGCGGGCTCAGTCCAGCAGGCCAGAGATCTGGTTCAGCTGCTCACGGATCTCATCGGCGTAGAGCCAGCTGCCACTATCTACTCAGGTCATGGAATCCAGCCATACTGGGTTATCGAAGACGAAGAGCAAGACCCGGGTTTAATGCACGGCTTGTTGTATCGCTGGGGAGCCTTTGTCAAGTTTGTTGCAGCATCTCAGGGCTTGCAGGTCGACTCAGTCTTCGACCTCCCACGAATCTTCAGGGTGCCGGGTTCTCGTAACCACAAGGATGCCCAAACCCCCGTAGATGTAATCTCAATCCTGCCCGACTACTGGCGACCAGTGAGCATCGATGAGCTAAACGATGTGTTGATTGCACACGGCTTTACTTCTGACATGAAGATGCCAGAAGATTACGAGCTGGTATCGGCTCACGATGATTGGCAGTTTGCCCACTCTGATTGCCAGTTCACGCCAACGCTATTCTCGCAAGTACGCCCAGGCATCAAGCTTCCAAAGTCTAGGCACGGCTGGCTACTGCAGCAACTGGTGCTTATCAACGCAGCTCACCGCAATGGATGCCTGACTGAGAACACGGCGCAAGAGTTAGTAGCCCTGACCGCTGAAAGATTCCAAGAGTTCTTAGCTCAGCCTCCAAAGCGAGAGATGAACCAGAACGAGCTCCGAGGGGCTAACCAGTGGGCCGTCGCAAGAGTCGAAAGCTTTAGCGAAGACAAGCTATCGCAAGAATTGCGCCGTCACGACCACTCGGATTTTTTCACAGGCGACCCGACCAGCGCCCTTGGGGAGCCTTCCGCTGATGAGGATTTGTCAATCAATGACATGATAAATCTTTACATCAAAAGTTTTGGAACTTATGGGCGCACTGATGCAGCAAACGCACACCGGCTTATCCACTTTATGCAGTCAAACTATAAGTATGTTCCAGATCTTGGCTGGTTCAAGTGGGATAAGACTCGGTTCGTGCTTGACAAGGAAAAGGCTATCTACCAGACAGCTATTGAGGCAGCTCAGCTAGTTGAATACGCTAACCCGTCCAACGATCAGCTCAAGTGGGCTCAGCAGTCGCAAAACAAAGACCGCATAATGAATGCCGTTACAATTGCTGGAACCGACCCTAGTGTTTTGGTTGGTGCACTTGAATTGGACGCTCAGACCGATGACCTTTGCACTCCAAAGGGAATCATCAACCTGCAAACAGGTGAGCTCCGAGAGCCAAACAGGCGCACTGATCTGAACACTAGGCAGACCGCCATCGCTCCCGAGCAAATGGAGACACCACTATGGGATCAATTCCTTAAGGATGTCATTCAGGACGAAGAGCGCATCAGCTACCTGCAAGAACTATTTGGTGCAGCACTCTTTGGTGACTCACGCTTCCATGTGCTCCCCGTCTTCGTGGGTGTTGGGGCAAATGGTAAGTCAACGATTCTTGACATTGTCGGCGGAGTTCTTGGTGACTATGCCGCAACGATGCCTGAGAACTTCCTGCTTGATACAAGCAACACCTCTCACCCAACCGAGATTGCTCGACTTCGAGGCGTGAGGTTCGCTATGGCCTCAGAGACCCGTCCGGATGGAAAATTTAATGAGTCGCGAGTGAAGATGCTGACCGGTGGCGACACCCTGTCGGCTCGCTTTATGAATCAGAACTTCTTTGACTTCAAGCCAACCCACACGCTGTTCTTGGCCGTCAATCACTTGCCTGCAGTAAAGTCTGGTGGCGATGGATTTTGGAGAAGGCTTCGCAAGATTGACTTCAACATCACCATCCCGGCAGAAAAACGTCAAGAAAACCTTGCCGAGATGCTTATCCGCAAAGAGGGCCCAGGAATCCTCTCCTGGATGGTTCAGGGAGCCGTTAGGGTCACTCAGCAAGGCTTTACCGAGCCCGAGTCGATTAAGCTCGCTACGCTCGAATATCGCCACGAAGAAGACCACATCTCCAAGTTCATTACAGAAAGAATTGTGGAGGCTTCATCTGGAACTGCAGTCAAGTCCTCAGTCTTTAACGCCTACCGCGATTGGTGCGCAGAGAATGGTGAGCACCCAGTTGCACAGAACACCTTGTCTCGACAGATTCGTAGTCGGATCAATGTCGGTGAAAAGGTTATTGGTGGCATGAGAATGTTTACCGGCATCGAGTTGTTGAATGTACAAGCAAATCTTGTAAACGATGTTTACAGGGAAGAGAAAGAAAAAGATGAGTACTGGCGATAGGGATGTGCCCTGCCCCGCTTGCAGGGCAGGTTTTCAAAACGAATGCCACTACGCATGGGACAGCGAAGAGTGGGAGTCTTGTGGTGAAATCACCTTTAATTTATCGGGAGAGGTCAAGACCACTTCTACAGACGGTGGGAGCGATAGCTCGGAAGCCAGGGAACGGGTTGATACTGGGTACATCCAGGATGGTTACAACGGCTATAAGGACATTACCGAATACAAAGATCCTGTTTCAACAGGGCGTAAGAGGGCGGCGGAGATGTATCCGATCAATCCTGGCATGGCGTGCGAGTGGGCTGGTCTCAAGAACGCAGGCGGCGGGGTTGTTCCTATTGTCGGTTGTATCGGGCGAGCTGCTACTGATCGTCACCACGGGCCCGACAAAAATACAATGAACAATGCAGAAGGCAATGTGCACCGCATCTGCGCCTTCTGCCACAATGCCTGGCACGGAGTTAACGACCCGTTCTATGGCGAGCGCCCCGACCCCACAAAGCCATTTGTCCCTGCAGAAGGTGACGTTAAAGAGCACGACCCCCTCACCAAGGCCACCACCGAAGAGGTTCTTCAGGCCGAGCGCGAAAGGGTCGAAACTGCTACGAAGCTATAAACTTCTTTCCCCTGAACCAAGCTTGGCCATCTTTTATCTGCACTAACTCAGTAAAAAATTCGCCACTTGGCTCAACGGTAATTACAGCTACTCCTTGCTGCCAGTTTTCCCAGTGTCTTGCAGGTGATCCATCAATATGCGTAGATCCGTTAGCTGAAGGCACCGCTCCATCAACTCTGCAAAGGCATCCCGGACTGACTGCGACACTTCGGATAGCTCCAGCGCCATTGTAAACGGTCTTTGACTGTATTTCGAGTCGGTGGCTATGTCCGAAGATGGTAGATATATGAGGATCCGCGTTGGTGTAGGCTGCCGCAGTCGATCCATTACTTCTTGCTTTCGTACCGTGGATCGCCCTGAGGCTTTCCGTGATCCAGTACGCTCCTGCTGGGTATGCGTCAATATACTCAACTCCAATCTCTTCTAGTCTCAGTAAGTATGGTATTGACATTGCTGGTAGCTCAGTTGTGTTTGCGCGACGTAGCCCAAATGCGCTGAGCATGTTGGCCGTAATGAACTTCTCCATACGGCGGTCGTGGTTGCCCTCAACGAGGACTATCTTTGCTTTTGGCCCAGCTGCCTGTCGCTGCTGCTGCAGAAACAAGTGACCTCGGTCAAAGGCTGCTTGCGTGGTTGACGCAAAAGCTGCTTCTTGTTCAAAGCGCCCTTGCGACGGTAAATCCAGAAAGTCACCAAGGTTGACAACTGTATCCAGACGGTCTGTTTCCTCAATAAAAGAGGTAATTTGCAAAGCAACATCCATAGCAGACTCATCATGAAAAGGGTCAAGTCTGCTACCCAAATCCCGATAACCGATCTGCGGATCTGGCAGCGCAACGTGCACGGTGTGCTTTGATTTCTTAGGTGTAACTTTCTTAGGCGCAGCCAGTACAACAGGTTGAGACCTGTCGACCGGCTGCCACTTCGGCTCATTAAGCTGCTCTAGCACAGGCACAATCTTTTCTTTGGTGTTTACGGAGGGCTGTGTCTCCAACAACAAACCCCCGCTCGGTAAGCGCTCTAACCAGAGCACTGGCCGACCAGCGGGGGTCGTTTAATGCAGCTTCAAGAACTTTTTGATCTTCTTCGCTGAGCTCCAAAGCTTTTCTAGCAACGATGCATAGCGAATCTTTTAGCGGTGGTTCCAAACCTTCAAGCATGAATGTCTCCTTCAAGTTATCCTTGAAGGTTAGCCTAACAAACTATTTGCTTGATTTGTTGCGCTTTTTGGGCTTGGGCGTGTCAGAAACAGCTTCTACTTGCTCGGCTTCGGTGAGGTCGGTGCCCTCTGGACGCTCAAATGGCGTACCATCCTGGACAAAACCGTC
>Ga0070745_1001337_pt1 | contig 13753 bp, 14 predicted proteins | sample VirMetDEL_Mar_4_FD_77438 | JGI IMG/M metagenome (GOLD analysis project Ga0070745, IMG submission 77438) | Aqueous microbial communities from the Delaware River and Bay under freshwater to marine salinity gradient to study organic matter... | ecosystem: Environmental > Aquatic > Marine > Coastal ...
AAGTTTTCCCTGCAACTCGACTCTGCCATCGAAGAGTGGCATGCTGATGATCTCCTCGGTCGAGATCATCTCTAGTTCTGCGTCAATTCCGTTTTCCTCTACCCACTCAAGGTAGCCCTCAAGCATGATTCTGCCGAGTTCGGCTTCAGTGTCAAGTTCAACTGTGTCCCTAAACGAGTCAATGAGCGCTTGCTTGTCGATCTCGACGTACTTTGCGTACGACTCAAGAAGCGGTACGCCTTGCGAGTAGTACTCGTCTAGAGCCGCATGGACCCTGGTGCCGAGCGCCAGTGGGCCAGTGTATTTTTGTGCACGTGGCTGAAGTCTTCTATAGTAGCTTAGCCACCACTTTCTTCTACAGTCTTTAAACGTTTGAATCTCGGAGTTGGATATGCGTATTGGTTTGATTTCTACCGGAGTCTCTAGAACTGTCATGTCACTCTCCCTTTAGCATCTTGAGAAGCTTTGCTTTATCTTGAACGACTTCTTCAAAGTTCTCAGATTTTACGTCCAGCACGTCAATGACTCTCTCCTCAATAGTGCCCTCGGTAACGTAGTCCGTGATCAAAATAGAGTCGTGAATTTCTGACCCAATGCGATGAACTCTGTCTAGTGCCTGTTTGTAGTCGACAAGTGACCACGGGCGCTGAAGCATGATAAGCCGCCGAGCAGCAGTCAACGTCACTCCAACACCGCCCGCCTGCGCGGTGAAGAGAATCCACTTGATTCTTCCTTCTTGGAAATCATCAATTGCCTGCTGACGCTCGTCTTCGTCCTGTGCACCTGTGATTAGCCCGTGAGGGATTTTGGCTTTTTCTAGACGCGCGCTCAGCAGTTCAATTAGCTGCCTAGAAACAGCGCAGACGGCAACTGAGTCATCTCCAAAGTCTCCGTTCTGTATATCGTCCATCAACGCGTCGACCTTGCACGATGGCTCAGCGAGCTTTACTTGGATTTCTCCAGTCATTTCGTCTACCTCTATCTCCGCAAAAGAGCTTGCAAATTGAAGTAGACGAAGTGTCTGTGTCAGTGGGCTTGGCGCAGTAATAGCATCGCCGTGCTCCAGTTCGGCGATCATTACTTCCTGCATCTGAGTGTACGCTTTTCGTTGCTTAGCCGACATCTCGACATCGCGTCTGTCCATGATTACGGGCGGTAGCCACGGGAGCACGCGCTCTTTAAGCATCCTACGCATCCTCGGGTTGATTGCGGCGTAGAACTCATCGCGCATGTGCGGCTTTACGCCAAGAACCATCATGCCACCAAATGCGTTGAGCATGATGTCGACCATTCTGTCGATCCACCTAGTCTTGCTCGGCCACTCCTCGGGGGAAATCCAATGCAGAATCGGCCAAAAATCAAGAACATCATTAGCGATTGGAGTGCCAGTCATCGCGAATCTAATGTCGGCCTCGCCAGTCGCAGACCATAGCGCACGCGTCTGCTTGCTCTTTGGGTCCTTCGATCTGTGGATCTCGTCGGCTACAACCGCCTTGAAATCAATCTGATTTAGCTCACGTTGGTGGACCTCGCAACGAGTCTCACTGACTTTGTCGTCGTGACCCCCGCACTCAACGCATCGAGCAAGCGCGACAGACCCGTATGGCGCAAGCCTTGAGTGCGCTCGAAGAGATTCCCAGTTAATCACGTAGACGTCTGCTTCTTCTTCAAACTGCTTGCGTCTCTGAGCCGCAGACCCGGCGATAACCTGAACGTTTACCTCTGGCCACCAAAGAGAAAACTCGCGTTTCCAAGTTTTCTTGACGGTGTTCGGGCAAACGATGAGAGCCGGGAATACCTCATCACCGAGATCTTGGATTTTCTTTAGTCCTCGAATAGCCTGTGCTGTTTTTCCTAGCCCCGGCTCATCAGCGAGAAGCGCGCGACGTGCAGCAGCGAGAAACTCGACTCCAGCGCGCTGGTGCGGGAACAGATCTTCATTGTAGCCGTCGCCGTCTGGAAGTGCCTCGAGCTCACGGAGTGAATTACACGGGTCTACTCGTGACGTGCGCTCATTGACTGCCCAGTCTGTTAGTCTGCTACCGATCTCAAGTTCTTCGCGAAAGACAGATCGCAGTGCCAAGCACGAGGCCCAACTTGTAGGAACCTTCCAAACACCATCTTTTGCAGCCCACGACGCGCCGGGGATGCTCTTACATAGCTCTTTGTATCGCCACTCAGCATGAATGTGAATTGAGGAGCCGTCTTGACTTAGTTCTACCTGAACTGCCACTAAAAACCTCTTGTCGTCGTTGAGTAATCATCACTGTATCACATACTACAGTGCAAAGTATGCACATGTTGAAGTTTTTTCTTCAGTATCTATTGTAACAAAGCACGAGGCACCCAGCCATCCTTTGTGACTGCTAACAAACCGTGACGTATCGCGTCAAGCGCATGGCCGTCTCCACCTTTGTGCCAAAAGTCTAACTTTTTCAGTGCGCTGTTGTCAAACATTCTCTTTGCATCTGACGGTGACTGAAACACTATGTCGTCGGGTTCAAGCCCATTTACAAGCATCAAGTGCTTGAGAACTCCGATCTGCTCTAGACTGTACGGCGCTTGAGAGTTCTTAACAGTCTGCGCGTTGATCGTAAACCTTTCACAAATCACCTTGATCGGTGTCTTAGTGTAATAAGACGCTACAATAGTTTCTATGATCGGCTTATGATAGTTTCTGGCGTCGTACTCGCCTGACGCGACTAGCTCTGGCGCTTCTTGATGGTCGTAGCTTATGGCGGCTATACCGCTCATTTTTCCTGGATCGACGCACAAATAGATTGTCATGTCCACACTACCTTAGATACTCCAGATCTTTTCATCATATTTTCACACTTCTTACAAGGCTTAGACAGCGCAGTCGAGCCGTCTGCTTGGACTCTGGCTACATAGACTGTTGAACCCGCGGCGTGCGTTCCTGCCGCTACAACAGCCGCAAATTCCGCGTGAAGCGCGAGACGAAACTCCACGGACGGGTCTCCGACTTTTTTGTTTGTGGCTTTTGAAATGATCTTTCCGTTTTTGACTACAACGCACCCGTGCTTGTGCCTGCACTTGCTGCTGTGAGCGAGCTCTATCGCTTTTTCCATGTACCTATTCACTAGTACTTGTCGCCCCACGTCTCAAGCGGGCCGTCTACGTCAGCGGTCAGTGGCACATCCCAGCCGTCAGACGTGGTCATGCATTGCTTCACTATCTGCTTGATCTCGTCTGCGTCTTTTCGTGGCGCCTGTAGAACTATTTCGTCGTGAACCGGGACGATGAGAAGTTCAGTCAAATCGGCTTGATCGAGTTTGACAAGATTTGCTTTGAAGACCTCTGCCGCTCCACCCTGAATGAGGTAGTTCACAAGTGTGTAAACTCTGTCTTCGTCGCACGGCAGTCTTCTGCCTGTCCACGTATATACGTAGCCTTGGCCCTCGCTCTGCAACCTTCGCATGCCGGCGTCCTCGATCTGCTTTTGAAAGTACGACATGCCCGGAAATCTGCGATCAAATGCATCAGAAACTTGTCGCATCTGTGGCTCAGGAACGCCGGCAGTTACGGCTTGCTTCGCGACACCGGCGCCATAGAGTCTTCCGTACACCGTGCCTTTAATCAGCGCGCGGCGCTTATCGGACTTCTGCATCGTCGGATCGTTGTAGATCTCTCTGCCAATCTCCGTGAACGGGTCAGAGCCAGTTGCGTCCGCCCTGTTGAACAGCGTAATTAGATTTGGATCTTTAGATAGAGACGCGAACATTCTGAACTCAACCTGGTCGAGGTCAGAAGTGATAATCACATGGTCATCGTCTTTTGGGATGAACGCTCGGCGAACAACGTCATCGCCTTTCGGCAATGTCTGTAGCGCCGGATTTGTGATCGACATTCTGCTCGTTCGAGCGCCAAGAGTCTTCACAGACGGGTGAACAATGCCGTCAATTGACTCAGTGAGAAAGTTTAGAAAGTACGTTCCAGCAAGTTTGTCGGCCTTACGCTGCTTGAGAACGGTGTCCGCGAGATTAGCGACCTCCGCTATCGGGCTCTGTGCTAGCAGCCTCAATTGATCCTTTGTGCAAGACTTCTGACCGGTCGGAGTAAACTCAGTGATCTCAGCGCCAAGACTCTCAAACAGCCGAACAAGTTGTATGTTGCTCGTTATAGAAGTTCCGTTGTACGTATTCTTAGCCCAGTTCTTTACAGACTCGGTGTATGAGCTAAGCTCGTTGTACTTTTTCTGCGAGTAGTCAAGATCGACTCGAGCGCCGTTGATCTCCATTCTCGTGACGATCTTACGAGTCGCCATCTCGAGCTCATACGGTTTGTGGTACGCGCCGTTAGGTCCGCACTTTTCGTAGAACATTTCCCAGAGACGCATTGTAAGAACGCAGTCGAGCGCGCCATACGACCAGTACGGCTCAAAGTTTGTGGGAACAGTTCCCCAGGTCCAACCGTTGGCTGATAGCTCTTGATCAAGAGTGTCTTGTAATGCAACTGCACGCGCGTCGACGTGCAGCGCGGCAAGACGCTTCAGTGCGCCTGAACCAAGCGGGTCGACAATGTGAGCCATAATCATCGTGTCATGCGCGCGATGCCATGGCATTTTCCAGCGTGACTGAGTCTCAAACCAGCGTGCCTCGAACGCGATGTTGTGGCAGACGATCGGACCGTCAAAGCGCTCCATCGCCTGGTAGAACACTCCCGACCATTCGTCCCACGGTATTGACCAGCCCTGCATGCCATCACCGACCTGAACTAGTCGAAGACGTCCGTGCCACGGTGACAGCGCATGCTGCCTCGGGTTTCCAGGTATCTCGCCCGTCTCCGTGTCGATCGCAATGGCGTTGTGTGGCCGTCGTTCGCCAAGCCACGAAAGAAAGTCATTCGCAGACTCTACGCTGTTGACAAGGTGAAGTTGTACTTGAGAAAGATCAGCCACTATACGTCACTCCGAGTGCGCAACAAGCGTAACACTTATTCCACACTTTTTAATGTACTCGACGACATCCAACGGATTGCGGTGCATGTCGTGCTCGCCAATATAACATACGACGTGCAACAACCCGGAATTTGTAATTAGCTTTGCACACTGCATACACGGCGGACTTGTGATGTATATTGTTCCGCCTTCAACGCTTGATCTGTCTACGTACAGCAGCGCGTTTGCTTCAGCGTGAATTGACGGGCACTGGTCATAGATGTTGTCTAGTGGTGACTCGCCGCGCGCTCTTGGGCACCAGTCAATACAGTCACCACTTTCAGGCCACGACGCCGACGGCCCGTTATAGCCGGTGGCGCAGACACGCTGGTCTTTTGACACTACAACTGCGCCCATCTGCGCTCTTGAGCACCGTGAGCGCAGCGAAATAACAGTCGCAACGGTGAGCCATGTCGACTGCCACGATGGGCGCGCGTTAGTCGTCGTCGTCGTCATCGTCACCAAGCTCGCTCTCAATTATTAGAGTCTCTGTGACTCCGTATGAAAGCATTCTTGCTATCAACTCGAGAGCTTCAGTTCTTGAAAACCCGGCAGACTTCAGCGTGATGTACATCTCGTGCATGCCAATCGCTGCGGCATGCATCGGAGACGCATACTCAAAAGCTTCTTCGTTTTCATCACTAGGCATTTCCGAGTTTGGCCTCGTTGCTCTCGATAGCGGAGCGCATTGCGTTAACGTACCAGAGCTCTGTATCGTTTAGCTCCGGTACGTGCAAAGCTTCGGGGTCAACGGCGAGAAGACAGTTCTGCGCAGATAGTGCGACGTCTGCCCACGAGTTACCAGCGAAATACGGAATTGGGTCGACAGGGGCACTCGTCTTACGCAGCTTAGTCACCGCGCCTATATTTGACTCGTAGATGTGAAGCGACCCGACGTGATGAGCATACGTGCCTGGCTCTATACCAAGTATTGAGCAGATCGCTAACTGCACCCGCGTGAACTGGAAAAAGTCGTACGCTGCGCCAAGCCACACGTCGTTTGAGCGCATGTAGACACTCATATTTAGTCTGCCGTCACGAACTCTAAACTGATGAAGAACTGTGCATGGATAGTCGCGCTTTTGTGGCATGTTGTCAAACTCAGGATTCCAGATCGTCACGACTGCTTGCCGCGTGTCTGGGTCGCTCTTGATTTTGTCTACAACGTGAGCGTACTGACCATTCGTACGTAGACCGTACGCTCCATGAAATTCGCCGTTGTTCTCAGCGTAGTTCGTGAACTGCGGCCCTACAGCAATCACTGTCCGTGGCGTGCTCTTGCCGGCAACGAGTTGGCATGCTTCAACGGCGCCGATGCCCGGGACAACGCCTCGGCCGACGCCCATCGGCATTGCGTCGTGCACGTTGTCTATGAATACAGTTGCGTCTTCAATTTCTCTTGTCTTCACACCGCGTGGGGACACCTCGCGGCCGTGCTCAAGCACGTGATGAACAAGATCAACGTAGCCGTTTACTCCGTCTTCGATGTGAATTGCTGTCAGCGAAGAACCCATGACGCATACTCCTGTGTGTTTCCGTTTGCGAAGCTATCAATTGCGCGACCATACTCTGTTTGATCAGAGTAGTGAAATCGTCTAACATGTTGAGGATGCGGAAGAACTGTGTATAGACTTTCGTAGAGTGAGCATTGACGAAGACGCATTTCTGCCATGCGACCAAGGGCTATAACTTTTGGCCGATTAAGAGCTTCATATAGTCGTATGATGTCTTCTCCATAGACATCGGCAGAATTTATGATTCCGTAGTCGCGCCAGGTTTCGCACGGTAGGGCGTTCAACAAATAGTCTGCTGAATTTGCACCGGACGGCTTGAAAGGTAGCATCGTGTCAGTCTCGTCATTTCTTTCGTCACCGACGAGAAGCGCCTTTGGCTTTGGAGGTCCGATGTACCAAGTAAATCTTTCTAGATGCTGAACTTCAGATTGCAATGTCTTAGCGTAGCTGATGACGTCACGCGCCAGGTTTGCTACTTGATCTAATCCGCCGTTTGACGGCTGCAACTTAATGCACGACATGGTGTTGTCGAACGCATAAGAGTAGAGACTTAAAATATGCTCGAGCTCATGCTCTTCTACAAAGTCGTCTCCGCGTTCTCTAATTCTTTGCTGAATAATCTCAAGCGGCTGATACAGCCAAAACTGAGTAATGCCGCGAGCGCGAAGAAACATCTCGGTCCATCGCCAGCCAGCAACGCCAAGTAGACCAAAGCCGTCAATGTTAGTATGACGACGCTTGATCGGAGCATATGTTACCTCACCCCAATGCCATCGATCAGCGACTGCTGTCGCTGAGAACCAGTTGAAGTCTTGAATGTCTTCTACGTACTCTGAAAGTACGCCTTTGCGAGTGAACTCTTTCGGCGCGCCCTTGTGGTACTGAATCGCGCCGGCAGTTGACTGCTGCACGGTGAGTTCAGAGACAACAGCGTCTACAAGAGTAGACTTTCCCGAGGCGTCAGTGCCTTCGATGACGATAAACATTCCATCCCTCCGTCTTTTCGATACTACACGGAAACGAGAAAAATCTCGTGACAGAGCGAAAGATTATGGAATGATCTCTACTCTGTAGACGTCTGAGATGCCTCGATCGGCGTTTGACGCCTCCTCGAGAAGCCGCTGCGCTACATGCGTTAGGTAGCGTGCGCCGCTGTCGTCATATTTGTAGAGCGCCTCGAGCACTGCGTCTGGGTTCTCACTTACCTGTGCCCAGTGGCGATTCTTCTCCGGAAACACGATTTCTGCCGCGAATGATGGAGAGCATGAGTCACATGGGACCATGTTCTCTCTACTTTGGAGATTCGCTACAGGGACGTCTTGAAGATTGTATCTCTTCACAAGATGACAGGCCGCGCCATGGTAGACTACTGAGACACCAACTCTTGACAGAACATACGAGCCGTTTTCTGTCTTGTAGAGCTCAAATTCTATCCAACGAAGAGATCCTCTTCGCCATGATGATGATTTCCCCAATAGCTCTCCATTGAACTGAAGAGTTCTATCGCCGTCTTTGATGTGTATCATTGAATTCTCTTTCACTACGTGTAGTGAAATTCTATCTCATTCTGACTGCTCTGGTGTTTCTTCTCTAGTAAGAATCCAGGTTTTGTAAGCCTCTATGTCAATAAGGCTTTCTTCTTTTGAACTACTTCTCCTCCCCCTAGGAGATGTCCAGTCTGGGTTTGCTTGCTTATACAATTCTTCTACCATTTTAGTAACTCTTTGAACTTCGGCTGTTAATAGCCCAGCATTACACCAAGCTCTGGTAGATCTTCTTTTAGTGGTTCTGCATTAAAGTCAACATCTTTCCTTACCCCGAACGCAATCCAATAGAACTCGTGCTGACAATCAGTACAGTCTTTAGACTTTATCGTAAAGCTTCCATCAACTATTTCTGAACTAGCTGCTGAACAAAAAGATCCCTCGCTATCAATTACAGAAGTCACAATAACAGATCTGTCAGTTAACTTAACAAGATGTTCGTAGTAGTCTGGCAGCTGAACTACTGCTGAGCCATTTAACAGCTTTATTTTTCCTCGGTAAAAAACATCTGCACTAGGCGTTTCTACCGCGGCGTGTTGCAATATTTTTTCAGAGTAAATCGGGTGATGAATTGCAAAGTTTTTAGTTCCGCTGATACTTAGGCTTCCACCATAGATTGCACCATTTGCATTTAAGTATCCGCTAGTACTAACATAGTTGTCTGCAAAAACATACGAGTCTGATCGTATAAATCCACCGCCAACAGTTCTAAAGTTTCCGTCTACCTCAGTAGATCCAGCCAATCTACCGTAACCAGATCCTGGCCATACAATTCTATTACCCTCAGCAAAAATCCAGCCATATGAATATAAGCCATATCCAGCAGGGACTGTTATATTTGTCGTGGTTAAGTTTCCAGTAAGAGTACCCCCACTTATAGGTAAATACGTCCCACTGTGATTATGAGTAGTTGGAGAATACACTCCACTGTGATTATGGCCAGAATCGGCAAAAGCAGACGCGTGACTACCGTCCAGCAGGTCTGCGTTAAGACCCGACCCCGCACCGTCGTTATCTGAGGTCCAAATAGTGCCTGACGGCAGACTACCTGAGGTAAGTACGCTGGTTCCGTTGAGCTGTAGATCGGTAGCCTCAACGTTAACGATATCTCGATTAGACCCGTCTGCTCTTCCTATATTGATAATTGTCTTATCGGCATTAGCGCTACCACCGCCAGCACGTAGTACTAGTCTTTTATCTGAGTCTACAAAGTTATCGCCGCTGCCGGCATTGGTATTAAACTTAAGTCTAGCACTCGATGTGCCGCCAGTCGTGTTAATCGTTACCTGAGTGCCGGTGATTGATACGCCGTCTCCGGTTGGATTTCCAGCGGAAAACGTCGACGTGGAGATAGTAGAACCGGTGACCGTTGAGCCTGAGATATTTCCAACAACGTTTAGAACACTTCCAGTCCACTCCATATATTGAGTGGCACTTCCGACTTTGAAATATACGTTTCCTGTAGAAGTATCGACGTACCACGCGTTGTTCGTGTCACTCGAGTTTAACGTCAGCCCGCGATAATTTGCATTGCTGTAGATGCCGTCGCCAATTTGAACGTTTCCAGCGGAAATAAATCCGCCAAACGTTCCTCGAGCAGCGGTGAGCTCTCCAGCAAAAAGAATAGCAGTGCTGATAGTGCCAGATGTAATCTTACCGGCGTCAATGTTTGAGAACGCCGCGTTGCCTAGACCAAACGACTGCCACGCTGCTCCATCCCAGCGGGAAAGCGCGTTGTCATTGTCAGTCTCAAACCATAGATCGCCCTCAGTGTACGTGCCGCCAGACGGCTCCGTTGCACTATAGTAGATCGTGTTCTTTCCGTCCGCTGTTGCCTGAGCGTACTCGATATCTTGAACAACGTCGTTTGCTAGCACGACCGTAGTCACAGATCTCGGTGCAATATTGTTTGTCGTAATAACTCTTGCACCGATTCTTCGCGGCGCTGGATTACGCGATGACGCAGACGCTTTTTGCTCAGTTCTTAGATATCTCTGACCGAACGTTCTTTTGCTTCTTCTAAGATTACTCGCCAATCTTATCGACCTCCGACTCGGCTACAAGTTGTAGCTGCACCGTCTCGGGGAACGTGTTGCCGTCTGGCACTGTCACCGAGAAACCTTCGATCTTACGAACAATAATGTCGTCTCTCGGCTCAAGGTTGCTCAAAAGTCGAAGTTGAATGAACGGATCGTCTACAATGAGCGCGCACCAGTCTCCTGGAGAATACGTTCCAACAGTTGGGTCGAGTGACCCATTGACTGTGATCGACATGTCGGTGAGCGGTGGACGAAACTCTGCCAAATAGCGCGAGGCGTAGCTGTAGAGAATGTTTTCGTCGTACGCTTCTCCGCGCGTCTCCTCCATATCGAGCAGTGGCCATCCGGCATCGAGGAGCCCGGTATCAGCAGCAACGGCGTATGGTTGACTCGCATCTGACCCGAGATCGCCGATGTTGCCAACAACAAAGAATCGAGTTGCTGAGTTTTCAGCAGATTCGCTGATAGAAACTTCATTTACGTTTCCGGGGTACTCAAACACAAACTGATCAGCGCCATATCTACTTAGAGGAGCGGCTTCTCCAGCAGGAGGCGGGTTGGGGAAGTTGATCGGAAGAAGCACGAACGTGCGCTTAAATGTGCCAGTAGCTGAGTCATACTCACAGTCAATGCGATACTCAAAGCCGTCAACGGTGTCTGAGTACTCGTCGAGTTCTTCACCAACTGAGCGAAGTTCGTAGCCGCGGTAGGTGACGTTTGGAACATTGACGCCGCTGTACGCCGCGGTCGAATACTCGATTCCAATGTCAGCGTTCGCGGGATACGGTCCGTACGTGCTCGAAAGAGCTCTTGGCGTCAACGTCGCGGTTCCAGACACGGCGGTCGCGTCGACGTTCGGTTCGAATGAAAAGACCGAGTACGTAAATGTAGTCGAGGATGGAACACTCGTGATCGTGTGAGTGCCGTTGAATATTACGTAGTCTGAGGTAAGCGAATCGACGTTTTCAATGTCAACGGTTTGTCCGACTGAAAAACCGTGAGCAACACTTGTAGTAAGAGTGGCAACGTTTTCAGACATCTCTTTTTGAGACACTGTTCTTGACACAACTGAAACCGCGGTGCTGCCAACGTTTGATGCTGTCTTAGCGTACGAAAATGTCGTGTCAGTCTTTGATACAACCGTGTGCGTGCCGTCGAACGTCGAGTCAACGTTCTTTACCAGAACTGACTGACCGGGTATCATGTTGTGTGCAGTTGACGTCGTCAATGTCGCTACATTAGAAGTCAGTGACTTTGTCGTGATGTCGTAGTCGAGAGTAAGTGTCGGCTCAATTTCTCCGTTTGGAAATTGTATGCCAGAGAAGTCAATGTTCATCTGATCGAGTAGCTGCCGAACGTAGTCATATGTATCGACGCGAACTCTTACCGTCGTGTTGTCATACGTCCCGGCAGGCATTCCTGGAATGCTAACCGCCACGGTTGTTGACGACAGCCCGAGTGAAAGGACTGTGTAGTAGCCGCTGTATTGAAAGTTTCCAACCTCGTAGAACTCGACTGCGATTGTTGAGCCAGGGACAAAGTTAAATGAACCAAATGTCAACGTAGTCGTTGCGTTACCAAGAGCATCAACGACAGTTGTTCCGGCAAAGTCATGGCTGTACGTCTTCCAAATATTGCGATGATAGAGATAGCTCGTAAACTCTGACCCACTGACGTTTAGAACCTTTTCAGTGATGCTGTACGACCTACCCCAAATGATTCCTCCCCATACACAGACATTGTTTCTTACAATGTATAGCGAGGTTTTTCCCGGGACTGTGTAGTCGTACAGGTTTGCTGCTACTGTGTCGTCAAGAACAGCGACCTGCCCTGAAAATGTTCCGGCGCCTTTAAGAGCTCTGTCGTACGTGACGCCTGTAAAAGGTATCTCAGCAAGAACCGAGTTTGTCATCAGGTCCGCAACGTAATAGCGATACACTGGTTGCGCTGGATCAAATGTTGTCATTGTAGTTTAGCCTATCCAACCGGAGCGATAGTACACAGTGAGTACCGCGTCCGATGTTGCGTCACCAAGATCTTCAAAGACTATCGAGTTGTTGCCTGGCGCAAGCTCCAGCCAATCCGTAAGAGTGTCGAGATACACGCGGGCGCCGAGAACGTCGCCGTCAAGCGCGACCTCGTGCTTGTACGTGTCAATCTCGAGAAGCTCACCGGAAGCAACAGACTCGATGATTGAAAGCGTTTGGTCTGTTGTAGTGTTTTTAATTGTAGCGTTTCCAACTACAGGGCCGTCAATTTCAAGAAACATCGTAACGTTAGTGTTTCCGAGGTTGGTGATTGTCGCGGCGCCAGTCTCTGCCGTTGACGTATTTTTACACGGAATAGTGACTGAGCTGTAACCAAGTGCGTCTGAGTCATTCCAAGAGTATTTGATCGGGTCGGACGCGCGTAGACCGATCGAGAACTCCGTCTTCCCTCGAGAGTTCACTGTTTGTATCTCAGGTCTGCCGCTGAGTCTCACGAATGACGCTCTTGTCGGCGATTCATTTGTCTTCAGCCACGCGCCTTGCCGAGCGAGAGACGCTGCACGAATTAGGGTGTCTCTTGCCGTAGACACGTATTCCGGCCCTGGCGGAAAAAATACTCCAGTAAGATTTATCTGTCGCGCGGCCCAGCGGCCGTTTGCCTCATAAGAGCCGTCTCCCCATCCGCGAGGAATGTCTGGAACCTCCGGGTCTGGAAGACCCCACCAGCCTTCAATGTCTGTGCAGATCCAAATGACATTATTTGAGTCAATTGAGTTCAACACTAAAGTGTCGAGAATAACGTCTTCCTGTAGAAAGAGACCTGAGAAGACTGGCGGCGGTAGCGGTGTTAGCGCCTTATTGACTACAGAGGTTTCGAAGTCTTGGCCTTCAGGATCGTTGTACGAGCCTTCTCCGTATAGACCTTCTCCGTAATAGAGAATCGCGCCGTCTTCTGTGTACAGTGTCATCTTATGCCGCCATGTCTCGTCCTTCGTCGGTCACCCGACACAGCAACATTCTATCACAGTGAGAGAGCCCAATTAGAGCGAGTTCGCGCCCTGATGGTTGTTCTTATTGCGATAGCGCGGGAGCAATTACTGGGCGTTTGCTGCCCACCATGCGGCGACAACATCCGCCGCCGAAGTCTCCGTGCCGTCAATCTCATCGGTGAACACGGGCGAGAACGCTTCGACGTAGGTGACGAGTTCGGCTTCGGTCATCGCATCGCCGGGAGCGTCGTCGGTACAGACACCGACCAGCGTCCAGTCCTGCGGCGAGTCGTTGTCGTTGGCTAGTGGGAACGCTCCACCTTCGGTGACAAACTCGGGGATCGTGCCGTCGGCGTTCAAGGTATACGTTGTTACTTTCATACTGTTAATTCCTTCGGTTGTGCGAGGGCGGCTTCGACCTGCGGGATGAGGCCACGATGCTCGGCGTACAAGGCAACCTGTGAGGCGAACTTGTCGCTGACCGCATCCAGCCAGCCGTACTGAACCTCAAACGTCGGCACCTTGCCGTCATTGAGCATCTGCTGTTCCATTTCGAGGTAGGTGATGAGTTCTCGTTGGGCGGCGGCACCGTTGATTCCGAGGTCTTGGAAGAAAATGAAGTTGCCCTCGTCGATTAGCCCTTGTCGGGAGCGGGCGGCGGCGAGCGCCTGCGAGAACGCCCGCATCACTTGAGCCTTCGACTCGTTCGCCTCGTACATCTC
>Ga0070745_1001345_pt1 | contig 13696 bp, 29 predicted proteins | sample VirMetDEL_Mar_4_FD_77438 | JGI IMG/M metagenome (GOLD analysis project Ga0070745, IMG submission 77438) | Aqueous microbial communities from the Delaware River and Bay under freshwater to marine salinity gradient to study organic matter... | ecosystem: Environmental > Aquatic > Marine > Coastal ...
GCCCGAACAGCTTGTGTTTGTTACTTTTTTGAAAGGAGAAATTCAAATGCAAAAAGTGTTACTTACATTGATTTTCTGTTTATTTGGTCTTACTACAATGGCTAATGCTGGTAGCGATCATTGTGGTCGTCTTATGCCAGTTAGGCGTATTGCTGGTTTCTTCGCAGAAGTTCAACCTGTGCGTAGTGCCGTGCGTAGGGTAGCAGAGGTTCAACCAGTCCGCAGGGTTGTTCGTAGAGTGGCAGAGGTTCAACCAGTTCGTAGAGTAGCTCGCGGGCTATTTGGAGCAAGAGATTGTGGTGGTAGGAGAGTGGCACCAGTTAGAAGAGTACTATCTGGTGGTAATTGTTTTGGTGGTGTTTGTCGTTAAGTAATCAGGGTCTATGACCTTGCTTTTGGCACGGGGCGGGCCTTGTATCATTCAAGTAACCCGCCTTTTCTTTTAGTACTAAATATGTATCATCCATATAAAAACGGCTATAGTGTTTTACCAGCACTAGAAAAGCTAGAAGAAGATCCATTCGATAAAGATGATCTCTATAGTTATTATTTAAGTGAAAAAAGAAAAGCACTTAAGTATCAAAGAGTTCTATTATATCATGGTATAAACTATGGTATCTTAGATGCTTTCTCTAATTTTATTATAGAGCATGGGCCATCTTGGGTGAAACCACCATTTACATTAAGTAATGTTGCTATGCAGGTTCAAGAAGATATAGCAATACATCGTATCAAGGATGGAAAAGATTGGTTAGCAGCAACTCATATATGTTTTCCTTCATCGTGGGAACCAATAGATAAGATTGGCAAACCATTATCAGAGATACATAAACCTATTCCTGGTATGAATCTAAATAATAATTATAAGTTAGCAGAAATGGCATGTGATAAAGGACCATTCAGAAGATTCGTATGGTCTCCTATATATGAAAGAAAAATAAATTACCATCCAAAAAATGAAAAGAAAAAGTTTGATAAAGATAATCCTTTTATTTTAGTAAAAGTAGAAAAACAGATTACTTATCCATTACCTAAAGTAGATGCGTTTGTTTTTATTTTAAGACAATATTTAGTTGAGCCCAATCTATTATATTTATTGAATGCATGTAAGTCTATGACGGAAGAACAAAAGAGATATAAAGATATTGGTCCAGAACTTATAGAGTATTTGGAATATTACTGTGGAGATAAGCTATGAAAGAAGGAATATTTGAGATACCAAATTTTTTATCTGATGAAAAATGTGATAGAATTGTTTCATATTGTAAAGCTAAGGTTAATGCATTAGATAGACTTAATGGTTATAGAGATGCACATGGAACGTGGTTGTATAAAGACTATGACTTAGATATGTTAGATATTATTGAAGAATTGACCACATATATAAGCAAGGAAACAGAGCTAGATATTGAAAATCAAGAAAACCTACATGTTATTAAATATCTACCTGGAGGAGAATATAAAAATCATTGGGATTATTTTCATGAGGGGGATGAAAGAATAGAATCTCAAGGGGGAAATAGGGTCTATTCATTTTTGTTTTATTTAAATGATAATTTTACTGGTGGAGAAACCTTTTTTCCACAATTTAATAGAACAGTTGTTCCAGAAAAAGGTAAACTATTATTTTGGAATAATTTAAATCCTGATGGAAGTAGAAAGCATAACTCTGAACATGCTGGATTACCAGTAAAAGAAGGAGAAAAATGGATTATGACATCATGGGTCAGAGAAAGATATTTTACAAAGTAGCCCACCTTTTTTATCTGGTAAATAAAATGGATAACTTTGAAGCAGCAAATGAACCACAAAGACAACCTGAAATGGTTGTATCTACATGCTGGGAATGTGGCAAATTAAAAGAATGTATTGAATACATTATCTGTTGCACTGGAACTAGATTCTATACCTGTCCTGAATGTGAGAAAAAGATTCAAGAAGAGGGTTGACAATCCCGATATCAGTGTTAGAATGAGTGTGTTGTTGGTAACAAACCTAGTTCTTGATTTGAAGGAATCACATGAGATACACCGTTTATGAATGGCACTACGGTTCAAGCAGAATGGTGTCAGAAAATCTGACTGTTGATGAAGTCATGGCATTGGATTTTCAATACATCAAATTCAACAAATACAGTCTTATTGCTTGGGTCACAAATTGCTGTGACTTCAAGACACACTAACACCCGCTTGGGTCATATCAAACACAACAACGGAGATTGAAATGTTCCAACGACTGGAGAGTAAAAATGATTCGTTCTTATGAAGATTTGTTTGAAGAAGTTACGTCAAGTTCTGTTAACGATTTTGGATACAAAGAATGTATGGCTCGAATTTCACATGTGCTATTCAAGCATACTGATTGTGGGATTGGTTTTCATTCTGTTTCTGAAGATGGACCAATCATGGTAGCTGGATATTGTGAGGGAGTTGATATTGATTGTCCTTCTTATGAATTAAACTATCCTTTTTCTTCTGATGATTTTTGGAAAGCTGTTGATAATGCCGATAATGATGGTGTAGAGCTATGGAACGATACTCATGGTTGTGAGCATTGTTATGATGGTCTAGAAGGTGAGTATGGCCATACTCCCATTAACCCTAACTGTAATCATTGTCATGGAGAAGGAGTTATTCTGTGAGTAAAAAAATGACTACTACGGACTTTAAAAAAGCAGTTCAACTAGATGGAAACCTATGTTTTGGTGTCAATAAACTACTTTATGTTTTGCGACAAATTGAATATGCATACAATGATGGTAAATTAACTGAAAAACAAATGGATAAGCTTTGGAACTGGGCATACGACAAATTTGGAAATTGACTCAAGTTTTCTCTTGACAACTCCGATATCTATTGTATAATCTAAGTGTGGTAAGTGAGTTTCTTAACTTTTTCTAGGAGATTCCCAAAATGGGGACTGATATTTATTCTGACAAGGGCGTGATTGCTAGTGTTGAAGATTTGGTAAAGGTTATTAATGGAAAGAACAAAAAGGATGTTGTTGGCATCTGTCAATCTATGTATCAAAAAATCTTGAACCTTAAGGATAATGGTTCATGGTTTGCAGAAGCAGCAGAACATTTTAGTCCATTGGCAACTCTAAGTCCAACAATGAAGATTAATGATATTCGTGCATTATTGGTTAGCCTTGTTGTTGTAAATGGAGAACCTGCTAAGTATAACACTGATATTGAAGTTGCTTTTGCAGATTATATTAAAGAACTATGGGATGATATTATAAATCATTGTTCTCCAACTCTACCAGAACTAAAGTATGTTCAGGCTTTTGGTAGTAGTCGATATAATGGATGGGAAGTTCCTCTTGGAGAAGCGTGCTTCATCTTTGATTCTGAAGAATGTTATATTAAAACTCTTTCGGAACAGGGTCAACAATTAAAGAAATTGATTGGTCATTGTGATGAAACTGAATGGACTGAGATTAGTTATTAACTCTATCAAATAAATCCAAGTTTATGCGACTTCTTGCGAGATGATAGAGCATGTACAAAAGTCGCACATGGGACAGTGAATCGGTTATTCAAGCAATTCTTATAAAGTTGCCTCCGTAGGTTCGACTCCTGCCTGTCCTACTTGCGATATGTTATCGCAAAGGTTAGATAGCTACCTATTTTACTATTGTTATTAAAAGTTATCACGATGTTGATCCATTACATGGAGATTTCTAAAATGGATAAGTTTGAAAAGTTTGGTCCATATACGGACGAAGATGCAAGCTCTTGGTTTATTCCTAGTTTTGACCCTAGAATTTTGAAGATTGATCAAAATTATCAAAGAAAGGCGACAGATAGTAAGGTTAGTTCTTTTTCACAAAATTGGAATCCTAAAGCCGCTGGGTGTTTATACGCTTCTTTGCGAAGTAATGGTGACATCTATAATATAGATGGTAATCATAGAAAGCTAGCTGCGGAAATATTAGGTAAGTCTGTAAATGTTCTATTGTATGATTTTACAGATGAGCTTGAACCAGAGATTGCAGAAGCCCAGTTGTTTATTCAATTTAATAAATTTAGAAGTGGTATGAGTGGATTAGCATTATTGAATGCAGAATTTTGTGCAGAGATTCCACATGCAAAAAGAATTGTGAAAGCAGTTCGTACATATGGACTTAATGTTAATGAGCATTATCAAAATCCAGAAACTCTAAAATGCGTTTCTTTACTGAAAACAGCAGAAAAAAGTGGAAATCTTCCAGAGGTTCTACAATTTGTATCTACTGTATCAGAAAAGGATCATAGTAAAAATAAGACCAAATTGCTTCGCTCTATTAAGGAGCAAAAGTTTTTAGAGGTCATATATAGTATTTTAGTAATCCAAGACTTAACTATTTCTAACATGGAAGATCTGGGTAACAATATTACTGCTCAAGATATTTCTGATATCACCGATATTATAGGAACAAGTAAAGGAGATGGCAAATTCTTGAAGAACGGGATTCCTCAAGAGGTTATGGCAAAACTTCCACATTTATTTCAAAAGACTTTATTAGGGGTATAATAAGGAATTGCCACTTTAGCTCAATTGGCAGAGCAATGGTTTTGTAAACCATAGGTTAAGGGTTCAAGTCCCTTAGGTGGCTCTTACGCTCTCGTAGCATAATGGATAATGCAACAGACTTCTAATCTGTAGATTGTAGGTTCGAGTCCTACCGAGAGTACTGCTTACTTTACTTTTACACTTATTTTACAAGGAGAAAACATGGCATACTCATACAATGATGCAAAGAAAATTATTGTTGGAACATGGCATATTAATAAGCCCGCTACAGCAAAGTTAAATCCTCAACTAGATGATGAGGATAAGACACTTCTGAAGAAGTTTGATGGACATGTTGAGATTAAGCCTACTGTGATTAATTTGCTAGGTGGTTCTAAAGGAGATGAAGTAAAATATGAATTAAAACCATTTGAAGATTCAGATAAAGAAGAAGATAAGTTTGATATCAATGGTTATGCTGGAGAAGAAAATACTCAGTATAGATATGGTGATATTAAAGTATTGAGTCCTACTAAAATAGTTTTTACAATTTACAGGGGTTTATATCCAATTGTTTTAGATAAAGATAAGGACTAGTGTTATCAAGTTCACTAAAAAGTAGGTTTCGGCTCCGTTTACTAACTTAAAACTTGATACGCACTAAAACGGGCATTGGCTTCATAGCTCAATTGGTTAGAGCACTAGATTGTCGATCTAGAGGTTACGGGTTCGAGTCCCGTTGAAGTCGCTGTCCACTTGTGGATGTAATTAGTTTGTACCGCTTGATAACAATAGAGTCGTATGATACAATGGAAAGATCGGAAGTCGGAGGCATTAGACAGATCGAAAAGACTAGATTCGTGGGTTCGATTCCCACCCGATCTTCTGTCCACTTGTGGACTAAACATGTAGACGTTATTAGTGAAACAAGGCAGGACACGGGTTCGATTCCCGTTCGGTCCACTTAAATATTCAAGGGCCGATAATGGTATCGACTGGTTGCGTAAGTAATAACTGCATGTAGTGGTTGATCGAGAGGCCACTTAAATACTCGATTAAACTTTTTAAATGGCGTAGAGAATTACGCACTCGCAGCTTAGGTTGCGACGGGGTGTGGCGAGCCTTGTTACCAAAATCGCCATTTTTCCTCTTATATTTGTCCTACCTATTATAGATTGATCGAGATTTTGCTTGACATCCATATGCAATATGGTAAAATCATATTATGATCACTAAAAAAACCAGAAACAGATTGATTGATGTATCTAGAGAGCTTATTCATTTGCCTCCTACTAGACATAAGCACTTTAGTTTTCTTCTTTTCAAGAAAAAAATCGTATCCATTGGATGGAACAATGGGTTTAAATCTCATCCTATTGCTAATAGATATGGTCATAGATTTGATTGTATTCATAGTGAACTTTCATGTTTGATTAATTGTAATACAGATTTAAATAAATTGATATTGGTAAACATTAGACTCATGTCTGACGGAACTCTTGGTAGAGCGTTTCCATGTCAACATTGTAATAATATGTTGTTGGATTATGGATTTGATCATGTCATTTGTTCTGACTATAATAATCGTTTTTATAAATTTATTCTTAAATAAGGGGTATATAAGATGAGAGGAGATTCAGATATGTCAAACTCTCAATATATGCAAATATCTCGTCTAATGAGAGAGAAGCATAGAAAAGAAATGGATGATATCTATAAAATTTGTGATGAACTTAAAGAAGTAAATAAACCAAAAATCAGTTTTTTTGGTAAACTTAAAAAGTGGATTAGAGGAGAAAAAACATGAAAAATTATCTATTAATTGGAGTATTCTTTTTATTAGGACTATGTGTTTCTAGTGCAGTTGGACAAGAGAGACAAAGAGATGCAGATAGGGTTGAGCAGCAACGACGAGTAGTTGAGCATCTAAGACAAATGAGAGAAGCACAGGAAAGACAACAGCATCAACGTGGAGATAGACCAGAAGAAAGAGATCACCGTTATAGGCCAAATCCAGAATTCCATAGACCAGTTGGACCAACTCATAGACGATATGGATATTATAGAGATGTGCATCCAAGCATGGGTGTAGGTTATCGCCCATATATCATCTGGTTACCTGAAGGTGCTCAGATGGGTGTCGGTGCTTATGCTAATCCATATACAAGAAGAGTTATGATTGGTGGTCATTTTGGATTTTCAGGTATCAGTGGTGTAAATACTTTTAACTTCAGGACTGGAGAGTATAGGTAAAATGAATAAGATCTACAATAAGTTGAAGGAGAAGGGCATGAACGAAGAGGCGATGTATGTCCTTTCTTTAGAAAGAATGAATGAAGAATTAATTAAAGAAAGAGATAGATATAGGTCTATTATTTCTGATATTAAGAACTTTGGTTCTTTACGACCTAAAACTATTGAGGATATAAGGGATATTACATGCTAGTATATGTTACTCAAGAAGATATTAATGATTCTTTAGATTCAGCACTAGATAATGAAAAACAATTGATTCTTGTAAATCCAGTTGAAATAGCTTTTGGCAAGGCTCAAGATATGTATGATGATTTTTTAGTATCAGAATTTGAATTACGAATTTGGTATAAAGATAAATTACATGCTACTCTACTTCCTTTAGAAGGAGTAGATTTTATGAGAAAGTGGTATAAGAGCTTAGATAGTGAATTAAAACCATTTTCTTTTGAAGTAAAACTTCCTCATGAACAACATGGAGATTAATCATGTTAATACTATCCCGCAGATCAATGCTAAAAATTGGTGGTTTTGGTTTATTATCAATGCCAACACTACTTAAGGCACAGGAAGATAATGGTACTAAACATAAGGCTGTTATCAATATTTTCCTTGCTGGTGGACCACCTCATCAAGATATGTGGGATATTAAGACAAATGCACCATCTGAGATTAGGGGACCATTTCAAGCTATTCCTACTGATGTGGCAGGAATTAGAATTGGTGAATGTTTCCCTAAGATCGCATCAATGTTTCATAATTTTTCTGTTATTAGAACTGTCGTGGGTTCAGATGGTGCCCACGATGGTTATCAATGTATGACTGGATGGAAAAGAACAGATATGATTTCTGGAACAAACTATCCATCTATTGGATCATGTGCTTCTAAGATTTTAGGACAAATTCATCCATCTGTTCCTGCTGCTGTATCATTAGCAGAACCTACACAACACATGCCTTGGTCAGAAGGTGGAACTGCTGGATACTTAGGTGATAATCATAATCCATTTAAACCAAATGGAGAAATGATGGAAGATCTTAAGTTAAGTATGGATGTAGAAAGATTTAACTCACGCAAATCATTACTAGAAGGATTTAAGTCTTTAGGAAGAGATGTAGAATCAAGTATTAAAGCAGATATTCTAACTGACGAAGCTTTTAATGTTCTAACATCAAGTTCTTTATTGGATGCTCTAGATCTATCAAAGGAAGATCCTAAGATTAGGGAAATGTATGGAGATGGCAAACCATATAAATATCAATATGATGGAGCACCTACAGTTAATGAGCACATATTAATGGCTCGTAGATTAGTTGAGGCAGGTGCTAGATCAGTTAGTCTATCATATGGCAGATGGGATTCTCATGGTTCTAATTTTGATCTTGTAAGAGATCATGGATCTAAACTAGACCAATGTGTTTCAGCATTAATTACTGATCTAGAACAGCGTGGTATGTTAGATGATGTCTTAGTAGTCGTGTGGGGAGAGTTTGGTAGAACGCCGAAGATCAATCCAGAAGGCGGCAGAGATCATTGGCCACAAGTCTCATGTGCTCTATTAGCAGGTGGAGGGCTTAATCATGGTCAAGCAATTGGAACTACCAATAGACTTGGAGAAGTTCCAGATAGTAGACCAGTTCATATCCAAGAAGTATGTGCAACTATGTATCATGTGCTCGGTATTGATACTAGAAAAACAACTATTTTAGACCATGCTGGTAGACCAAATTATCTTCTAGATCATAAAGATCCAATTCAAGAATTAGTCTAGAATTTTACTTGACATCCATGATTTTCAGTGTATAATCATAGGTAAAGAGTATCTTTCTATTTAATTGAGGATTCTATGAAGGCTATTAGACCAAAGAAGGCAGTGACTACTTTTATTTATGATTGTCCTCATTGCGAACTAGAAATTGAAGTATCTGCTAAAGTTGCTAGTCAAATTGGAAAATGTGTTTGCCAATTTTGTGATGGTATTATTGCTCTTGAGAGGATTAATACTACTTACTCATTAAGTACTAAAAAAGAAGATAAACCAAAAACTGTTGAGACTAAAGTAACTGTAGAAAAACAAAAGGCAACTCGTAGTCCATTAATGGATGATTGTATTGGAGCACTTGTTAATCTTGGATATAAGAAAAAGAATGCTACTAATATAGTAGATCAATATTTTGTTGAACATAATCCATCATCTATCAATGATGCTTTAAATGGTATTTTTTCTTGGATTTAATTAGGAACTGGAGATAATATGAAAAATGATAATGGACCTGGATTTTTAGCATTTGCATTCAGTATTTCTATTATGCTTTTATGCTTTTGGACTGGAACTATCGTTGGAAGAATTACAGTTGAAAAAACAAATGTAGAACAAGCTGCTGAAGTATATGATGATAAGTACAAAGAAGAACTAGATGCTATTTATGAGTTACTATCTGCACAGGCATTTAGTATTAGAACTAATATGAATTTATCTCTCAAGACTAATCATTATCTAACACATGAATTTAGTGAACAATTATGCCCTGACTGTTTGGCACATTATGAATATTTAGTTGAAAATATGCCAGAAATGCCAGAGAGAGATCAGGTATGGTTTGATTTTTTTAATAAAGACCTAGTTGAAGAAGCAAAAAGACAACAAGGAGTAGATCAGTGAATGTTAATGAAGCAATTGAAATACTGACCGAGATTCAACAGAATGGTCAGGGAGATTTTATGTTAAAAATGTGGAATCATTTATATGAAGATTTTTCAGAGATTAGCGTTGGTGGAGCTATTCTAAAAAGTGAAAATATTACAGAACCTATTAATAGAGAAAAGATTAATAATGAGAATTGTTTTGTAGTTCTATATGAAGTTTAATTTAAGTTATTTTTTGATCTCTTTGGGGTGTATATTAAATATATTTCCACTTAACCCCATGGAGAAAATAATGTCCAACTATAGAGTATCTTTTGTATTTTGTTGTCTTATCATTATAATGATATCAGTTATTGATATCTACTGGCTAGTTAAGAATTCAAGTCTTATTTTAGAGTTTGAAATGAATCCTATTGGTAGATGGCTGATTTACAAGGATGGCGGATCTGTAGCATTATTTGTAAGTTTAAAGGTTATTGGAACATTTACTGTTATTAGTACATTAATATTTTTATATAAAATACATGCATTAAAAACTATGATAGTTGCATCTGTTTTATCACTACTGCAATTAATTTTATTATGCTATTTATTATGGTAGGTATATATGGCTAAAGAACAAGCAAAACTTCATCTTTTAAAAGAAGATACCTTGGTAGATTATAATGGTAGAAAATTAAAAGTAAGATATGTTGATCAGTATTCTATTTATTTAATAGATGACGATGGTCTAAAACTTACAATAAAAAAAGAATTAGTTGGTTTATTAAGAATGATATGACTAAAAACTATCAGATTCTACTCAAGAGACACTTGACAAATACCGATAGTATCCTATAATGGAATAGACATGTAGGGTTTGGTTCCGTTACCTACATATCACCCTGTGAGCCCATAAAACAACGGACTTTTCTTTTCTCTTAAGGATTTATTATGAACATTTTTGTGTTGGACAATGACCCAGTTAAAGCCGCCCAGATGCACTGTGACAAGCATTGCAGAAAAATGGTGGTGGAACTCTACCAGCAGATTGGAAGTGCGTTGCGTCGGCATGGAGCGACTGATAGCATGATGCCAATCACTCAGAAGGGCACACCGCTTAAAGGTGGTTATCACCATCACCCATGCACTCGTTGGGTTGGTGATAGTAGAGCAAACTTTGAGTGGGCGTGTGAACATGCATATGCATTGTCTAGTGAGTATACTTACCGTTATAGTAAGAGGCATTTTTGTCACGATGGAATTGTTATTATGTGGACTTTGGCAGATATGATCCCAGATGGAGATATGACTCCTTTTGCACAAGCCATGCCAGACCTTTATAGGGATAGAGATACTGTAAAAGCATACCGTAATTATTATTGGAATTATAAGAGGCATAACATCAATATGACTTGGGACAGGAGGAGAGAAGCACCAGATTGGTGGATTGAGAATTTGGATTATGAAAGATTGTGTGCAATTTATTCTATACTAGGTTAGGAGATTAAAAATGGCTAAGAGTAAAAATTCAAAGCGTCGTCATGATACTGGTCGAGCTATTACTACTGAAAGTTGGTTTGGTAGTCATACGTCTATGATAGTAGACCATACTCAGTTTGATCTGGAACTTGCTGATAATGAGGTATTATTGAAGGATGATACACATTATTATATTACTACTAAAGATAGGCTTGATATTCAGATTGCTGATCCAAACCGTTATTCAAAAAGGAATACATATGAGCCATGACATGGATTATGAATATCCAGTTGAAGATGCATTTTGTGATTTTTGTGGATGCTCCACTCATAAATTGTATTTAACATCTGGATATGGCTACCTACTTTGTCGCACTTGTTATGATAATTACACAGAAACAGATATAAGGAATGATATTGATGAAGAATAAGAATCTACAAGAAGTTTATAAGATTATCCCGCCAGACTGTCTTCATCAGGTTGAAGGCGAAGATCATAGGACTCCTCTATCTGAAGAGGAAATTGACTTTATTATCTCATATTGCGTAGATAACGATATGAGTAATATGGATGAGTATATCATTCCTATTATTCGTAAGTTTGAACTTGCTAGAATTGCTTCAATTACTACAGAAAGATTTCTACAGGGCAAGCTTGATATTCTAACAGTAGATGAAAATGGTGACATTATCTGGAAGGCTAAATCATGAGGAAGGGAACAAATCCTTACAAGAAGGATGATGAAGTAAAAATGCAACAAAAAAAAGATCCAAAACCAGTTATTGATTATGTACTGTTAAATCTTGGTACTCCTAAAAATTTAGTTAATGTTGAAGCATATAATTATGACTGGGGAGAGGGTAAGACTAATAGATGGAGAGTAAATATTGTCACTGAAGTTAATATAGAAACTGAAATTGGAACAGAATTATCTGTTTATAAGAGACCAGATTCATTTTTCCTACATTTCGACGAAGCCTCAAATACCGCAACCTATTGTAATCCGCCTATTGAAAGGAAATATTAATGAGACAATATAAAAAGGAAATCACCAAATCTTTCAATAAAATGAACGCTAATACACAAGAGGAATTATTTATTAAAATGAATAATGGGGATCTTAATGCTAGAGATACCTTAATTAAAAATTGTCTACCACTTGTTATAGAAATAGCTAAGAAATATAGTATAAATAATAAGCATGTAGACATTGAAGATATGATTCAGGAGGGAAATCTTGCCTTAATCAAGGCTGTAGATAACTGGAATATTGAGCGTGGCTGTATCACTACTGTAGCAACATGGTATATTAGAAACGCACTCAATGATTTAATTAGCGATGCTAGATATAAAATTATTAGTCCGTATACTATGAGTAGGTCAGCATCAGAAGACTTAAGAAAGATTAATAAAATATCTTCAACTGATATCTTTGAAATTTCAAAACTCACTAAAATGAAACCAAGAAAAGTTCAAAGATTAATTAATTCAAAAGCCGCTAGAGTAGACTTTAAATATATGGACGATATTATAGATGAACAAACTATAGCTCGTAAATGTATGTTAGACCTACATGATTTATGCAATTCTCATCTCAATGGTATTGACAAATCTGTATTTGGGCTTTATATTGGTAGTCATGGCAAAAGAATGAAGATCAGAGAAATCTGTTCAAAGCTGAATATGATTGAACAAGATATCAGATCTATCATTAATCGGTGTAAAACTAAGTTAAAGAAAGTAGCTAATGCCTAAATTTTATATACAAGATGACTCTCAAGGCTGGATTGTTGATGGAAAAAATCCATTACATGCCTGTGTTAAAGGTTTATATTTTGGTTTTATTGCTTCTATCCCTATAGATCCAGATACACATAAAATTAAAGGAGCATATCTTGTATCTGAAAAAGGATTCGATGATGAAAGTGGAGATATCATTCCTATCAAAAAGGCGGTAACACTATGTCTCAAACTGAAAGACTAAATTTTTTAGATGCTTGTCTAAATGGTATTATCTTTAGTGCCTGTTTAGGATGGATGTTTTATGATGAAACTGACGAGCTTATTCCAGTAGATGGTAATCCGATGGACTGGGATAGTGATATTGGAGAGTGTGATTTAGAGGATCATTTTTGGGAGGAGGTTTATGATGAATAACTCGCGAGTCTTTGCAGAAAATTTGGTCAGGTATTTGAGAGCAAATGGCTATCTTTATGTTGATGATTTTGATGATATTATAGACGATGTAGAAGATTTTGTAGATACATGGTTCACTGGATGTTCAGATATAGATGCAGGATATCCTTGGGATGATGATTGAAATTAAGGGTGCAGATCTATCTAAAAGAAATCCAGTAGCATATAGAATTTGGAAAGATACTGGTATTGATGAGGATTATATTGATTTTAATCAAAAGGTTCTCATCTTTAGAAAAGGTCATACTATCCTACATTCAATCAAAAACACAGAATGTTTAGAAAAATTATATTTAGATTTAATCTCTGGAAAAAGTCCTAAAAAGTGCTTTTTATATTTAGATGATCATAGTATAATAGACATTCTATGGTTACTTGATACTAGTGTAGATTATTGGCAGGTATGGGAAGATTTTGAAAAGAGGAATTATGATGACGAAACTTAAGCGTGGTCAAAAGCTTTGTCCAAAGTGTCAAGGTGTCAATGGTGCTAGGCAGTGTGAGTGTAAGCATTGTGGGTATCAGATGCGAAAGCGTAAGAACCAGAGGCAGGTTGTCAATGATTGGAGAAGTCTTCAACGTGGAGACTTTATCAAGGTCTTTCAGGGAAGTGGTCCATACTATGTTAATAGTGAGGGGGAA
>Ga0070745_1001347_pt1 | contig 13681 bp, 31 predicted proteins | sample VirMetDEL_Mar_4_FD_77438 | JGI IMG/M metagenome (GOLD analysis project Ga0070745, IMG submission 77438) | Aqueous microbial communities from the Delaware River and Bay under freshwater to marine salinity gradient to study organic matter... | ecosystem: Environmental > Aquatic > Marine > Coastal ...
ATTTCGAATTGGTGTGGGACATGGCTGAGCATCCCAACGGTGAGTACCTGGGTTGGGTGCTGCTCACGGACTACGAAACCGAGTCATGGAAAGAGATCAACACTAGGGAGGAAGCATGAGTGGGCTTTCCAACAATGAGGAAATAACCACTACTAAATTGGAATTGCACAAAGTTGTAATGGAAATGCTGCGGTTCCAAGACCGAGTGCTGATGAGTGAGGTAGCACGCAAGGTTGAATGGGATCAACCAGGTTGGGCGTTGACCATGCTAGTTGATAGTGCTGGAACATGGACCGGCGATTACGTCTGCGCCATGCAAAGTGTGGACGGCAAAGAAACTGGTGACGTAATCATTTGGAGAAAGGAGGGGGAATAGTAATGGCACTAACATCACAGATCCACGCCTACGAACAAGTCGATGACATTCGTGGCACCTATTGGGATGTCTGGCGTGAATACGCAGACGATGATGCTGACTTCCTGATGAGCGTCGGAGAGCCGTGGTTCTCGGACTTCAAGAAGGTGTGCGATGGCACCGGCTACGGGATCATCGAGCATCCAGCACAAGAGCCAGCATGGAACGAGCCGATCACGCTGCGTCTTGTCCCTGCCCCGACAGTTACAGGACAGTAGGTAGTTACATGGACACACTCAGATTTGTCTCGCTGTTTGCCGGGGTCGGTGGCTTTGACCTGGGATTCGAGCAAGCAGGAATGGAGTGCATCGGACAGGTAGAGATTGATGCCAAGGCTCAGTCAGTACTGAGCGCACACTTCCCCGACGTACCGAAACATGATGATGTGACAACAGCATTGGAGTGGGCAGATGAGCAATCCCTCATTGGAAAGACAGACGTTGTTTGCGGAGGGTTCCCTTGCCAGGACGTTAGTGTCGCCGGCAAACGATCAGGACTTGCCGGAGCTAGGTCTGGCCTCTTCTGGGACGCACTTGCTTTCGCGCAAACTGTCGAAGCGAGATGGCTTGTCTTGGAGAATGTGCCAGGACTTCTATCAAGCAACGAAGGACGCGACTTCGGAGTCGTCATCTCTGCGATGGCCGACGCAGGGTATAGCCACATCGAGTGGCGAGTTCTGGATTCGCAGTTCTTCGGAGTGCCCCAACGTCGTCGACGAGTGTTCATTGTCGGATGTTCTGCAGACATCGGTCGACGACAAGTACTTACTGAGTCCGAAGGCTTGCGCTGGAATCCTCCGCAGGGCAGGGCGACGGGGCAAGACATTGCCGGAACCCTTGGAGCAGGCACTCCAAGTGGTGGCTGGGCAAGCGACACCGAACGAATGACCTTCGTTCCCTACGTCAAGGCTCGTCGTGCCCAATCCGAGGATGACTACGAAACCTGGGAACCACGGGCGGTGTCACCTACCCTCAATGCTTTCGACAACGGCACCGAAACCAGGGCCACGGTGATCTCGTTCTATTCCACAGGTGGTGGCAACGATGCCCCTGCTCGGGGCATCTCACCGACCGTCAAGGTGGGATCAGCAGGGAGTGCTGCCCCGGTAGCCGTGATGGAAGACACCGCCGTGCGTCGCCTAACACCGCTCGAATGTGAGCGATTGCAGGGATTCCCCGACAACTGGACAGATCTGTGTGCCGACAGCCATCGATACCGACAGATGGGTAATGCGGTGACTGTGAACGTGGCCCGGTATGTCGGGGCCTGTATCGGCGTGGCGGATAGTAACTTATCAGTAACGACCCTATAATTCTGAGCGAGAAAGGACTGACTATGACTACCGATACCAAGAGTAGGGCTGAGGAAAGCTACATCATTGACCTAGCTGCACGCCGTCTGTACCTGGAGTGGTGCCAGTTCAAGGATTGGGAGCCTCGCCCGTATCCCTACAGCGGGGACAACTTCCGTGCCTACGCTGCCACCATCTTGCGCTACACCGGGTGGGATGACACCACCATTGAGGGCTTGGAGCGTGACTGTGTGACGAATCGAGGTGAGATCCGATGATCCAAGAGTGGGTCTTTTGCGATGGCATCGACTGCGATATGGCAGCACCGATGATCGACTTTGTTCCTGACACCTGGATTACCCACATGGGTAAGCACTTTTGCAACGTGGCCTGTCTGCAGTCGTTCCTCGTTCCAGCATAGTCACTTCACAGTAGGGAGCCGCCATGCTTGAAGCACTAGCACTCAGCGCAGTCATTGCTGCTGGCCCTGATCTGCCGGATCCGATACAGAGGGGGGAGAAGTACCACCCATCTCCCGTGTCGTTGTATCAGGGCAAGGAGTACGTCAAGAAGCACAACAAGTACCGACTGTGTGTTCGTAAGCGTGAGAGCAACGACTTCTACAACGCAGTCTCCAAGCCACCGAACACTTATCGTGGTGCGTATCAGTTCAACCGCGCACTCAAGAATGGCGTGGCGTGGATGATGCAGTCATCGATGAAGAGCAACGGTGTCTCGCACAAGCAAGCGAAGAAGATTCGTAAGCAGTTGCAGGCACACCCGATGAATCAATGGCATCCGTACTGGCAGGACCGAGCGTTCTGGACTATCTGGGATCAGGGCAAGGGTAGGTTCCATTGGAACCATACTGTGGCAGGGACAGCGTGCTTTCCCGAATGATCTGGAAGCGCAAAAAACCGTTGAAAAATAAGGGTTTTCCAGCCCCCTTCGACGGACTCGAGGAGCCTACACAGTCAGACTTTCGTGGCATACCGACGATGGAGTGCCCGTGTGGATGCGACTGGCTAGTCATGGTCTTTCGCTACGACCCAGAGACACGACTGCCTGGGTTGCTCCTCCTTGATGGCTTGTGTGCAGCGTGTGGTGCGTTGCTCACTCTTGCAACACCTGTTGACGAAGGAGTTGGTAATGATTTGTAAACCATGCAAGCAAGCTCTGATGAGTACAGAGCAAGCCGTGCAACAAAACGAAGATGGATACCGCAAGAAGGCAATCGACTCTCTGCTTGTTGCTGATGCATTCCACTATGAATGCCGAGGCTGTGACTGCACGCACGAGATCCCAACACTCCCGTGACTGAGTGCTTTTGGTGCGGCACGGAATACGACGGCACCTACTACCGATGGCTGTGCCCCACCTGCGGGGCTAAAGGAAACTGTTGTGAAGGAGAACCATGCACGATCGAGTGAAGTTGTCGGGGTGGGTAGTAGGCAAGGCACCTCTTGCTACTGCCGATGATGTGCGTGCCCTAGCTGCATGGCTGAACTACTACAACATCAGTAACGACACCGAGATTGAAGTGGAGAGAGGCACCGCCTGGATTGAGATCGTCGGCCAGGACAGCGTGGAGTGTGAGTGGATTGAGTGTGGAGATCACATTCCACCAGCACATGCCCACGATGTCGTCATCCCGACCCATGCTCACGTTGAAGGTGGCCCGTCCATGCCAGCGAAGTTCGACTGGCCGGCGAAGGATCGCAGTAAATGAGCTACTGGGAACCAGTACCCACACCGGACAGATACCTCGAGCCACCCGAACCCACATCCGATGACCCCGACTACTGCTTTGAGTGTGGAGAAAGTCCGTGTGAGTGTGTAGCCAACATGATCTGGGCTAGGCAATACATGCGAAAGCAACGAGGTGACTCACCTAAGGAAGGGTGACTCACCCCCTAGTCTCTCCACCATCTTGTCCAGGTAGCGAGCCTCACGACGCTTGATCGTGCGAGGTGCTACGTCGTACTGCAGCGCAGCGACATTCACATCGATGCCACCGTCCCGATACAGGGCTTCGAGTAACTCCTGCTCAGTCTTCTTCAAGGAGTAGAAAGCAGCCCGAATATCTGCGATGGTGGCGAGCCTGTTGTTGCCCTCGCTCGGCCGTGAGGGTGCCTTCACATCGCTGGAATACGACACTCCTGAGCTAGACCAGTCGTCCTCATCCCAGATATCAGGCAGTACCTCCCGAATAATCTGAGCTGAGTAGAAGAATGTGTCACCTTTCTTCAAGCCTGAACGATGCTTGCGCTCACGGGCCACCACAGACAGGCACCGTTGACGGCAGGCATTACGCAGTTTGTTCTGCCCATGCCTTCCCTGGGTTCTCCAATGCTCGACCTTGTCGTAGTTCTGGATCATCCATAAGGCTGCTTCTTGCGCTAGATCTTCTGTTGGTACTAGCCCCCGTGCGCTTCGTGCGGCTGACAAGGCTCCCTGTCGGGACAACTTGATTTCTAGCGAGGTGAACTCGATGACCTCACTCATGGGGGATAGTTCCTCCTATTGGTAGATGCTGGTCACCATGACCATTGATCGCCTTCAACTACGAAGGACTTGTTGATGATGGGGACGGGCACGGGAGTAACCTTGTTCTGATTGACGTACAAGATCCCGAACCCCTGCTGCCAATTGTGAGTCTTGGCGTACTTGGCTTTCCGCATGTCCATCAAGTGGCCGACCTCAAAGCCCCACAGCGTGCGAGTCAAGCGACCGTTGACGCTGGTGGTGAAAGGCTGCAGGCCCAAGCGATGGGTGTGCCCACACACCACGGACATGCCAACCTTCTTGACCAGGCCAGCCGCAGTCTGGCCGGCAATTTGCGACACTCCAGCTTCGTCACCATGCATGGCTACCCAACCGGGAGCCACGTTGAAAGCCTCTTCGTGGAATGTGATACCCAACTCGTCCAGACGTAAGAACGCTGGCAGTTCGAGTTCGGGTAGTCCGAGCAGGCCGGGGATCCGGCGCATGATCTGGTTGTACAGGCGGTCGGTGTGGTTTGACCTGATGCAATGCTGCACTTGCAGGTCTTTGAGAACCTGTACCGTTGCATCACGGTCACGACCGATGCTGCGCTCGTACTCCAGCGGTGTGCCCGATGACCAGCGAGACACCGTCTGGAAATCCATCTCGTCACCGATGGTCAGGACGATGTCGTCTGGACCCTTGGTGTCTGCAATGCATTGCGAGACAGCGGCGACTGCCTTGGCATCATGGAAGGGAACCTGAAGATCGGACACCACATAGATGCGTCTCATGCTTGCTCCTCGAGTTTGGTTTTCCATCGGGACAACTGGATGTCCAAGAAGGTCAAGTAGTTGACGGAGTCTGCGATCTCGTCTCGCAGTTCATCGATCAATCGATGCAGTCCCATGTCCTCAAAGGCCTGCCTGTTGCCATGGGAATAGTCACGGTGCCCCGTACCCGTCAGGCGTAAGCGTGCATAGGTGGTGAACCTGCGCTGTGCTTCCGCCAGTTGCTCGGTTGTCATCCCGTATTCGGGGTGTTGTGCCGGGGCAATGGGTAAAGTTGCAGAACTATCCGACCCGTTGCTCGGTCGTGGCTTTGCACCCGTAACCCCAAGGAATTCAGCGAGAGCAGGATGCTCTCCCAGTCCTGAGCTGTCAGCATTCACTTCTTCTTTCCAATCGACTCCTCGATGTACCTGCGCCAGCGACGTTCATCGATTTCGCAGAACACTCCGTAGCCGACAAGTACGAGGAAGGATGCAATCGCAAATCCCAGTACCCAATAACTCATAGACCTAACCTTCCTGCTAGACCATCACTACCTTCTGCCAGGTAAACATCGTTGACGTCCATGCCGTCTGGCATGTTGATCACTACGGCGGTATCCACCGCCGTTGCTATGGCTCGACCCATCTCCTTGCCTGCGCTGTCACCATCACACAAAACAAACACCTTGCGGTAGTCGGTGAAGGCTCGCCAATAGAAGTCTTTCCAGCCGTTGGCACCTGGCATACCAACAGCAGGAATTCCGATCATGGACTGGGCAACAATGGTGTCCAGTTCTCCTTCACAGACAGCAATCATTTCGCTGTCTATTTCAAATGCATTGACGTTGTAGATCAGTTGACCGCTCCCGGCTCGACTCAAGTACTTAGGGCCACCGTCATCTGTGATGGCACGGAAGCGGATGTCAACGATGCCCGAAGGGGTGTCAAAGGGAATGGCGAGGCGTCCCTTGAACTCTTCATGTCCCACGACTGGATCCTTGACGTAACCGAGGCGGAACGTATTTGCTATTTCCTTTGATAGACCCCGACCGCTTAGATACGAACCGATCTGATCCACTTGTTTCATGTACTCGCTGGCGGCGTGTTCCAGTAAGTTCCTCGCATCGTCGGACAGCATCTTTGTACTCCACACCTTCCATGAATTTCACAACGTCAATGGCAGAACCCTTGATCTCGCACGCCATGCAAGCAACGATTCCCTTGTCAATGTTGATGCGGCACGAGGCACGACTATCGTCGTGGTATCCGCACTTGATCGTGTACCAGCCTCGCTTCTCAGGCACGTTCCAGCCGTAGTGTTCAAGCACCGGCTTGATAGGAAAGTCAGCAGTCATGCCGCACGACCTTGTTGGCGGCGAAGCATTTGGTTCTCCCGTGTTTCATCCAGTTGCTTTTGGTTCTTCTCGATCAGGTCGTGCAAGTCATCAAGCAACTTGTCCACGATGGCGGTGCGCTTGGCCTGGTTGCTACGTCTGTACTTGGGTAGTAGCCGTTCGCGCACACCAGCGGAGACACCGCCCCAGATGCCGAACTCCTCGCCCTTCTCAAGCGACTCCGTCAAACACTCCTGCTGCACAGGACAGCTCGCACATATTCGGTAGGCCTTGTTCCACCTGTTGGTCAGCCCTCCATCGGGAAACCACATCTCAGGATCCACCGTCTTGCATACCGCTTGGTCGTGCCAGTTAGTCAACTTCTGCCTCCCATCTATCCCAGTCCGTTCCAGCGAATCAAGTTCAGGAATTGATCGAGCGTCATGGTGATGCGAGCCTCGCCGATGCCCTTGCCCCTGGTCTTGGTGATGACAGCACCGATAGTGGGTGTACCGAACTTCAGTTCGTGGTTGCTTGCTTCAACGTCTGCTTCGCGTAACCACTCAGCCATCTGTGGGGTCTTACAGTTCTTGGCCTCCAACACAAGAGTGACGTCTTTGCTGATGGTCACTTCGACGTCACCGATGTCGTGCTTGCCAGCACGGGGCAGTCGCCTGCTTCGCAGCCCTGACTCGTTGATGTAGTCGGATGTCTCAATCTCAAAACGAGAACCCTTGACCTTGTTGTACTTCTGTTGACTCATCGTGGATCCCTTAGCAGCATGCGAGACGGGTCGTACTCCATGTAAAAGGCCTTACCACCAGACGGGTCGGCGGGTCCGTAGCGGTTCTTCACGGCACACAACATCAGGTAGTGCGAGTGTGCGGCGATGGTCATAATCAGGCTCGGAACCTGGGCGATCTTTCCGTGCAGGCTGGCTCGAGGTGGGCACGGATTACCTTCGTAATGTTCACTCGTATGGTGAAGAACTAAAAATGCGGCACCCGTGTCGCGACTCCACCACTTGATTTCCCGCATCAAAGATCGAAGTGAGGAGAACTCGTCTCCTGATTCGTGAGTGAAGTCGACGGCATTGTCAATGACTACGAGCTGCGGATCGGATCCTTTGAGGACGCGATACAGGTTGATCTGATCTTCCAGATCTCGCAGCGACGGATTGGAATCCATCATCCATGCGATGTGCTTGCCCTTAGAGGCGATGACCTGTGATGCCCAGGTCGTGTCATGCATCTTGTCTTCCACTTCTGATTGTGGAATGTCGTTGATCATGGAGATCAATCGCAAGGCCATGGTTGATTCATGCGAATCGCAACTGGCATACAGGGTGGGAACACCTGACTGCAGGGCTACAGCCAAAGCCACGGTGGACTTCCCCGCACCGGGGGGGCCAGCAATCATGCTGACCTCACCCCGGCGCAAGGAAACGTGTGCGTCTGCCCAGGAGGCAAATGGGACTGGAACGACGGAGGCGTTTCGATCCAGTTGACGGACGACACGTTCGAGGCGACGCATTTCTTCCTTTCAGAAGGTGGTTGTGTGTGGGAGTCGAACCCACGCCCGTGACTGGGTACGGTGCGCCGTAATGCAGATTCGGTGTTCCACGCTCTCAAGCCAGTTTTCCCCGATGGTGAGTCGGGGCGGTAGCGCTGACGCGATCCCTAGGGCCATCGCGTCTCCGACTAGGCATGTACTTCGTGGCCTTCCCTGCGGCTTAGTCGCTGCCGTAACGGTCCCGCCGATACCGGTTCGCACAACCAGGTCATTAGGCAGGGAACGAGTCCCACTCCGGCGTGCCCTTATTCAGGAAGATCGGAGCGCACTTGTCGACAGCACCCTGAGGGGTGTTGCAGAACCAGGCACGGTACGGACCCTTCTTGCCCACACCGCTGCGAGCGGTGCGAGGACCGTGAGTACACGTTGGTGCAGTCGCATCGGTGAACGATGCAGGCGCATCCCAACCCGAAGGGGCGGGGGCCGTAGGTGTCGGTGCGAGCGCAGCCTTGACGTTCTCGACTGCTGCGATCTTGTCTTCAACGTCGGTGATCTCCGACAGGTGGTCGTGAATCACCGCAAGGGACATGCGGAAGGTGGACTCGTCGTACCCCTTCGCATTGATCAGGGTGCCAGCCCTGGTCTTGAACGAGGCCTGGATCATCTGGCCGTCGGTGTCGGACATTATTCTTTCCTTTCTGTTATCTCTAGTGGTAAGTGACTATTGGGGGTCAGGGTGGGGTTCCAGGCGTAGCAATGCTCTTTGACGCCGCAGTACCCGCAGCGTTCGCTCATCTTGGGAACGAAACGTCCAGCTCGAATCTGGGTTGTGGTGTCGATCAGCCAGGTGCGAACGGTGTGGTGGGGGAGTGCGGTCAGGTCATGGATGGTGTCCAAGGATCCTTGCCGAGCAAGCCAGTACGACCCGTAGCGGCACGAAGTGCCGAAGGTTTCCTGCAAAGCCAGGTTGTACACCGCCAACTGCAAGGCCGACGGCGGTGCCTTGCCTGTCTTGAGATCCACCAGCAACAGATCCCCGGTCTTGGTGTCTTCAAACACTCGATCCACGAAGCATTTCAAGGTGACCTCGTCGCTGATCCGCACGTTCATCTCTAGTTCAATGGCCGGGATGTCGGTGGGGGTGCGCCAGATCCGCAAGTTCGGGTAGGTCATGCGGAAGTCGTAGTAGGCGTGGACGAGTTTGGCTCCTTCGGTGTACCACCAGGCTTCGTTCTCCTTGTCGGGGTAGGCCTTGGTGCGCCTGCCTCCCACGCGCCACACTTCGCTCGGTCGTGCGGCTTTGGCTTCGTCCAAGCTGGCACGGAAGGTTGCCATGCCTGCGTCGTAGGCTGTCGCGGTCATGTCAGGCCTGCCTCAATCAGGGCGTGGTCGATGGCATCAGCAGCAGCATGCACGGCGGTTCCCCCGGCAAGCCACCAGGCCGGAGCCTCAGGCACTTTCTCGAGCCGGGTCAACCGGAACAACTCTTGGCAGTCCAAAAACGTGGTCATCTGCGAATAACTGATGTAGGGAATCTGTTCGCTCACCGCTGTCCTCTCGCTCAAAGGTGAAAGCCATCCCACCGTTGGCCTCGATGTAGTTGGTCAGATGAACGGGGACATCGGCGATCCCCAGGGAGTGCATGGCGGCGTCCCATTCAGCGTCGCTTACGGCCTGCGAGGCAATGACGGTGATGGTGTCGGTGGTCACCGTCACTTGCAGGCTTGAGGGTCTTGTGTTCATCATCACTCCATTCTGACCAGTCAATGACTGTTTCGTCGGAGCGACACGCCGGCAACGTAGAGGAACCTGTGCATCATCCCCGTTAGCAAACTGTGAGGAATCTAGCCGATAGGTGTGACAATGGCAACAGGGTTTATCCAGGTCATGGCTGAAAGGCCGCTGAAATATTTTTTGGGAGGGCACCTGTATGGCCCTGAAATATTCTGAACAGAACCAGTCTGTTACTATACAGTACAGTATAGTAACAGTACTGTATTATATATACTTATACAGTACAGTTACAGTTACTATACTGGAACCTGTTACAGGTGTATGGGCTTGATCCTGATCGGGATGTCGCTGTCGTGGTCTTTGTACTGCGCGTCGATGTAGTAAAAGCCCAGGTCTGAGGCCGGGTCGTAGGCCACGATGGCATGTTCTTTGTCGAGCTGGGCGAGCCATTGGTCCAAACTGGCGGCTTCTTGCTTGTTGAGTTTGCGCCCCGCCCGTCGCCGGCCGAGCAGCCGCAGCATGCGTAGCTGGTAGGCCTTAGCGTGAACCATGGTGGTGCGCCAGGGGATTTCGTCTTTGTAGCGTGCCCCGTCTTTGGACAATCCGTAGCGGATCATGGCCGCTGAAACGGCGTTGCGGGACACGCGGTGACCAGACTGCTCGAAGATGCGATCAGCCATCTGCTGGTGCGTCAACCCCTCCTTGGCCCAGCGAGCTAGAGTGTTCTTGTCAGGCACGATCTGAGGGGGTGCCATGCGTATCCGATCTCTCAACCCAAGTGCGCCTGTTGGCGCGTCATCACGGTAGCACAAGGTTGCTATGAAGAGTCAACATGAAATCGGTCAACAATCAAACAGAAATATGTTCGATTATCGGACGGTCGTTTTCTGGATTTCCCCCTATAAAACCCATGTGCAGACTATTTGTGTCCGGAGGGGGACTCGAACCCTAGGCACTAGGCAGTTACTATTGCAGTTACTATCAAGAGTTACTATGCTACGCGCATAGTTACTAGTCACCCATAGGAGTAATGATGAGTAAGATACGCCTCAGCCCCGCCATTGAAGCCTTCGCTGAATCCATGAAGGCTCAGGGCAAGAAGCCACGAACCATCAAGAACAACGTCCAGGTACTGAATGCAGCCCTGGAGGTTTGGGGAAACATCTACGTCAACAGCATCCAGCCACGGCACATTGAGAACCTGTTCGCAGCCCACGACTGGGCACCATCCACCTACAACCTGTACCTGGCAAACCTGCGAGGGAACTTCTTCCCGTGGGCCAGACGGCACAAGCACATCCCCAAGGACTATGACCCGACAGAGGGCTGGAGAACCCGCCGTGTGCCCAACGTTGAACGACTGTGGCTTCCAGTAGAAGAGTTCGGGGATCTGCTCGATGCTGCCTGGAACGAGCGAGATCGAGTCATCTTGGCCCTAGGCCTGTACACCTTCGCCCGAGGTATTGAGATCAGCAATCTTCGGATCGAAGATCTGGACTTCAACAACAATTTTGTCAACATCTACCGCACTAAGAGCGAAGAGGAAGACATGCTGCCCATGGCCTCGGAACTGAAGCAGGAACTGCTGACCTGGACGAACAGGTATCGGCAAATGGCAGGGCCATTGCAGCCTGACTGGTTCGTGATCCCGTGGTTCCAGAAGGCCAAGGATGACCGTGGTCGGTGGACACGGGCCTACACCTTGAACAAGGTCTACCCGCACCGTCCTATCCAGCGGCCCTACTACCAAGTCCATGGTGCCCTGGAAGTTCTGGGCTATGGCGAGATGGACAGGACCGGGACGCACACACTAAGACGGTCAGGAGCTCGGGCACTTTTCGACAGGCTCCGGTCGGAAGGATTCGATGGTGCCCTGATGCGGGTGCAATCCATGCTTGGACACAAGGACGCAAAGACCACTCAGAAGTACCTGGGCCTTACCATTGAGAGACATCAACGGAATGAGATGCTCGCTGGCAAGCCCATGTTCCCCAATGTGGGTAAGTCGGCAGAGATCATCCAGATTGCGAGGCAGTCGTGGGCGTAGCCAAGAGGGTCTTTTGCGACCTGTGTCGAGGGGAGCAGGGCGTTGCCCCCATGGTCGTGGTCAGGGATTACGGGAAGCGGGAACCGTGGGAGGTGGACATCTGCGAGGACTGCTACCTGACTAACTTTGCCGAACTCAGGAAAGTCAGTCGTAGGCCCATGGTGTCCAACGTCAGGCCTCAGCACAGATTCCGCAAGATTGAGATCACCGAGGCCAACCTCTAAACCCCCGATTTACCCCCCCGAAATTGGCAGTTTTCCGGCCATAGAGACGACGAAAACCCCCTCCCCAAGGAATAACCCTAGGGAGGGGGAGAAATCGTCTGTATTTGCTTTACAGAGGCTTATCAGGGCACTCTAGTGCCATGTAAATAACGGGCTGAACCACGCTCTAGATCGGCTGTCCACTTCTTGCGCTGCTCCCTAGACGTAGCCAGGACAGGCAGCGGCCAGACCCTTCGATCCTTCTCAGCCTTCGCTGTGAACGACACATGGATGTGCTGATAGTGGCCCCAGTTACCGGAACGCCAGTTCCACCATGTGGAACGGTACGTCCCTGAGGACAGGCGTCCTTCGTACACTAGGTACTTGAGCCTGTCTGAACCTGGGAGATCACTCGCGGCATAAAGACGGAGCTGATTAGCCAACCGACGAGCAGTCCTGCCATTACGCCACACACCCCGCATACCCATATTCTCATCAATATCGAGCGCATGGACCCATCCGTTCTTGTCGGGATTGTGATCTGACTTCCGCTTGGAATGGGCTGAATCACCTATCCAGCCATCGCTACGACGGTCACGCTTAGGCCACTTAGCATCAATCTGAGAACGGAGCTTGACTCCACCAGCAACCAACTTAGCCATCAGCAGACACCCGACCGAAGCGAGTGTTCTCGCCATTGAGGTAGTCGATCAACACCACAATGGCCGGGGGAGCAGCCACCACTACCCACATCGGAAGACCGAAGTCAGCAATGTTGTCGATCAGCCAGGTCAGGGCAGTCGCAACAAAGATCTTCAACGCAACACCGACAGGGTGGTTGTTGATGAACAACATAAAGTCTTTCCAGGTATTACTCATACAGACCTTCCACATCCGCTTCCAATTGATCCATCTCGTCCTCGAGTTGAGTGACGGCAGACTTAACAAGTCGCATGTCCAAGCACATGGCATCGACCTTCTTGTGTAAGTCGGCCAAAGACTTCCCACCATTGGCATTGGGCTGGATCTGATAGGTAGCAACCTTGATCTTCGTATTGATCCACCAACCCAAGGCACCGAGCAGAATGCCCATGATCGACAAAATGCCCAACGTGATGCCAACGACGTCCGTAACGGTCACCGCTACACCAGCCTCAGTAGGACGACAGCCACTCCACCCACACCAGAGGCACGGTTCGTTGGGGGAGAGGTTCGGGTGAACGTGACTCGCTCAATGTATGCAGTAGCCGCCTCACCCGTAGTGAAGTCACGCCATTGCACCACCGCAGCAGACTCTTCCAGTTCCTGAATCTTGGACAGGGTGTCAAAGGCCAAACCCTTCTTGCCCATCCGCAGACCCTTACGGTCGGTGATGTAGTCGAACATCATCACCGGAACCGACAGAAGTCGAGTCCGTTCCGGTGCCGGAACAGCACGCAACTGGTAACCAATGAACACCGGGCTAGTGGCATTGCTGTCAGCACTAGCCAGACTAAAAGCCACAAAAAGGTTCGACTCAGGACTCGGTGCAGCAGACGTCAACTTGCCCGTCGTGTCAGGGCGAGTGCCATCGGCGGTAATGGTGGTTGTCCAGTTCGACGGGGACGACGCCTCGTCGGGATTAGCAAAGCCCGTCACCACGGCAGCATTGGCGGCGTCTTCCTCCACAAGAAGGCGCAGATCTCGCCAGCCCTTGCGTTCAATAGTTCCCAGACGGACACGGCCAATCTCAATCCAGCCTGTGTCAACGTAAGTAGCGTCCTGCTTGTAAACGCCGGCATTATCGGCACAGATGTACAACTCATCATTTAGGCTGGTGACCTGAACAGCAGAAGCACCCGATGGTGCGTCAGCAGGGACAACAAGGTCAGCAGCGTGGGCAAAGTCCA
>Ga0070745_1001350_pt1 | contig 13677 bp, 10 predicted proteins | sample VirMetDEL_Mar_4_FD_77438 | JGI IMG/M metagenome (GOLD analysis project Ga0070745, IMG submission 77438) | Aqueous microbial communities from the Delaware River and Bay under freshwater to marine salinity gradient to study organic matter... | ecosystem: Environmental > Aquatic > Marine > Coastal ...
CCATTAAATGTGTAAATATTAGCGGGTAACGGCTCAATACCAGCGGAAATACCACCAGTAATAACGCTGTTCGATACGGTAGGAGCAATCGCAAGTAAATGCGTATTTCTCATTCCAGTACCTTTACACCATAATGGTTCTCCATATTCTTGAGCCAAATCTCTAGATGCTCTTTCAGCTTTTAATTTAAGATCTGAAAATATGTTGTGAGTATAAGCTGTAGATGCTATTGAGTTGAAGGGCATTTGTTTTTGTTGTAAGTAGGTATGCCATCCCATTACTCCTAAACCTAATGCTCTACCTTTTCTAGCATGAGCATGGGTCCTTTTTAAGCTTTCTCTTCCATTAGATTTGTCTATAAATTCTTGCATTACACCATCTAAAAACCAAGTGGCTAATTCTACAGCATCTGTATCTTTCCATTCGTCATATTTAGCTAAATTTAAAGAAGATAAACAACAAATAAATGAATGTTCCTCATCTGTAAATAATGTAATTTCGGTACAAATATTTGTCATACTTACATCAAGATTATTCATCATGTAAGCCATTGGGTTATTTTTATTTACATTATCTTTAAACATAACATAAGGCTCACCCGTCTCCATTCTAGATTTTAATACTTCAGCCCATAAACCCATAGCATCTTGATCTCTAGATTCTAGTTTACGCATAAAATTATCTCCAACAACAACACATTGATGTAAGTTTAAACATTGTCTATTCGGATCACCTTTTGGTCTACGAATTTGTAGAAATTCTTCAATATCAGGGTGTTCAATATCTAAGTTAACTGAAGCAGCACCACGTCTTACTGAGCCTTGATTTGTTGCTATAATAGCTGAATCATAAATTTTACACCATGGAACTACACCTTCGGATTTACCATTACCTGTAATTTCTGTTCCACGAGGACGGATTCGAGATACAGAAATACCAACTCCTCCACCTTGAGAAGTTAATTTCATTAGTTCGGCATTTGTTAAACCAATCCCTCTAATTGAATCAGGTGTGTCAACTCCAAAACAAGAAATAGGTAATCCTCTATCAGTTCCCATATTAGATAAAACAGGAGAGGCTAAACCTAACCACCCATTCCACATTAATTTGTAGAATTTGTTTTCTAATTCGGGTTTTTTAAGTCTGCTAGCGGCAGCAGATGCTACTCGTCTATAGGCCTTTTTAGGTGTTTCACCTGGGAGTAAGTATCCTTTAGATATTGTTGCTAAGGATATTTCATCCATCCAAGTAGGGTAATCTTTTCCAGATTCCCATGTTTCAATATTTGATATTAAATTTCCGTCCATTAAAATAAATCATTTGCGTCCCAATTTTGGGCACCTTTACTATAGTTTGTTACACGATTTGCAAAGAAATCTGTATGCTGTTTTCCACCTGATAAAGAATCAAACCATTTCATTCTTTTAATTGCATCAGGATCAATGTCATTGACTATAGAGCCATAACCTAAATCACTCATTTTAGTATTAACTCTATGTTTAATAAATGATACTAAATCATATTTTGGGCAACCCTCTAAATCACCCATTTCATATACTTTATTAATAAAATCTAGTTCTAATTTTAAAGACAGTCTTGCTGCTTCTTCAATTTCAGCTCTTAATTCGGGGGTGTTTAATTCTGGTTTTTCTTCTAGTAATGTTCTGAATAACCAACATCCCGCATTTGAATGTAATGATTCATCTCTAATACTCCACTCTACTATTTGACCTACTCCTTTAAGTAGGTTTCTTAGTTTAAAAGAAAGTAAAATAGCAAATGAAGAGAATAAATTTACACCTTCTGTAAATGCTGAGAATATAGCTAGTGATTTTGCTCTGGCATTCCAATCAGGGGTTCCATCATGAGAATCTCTAACATTCATTAAATTTTCAATTTTAGCCATTGTAGATTCGTCTTCTAAAAATTCACTAAAATTATCTAATCCTAATTCTTCATTTAATAAAGAATATGCTTCAGCATGGATTGTTTCAAATGCACCAAATGTAACTCCCATTTTAATAATTTCTGGTTTTCTAAACCAAGAAGTTACTAAGTTAGTCCAGTAATCATTTACTACTGTTTCTGTTTGGGCAAAACCCTTAAGAATAGATCCAATAATATTTTTTTCTGTTTCGCTAAGATTTTGTTTCCAATCATTAACATCTGACATCATAGGCACCTCGGTATGTAACCAGTGTGCTTGTTGTTGTTTCATCCAGTAGTCATGTGCTTCTGGGTATTCAAAGGGTTTGTAAACTATTCTTTCTTGGGTTATGTCTCTCATAAATTATTTTTTTAAAAACGGGGTGATAACTATAGTATATATCATGAAGGGGTTGATGAGTTTTGAAAGAAATTATTAGCAAGAGGTGCTAATTGTTTTCTATCTTGTTCTGTTTTCTCGTTTGCAAATACTGGTTGGGGATTAGTTGAAGGATCAGGTAATTCTCTTGGATTTTCATCCATTTCTATATGGCCTGTTGAGACATCTACATCTGCATGGTATGTCATTCCATCCATACCATATCTGTTTTTCATTAAAAAAAATCTTCCTGTACCATTTACTTTATCTTGGGGTAATCTTGATAAAGACATACAAAAATCTGTAATCATAATTTTATTATATGAACCAGCTGCCTTATCTCCTTCAATTACATCATCTTTTGCACCTGCTCTATTAACTTGAGATACAGACCATACAGGAACATTTAATGTACGAGCAAGTGCCTTAGTAGAAACATAGGTATTGTCTAAACGTTCTTTTTCATCTTTAGAGTTACTACTACTTTTTAATAAATCAACATAATCAATAAGAATCATGTCAGGGGGATATCCTAAATCGGTCATTTTTTGTATATGTCCTTCAATCGTAGTAATTGATGCTTGCCCTGGGGAGTATTCTTTAATTGTTAAAGTACCTTTTAAATTCTCTAAATATGTTTTAACTTTATCTTGGTGTAAATGTACAGTGTTTACAGGTTGGTTAACAAAATGTGCATCATATCGTTTACCAACATACCCTTCAGATAATTCTAATGTATAATGGGCAACATTTAATCCTAATTTTACAGCGTGGGCACCTAAAGCAACCATTGTCCATGATTTACCTCCACCAGGAGAACCAAATATTAAACCAAAGTCACCTCCACCTAAACCACCCATTAACCTTTCATTAATAATTGGCCAAGGAGTAGGTATTACTTGACGGTCTTCTTCTTTATAACGAGATTCTACATCTTTAAGATATTCATGTCCTATATTCTTATCTTGTCCTGCTTTTAAGGCATTATCAATTGTAAAACGAATATCATCAAACATTCCATCCTGAAGTAAGTCAACAGATCTTAATAATGCTGATTTTAGTGCTTGGTTTTTACAAAAGTTTTGAAATTCTTGTTCAACATATTCTTGATCATCGTTTACCATTTTGTAAACTTCTTTTAATTGATCAATAATTGCTGTTTTTAAAATATCATTATCTAATTTTTTAACTTCAATCTTAAGAAAATCTAATGTAGGTGTAGAATGAAATTCATCAAAATACTGTAATGTTTCCTTTACAAGCCATTGATGTGCTTGGTTCTCAAAATAAGAAGGTATAATTACATCTCTAATATTAAGTAAAAATTTCTTATTTTTTAATAAAGAATGTATAACCTTTACTTGAAAATGAGGTCCGTATTGAGATAAAGTTTTTAATGTCATAACCTATTTAATCTTATAATTTTGAAGATACGTAAATACTTCTGATAGCCAAAATTCTGTGTTGGGGATTCCACGACCTAATAAATCTTTCTCATACATCCCTAAAAATTTAGATTTGTTAAAATTATAGGGGTTTGTTTCTATAAGTTCGTCTAGTTCTTTTTGATCTCTTTCAACTAATTCAATTTCTTCCAAACACATCAACTCATAATTTATCTCAAGTTGTTTTTTAAATAAATGAACATTACCATAAATCCCATGTTCATCTACTTTATCAGTTGCCTTTTGATATGCTTCCTGTAATGTGAATTTTTCTTTACCTCCTATTTCAGGAAAATATTTCATTAACTTTTTAGGACCTAAACCTTTAACACCTGGGAGATTATCTGATTTATCACCCATTAAACATTTCATTGTAATAAAATTATGAGCGGGTAGACCATATTGTTCATATACATCATTTGGTCTATAGAATTTCTTTTTAATTGGTGAATAGACTGTAATTCTTTCATTTACTAATTGTAGAAAGTCTTGATCAGCAGAATAGATTATAATGTCATCTTTTAATTTCTGGGATAGATATGCTATTGTATCATCTGCCTCTATTTTGTCTATGATTGAAATATTAACAGGTAATGTTTTTAAATAATCTAATAAACGCATCATTTGAGTAGAAACCGATTCCGATTCTTCTTCTAATGTAGAAAACACATTAAAATTAGTAATACGTTTTATTTGTCGGTTTGCTTTATAATCTGCGTAGGTATTTCTACGATTTGTAATATTTCCTTGTCCATCAAATACTAAAATAACTCTAGTGGGTTGGATTAGTTTGATAGCATAACCTAATGATTTCATAAATCCAACTAATCCCCCAACATGATTACCTTGTGGGTTAATAGCGGGTATCATGGCAAATGAACGTAAAAGTGTATTCATTGAATCTATTAGGAGCACCCTGCTATTTAAGTGAAGGGGCTCCAATGTAGATTCCTCATGCAAGTTATTGAGAATATCTTGATATGTTTTATTCATTTCGTAACATAAGTTTATAATCTATATGTGGGTATTGTAGAATGAATAGATGAAGTAATTCTTTAGATAAAACAGGTAAAGTAGGTAGTTTTGTTCTAAGTAAATTATAATAATCAAAAATAAAATCTATCCCATAAGTATAATCTAAAAACAATTTTTCTTCTAATAACCAATACCATAAAGTGGTATGTTTTATATTTTTAGTTATTTGTTGTATTTGGGGGAGTAATTTCATGGGATTTATAATCTCATAATGGTCTAATAACAATGTATCACATTCTCCTTTATATTCATTAGCATCTCCATGAATTATTTCAATTTTAGGAGAAAATTTGGTACCTATCTTTTTATGATACTTTATAAGACTTTTATTTTTTTCTATAACTGTTATCTTAGTTACTTCTTTTTTAGTAGCAATCCAGTTTTCTCTAACAGCAAAACCTAAACCCGTACAAATACAATGACCTTTAGCAATATAATAATGACTTAATACTTCTAAGGCTGAATCATGATTTAAGTAATCATAAGCCATAAGGGGTTCATTGTTTATAAATAAACGTACACCAACTTTATTAGGAGTAAATCTTACTTCTATATTTTTTTTCTTGTAAGGTACAAGATGGGGAGGTCTATAATTAGTATCCTTTAGGATTTTATTCATCTGACGTAGAAGCTATATTTTTAAAGTCTTCTTCGTCTGATCCCTCTAATACTACTTCAAATGGTCCTTCACCTAAAATAGCACCCCATTCTGATTGATGTTCTTTTTTATAATTATCTATATCTTTTTTAGTATCAGATATGAATCCATGAGGGGTAACTACAATTTTACCAGTAGTTGTAACACCCGAAATATGATTTTTCTCTACGGCTACTTTTACTTTTTTAGCCCATTCTACTTTTTTACCATCTTTTACAGCATTTACTTTTAAAGTACCTGAATTAGAGATGTTACCAAATGTGACAATTAGAGTTGAATCAAAGAACATTGTATTACCACCTTTATTTTTCATAATAGGTGGAGACATAGGTCCAATTGGTTTTTCAACCCAAATCTTATTTACAGCAACTAACGAATTAGTATATGGATAAGATTCTTTACGTGATAATAAAATTTCTTGATTGATAAAGTTTCCAAATTGAGTTGACATTGCACCTGCATTCCACTCATTATTATTTTTTGCTTTTTCAACTGACATTTGACAAGGTACAGATCCAATTGAATCCCATAAAAATACCATATCCATCGGTAAATTACCTTTCGCTTGTTCATTCATTAGATCTGCCATAAATCCTGCAACGGCTTCTACAGTACCTAATTGACCTCTATCAGCATAAATAAAATTACCATCTACACTTATTACTTGGCCATTTTCATCCTTAGTTACATCAACATCTAATCCCATCATTATAGCATGGTCCCAAGACCATTTCATCTCGGTAACAATGAATACAGGTAAAATCCCCATTTTTTGGGCATTAACTGCTACTTCTAATAAAGCAGTTGTTTTACCGGAATCGGAATGTCCACGTAATAATGTAATATGACCATGAGGAATACCTGGTAGTGATACCATTTCCTGCCAAGCAGGAGATAATGGAATCCATTCCTGGTCTTTAAAGGTATTATTTGCAGTTCCTAAGCCTTTAGCAGCTTTAAACTTATCAAGGGAGAATGTCCCCTTAACAGCCTTAGAGATATCACCTCCAAGGCTTGTTTTTTTCTTAGCCATTTAATTAGTCTTTAAATAATTCTTCGAATTCATTTTCGTTAAATGTTTCTTTTTTCTTAACATTCAACGTATAACCTGTATCTTTAGATGCTAATTCCTCAGCTGAGATATCAGGATTTACAACATCAGGAATTGATTCTTCTGTTGATTCAGGGTTTAACCAATCTTGAAGTGCAGTTTTCATTTCATCATAAGAATATTTCTTATAATATTTTAGCAATTCAGGTTGTTCAGATAACCATTTTTCTACTGAAGTGTTATCATCTGATAATGGAGTTTGTTTTGGTTTAACCCGGAGTGAAGTTTGTGGATAAGGATTACCTTGAACTACTTCTACTGTCATATCTAAACCGGCTACAACATCTGTAAAGTCGCCATAATCTTCATCAGCAGCATAACTAAGCAATTCTTGATATACTTGTTTTCCAAATTCCCAAAAACGTACGCCTTTGTTTTCTTCACCTCTAACAATAACGGGAGCAAATACTCTCATTTTAGGCTCTAACTTTTTAGCTAAACGCCAGTTTTCAGGTTCAGATGTTTTACGTAGTTCTTTTGAGAACTCTACAATAGGATCTTTTTCACCATAATTAATAGGTGAAATCATTGTTCTGTTTCCAATCCCATAATGAAAATATACTTCACTAAATGGATTGTCTTTGTTTTCCTTATAGGGTACAAATCGGATTTGTGATTTGCCCATAGGAGCTTTCCAAAAATACTGACTTCTGTCAAATTTTTGTTGGGTTTGTTGGCCTTGTGGGGCTTGAAGTTGTTCTAACTTGCTTGAGATTAAATCTAAATTCATGTTTATAACGTTTTTTATATAACTTAATTAATGTAATAACTTATTTTTAGGTATCCAAATTAGAAATTGATTATTTCGTGAACTTTGGTATCTAATTTTTTTAATTCTCCTCCTGTAGTCAATAAAATACAATTGCGATGATCTTGCCAGTTTACTCTATAACTTGTGTCTAATCTACCTTCATTTAATGAACGAATTAAATCATTGAGAGCATTTATCGTATATAATGTGTTGGATTCTTTTTTTCTATGCAAAAGAATAGTATTCTCTAATATAGTATCAGACATATTAAAGGAATCTACATTGTATGTGCACACATACTCGTTAGTGGATTCTACATATAAAACAAATATTTTATTGAATAATATTTGGTATTGTTCTTTTATAGTATCTACAGTGGATTCTAGTTGTTCTTTAGTAGTAAAGGTGCAAAATAGTTTATTTGCCAAATCGTCAAAATTAATATCGTAATCCATAATAAATATTATATATATTTTAAAGAATTATAGTTTAGACCATACGCTGCCTTTACTACAAAACCGTTAATTTCTAATAGTTGTTTTATTGTTTTTAATACTTCCTTCCCATCACCAACTGCATAATCGATTAAGAATGAATCGTATGTGTATAATATAACCTTACTTTGTTTATCTTCCAAATATTCTATGACTTGTTTTACAGAAACTACATTATTGTGCGTTTCTGCGGACTGAATTACATAATTTAGTATTTTATTTGGTGTAGGGTTTTGAATTTGTTCTTTATCTAGTATTTTACCTCCTACTAGCTCTAATTTTCCTGTAGCATTGAATAGGGTCCATAGTTTATCTATATATTCATTCATTGCTTTAAAGAAAGGTATCTCTTTATATTCTTTAAACACACCTCCATATAATTGTTTGAAGGTTAGTTCTTTAGATTGTTGATATTCTTCAGGAGTTAATTCTTCTTTACCAAAATACATACGTCCTAATTGAGTATGGACAGAACCTCTGTCTAATGGAAAATCGATTAACTTAGCCATAATTCTTACATGATAAGCATCGTAATCAAATTCAAAAAACATATCATTTTTAGGTATAAATGCTGTTCTTGAACCGTCATTTTTATTTAAAGCAGCGAAGTTAACGCCATTAAATGAGTTTGTGGGGCGGGTGGTGAGATTATATAGGTTGTATTTAGAATACACTGTGTCTGCGTGATAAAACCATTCTTTTTCATGGTATTTAAAATGTTTATCGAAATAATCAGGGTGAACTTTTAATCCCTGTTCTTCAATTGATTTAAATACTCTAGGGAAAGTATCATTATAAAATTTATTTATTTGTTCTGGGATCTTTCTTCTAATCTCTTCAAACATTTTTTCCTCTTCCTCATAAATTTTTGAGATCGGTACCAACGAGTTACAGAATGGTAAGTGACCATGCTTATCATAAATGCGGGTCCGAATAAGAGAATAATCCATGTCAATATCATAACTTATATCTATTAATTTTGGTGAATCAAAGTGGTATAAACACTCTTTTTTATTTATAGTGTATATTTTTTCATATTTAGATTCTATCCATTCTATAACTTTATTTAAAGGTAATTTAAATGCCTCTGAATGGTTAATTGGAAAAATATATCCTTTACTTTCAATTGTTCTAAAATATACAAGACAAGGTGAAGTCAAAGCAGAATGATATTCATCATTCATTGGAATAATTCGAATATAGCAGTCTGTTCCTTTGCAATACAGCCTATTTAGCTGTTCTTCTGTTTCGACAATATAATACATAACCTTTTATTCATAACTTAATATCCTTCAGAACTTCTATCTATTGGAGGTGCCAATGTACTAAGTTGAGCTTGGGAAACCACGGATTGTTGTGGGATATTTCTTATCTCATTTGATGGGGCACCTATTTTTTCTAATTCTTGTTTTACTAATGTACTAATTTGATTTTGAACTAACACGTTACCTGCTAAAAGTATTTTATCATCCGCTTGACCATGGGTTTGGCCACTCATAATAGTACCATCCGCCATTATATGATAATATCCTTGATAATTGCTATTATCTTGTTTTACTGTAAATTCATTTCCTGCAGTATATCTGTTAGATATTAACTCTAAATTTGGTTTTTGAGCAAACTGGATTGGGTCATTTAAATATGCTTTAAGTCCTCTGAAACTTTTATTTGCTTCTTCTAGTAATCTTTGATTAGTATCTAGAATACCTTTTTGAATTATACCATTTCTATCTCTAGAATCTCTAATAGGACCTGAAATTTTCCAAAATAAAGAAGTTACTCTCCATAATGAATAATTGTATTCTCCACCTTGTTGTTCCAAATCATTATAGGCGTTTTCAGATATTTCTCTAATAATTTCGGGAGTTTGATTAGCTCTTTTAGCAAAGTATCTAATTATTCTTCCTTTTTTATAATCTTCTCCTATAGGTTGAGGAAAATGTGGTTCAGGATCTTTTCCAAATTTTAACAATTCTACATTAACAGTAGCAGAATTTGTTCTACTATATTGATCATTATTAACACCGGGCATGGTATTTCCAACTTGTCGTTGTCTTCTATTAGGGTTTGGGATTAATCTTTTTTTATTAGGGGAAGTTGGATTAGGCCCTGTAAAAGATTCTCCATTAAAAAGTGTATGATAAGCACCCTCATATGGTTGACCATTATTTTCTTCTAAAAATTCGGCGCCACCTGTAATAAGGTTTGCATTAACTAATCTTTTTGGTAAATATCCCATATTATATTCTTGGTGTCCCTCCTAAATATCTAATTTCTTCAGCTCTTCTACGTGGGACTTGACTTGAACCTCTATCAATTCTACGTTGTAATTCGTTTATTAAACCTTGTATACCCCTATCTCTATAAGAAATAATTATATCATTCCATAAAGTACCATAATTGTAAGCACAATCTACAAATACTACTTTAACTTTATTAGGTAATTGATCATAATCAACATTATTAGCAGCACAAGCTCTTTTAACTTTAGGAATAAATTCAGATTTTAATCTACGTTCTAAATCTAATTTAGCTTGGTTTCTATCTATTGTATCTCCTTTTTTAACAAATCTAACATTACCTGTTAAAGAAGTAATTGTATTACTACCATACCCAATTACCCATCTATATTTGTCACCTGGGTTTACTTCTACTTTACTATCCCAAGTTCCACCAGAATTACTAATTTTAAATCTAAATACAAAACCACTATCTGCTGTAATACCATTTTGACCAGCTGCTATTAAATCAGGATATGCTATTTTAGCTAACCCTTCATTATCTTCAATAAATTTAATTATTAATAAAGTAGGATTATCTGAAATATTAGGATTTGGATCTGGATCAGTTTGATTTTCTTGTTCTGGGACTGCGTTATCTCCAGGTAAACCATTAGGCTTTAAATCAAAATTACCAGTAGGTATAGCTGGGTTATAATCTGTGGATAAAGTTGGGATATTTAATGGGGTTAGTGGTGATTTTTTAATAGTATTAACAGGTTGAACAGGTTCTCTACGTTCTATTGTTTGATTTTCTCCTCTAAATATCATTTGTCCTGTTAATTTAGTTTTCCATTGATTTGAATCAAATGTATGGTCAATAGAAAATACTATAAAAGCAATACCTTTGTTTTGATATCTAACAGGTAATCTATCATTAGGTAATAAAAAGGCATTATAAGGCATTATACCTGTAAGACCGTCCATTTCTAGATCTAAAGTTAAAGGGATTAGTAAGGTTGATGCTTTATCAGGATAATATTTTTCGTTTACGTTATTTAAATCAGCAAAAAGATTTATTAAAGATTGAGTTGTTCCTGATTCAACTTGTTCATCTAATGTGTAAACATGAAAAATTTGATCAAATAATTTTTGGAGGGATTTTAATTTAGCTTGTTTTTGGTCTTCTTGAAGCTTCCTAGTATCATTAGGTATAGAAGGAATTATTTTGGGAGCGAATCTATCTCTAACGTTTACATTTAACTTTTGGTAAGTTAAAACATCTTCGGGGAATTGTTGTATACCTCCATCTTGCCCTTGAGCTGCAATTACTATTTGAGCTGCTAGTTTTGGGGAAATTTGAGAACCAAAAGAATAGTTATAAGTTAAAGATTTTAACCCAAAATTAGGTATTTCAATTAAATCCCTAATTTCTTCAGTTCTATGTTCATCAATTATTCTTACTACATGACTACAATCATCAAAAAAGACTCTAAAATTGTTTATTTTTCCTAAAGCAAGTGTAATACCATCTAATATTTTAGTAATGTATTCTAATAAATTAACTTCTTTATTAGAACTATTATTTTCTAATAAATTTAAAGTTTCAATAGCAAAATTTATATTTACTAAAACATTCATTAATTTATTATAATTCCCTCCTGAATTAGGTATTGTGTTTAATATACTTTCATTAATCCTATTTAGTTCTTTATATTTGATTAAATTTTTAGGATCTGTGGTTTCTGTTTCTGTTGAAAGGGGTGAAAAAAATCTACCTAAAGCAATTTGTTCATTATCATTACCCGTGGTGTTTATCTTTAAGGGCACCATGCATACTTCTGGGTCTAGACTGGCTTGTAAGGGCCCTGTTTTCATTATAGTATTATCAGGGTGAAAATCGATATAAACTACGGGTCTAGTAGAGTCATCCCCTCCTATAGTGATATTTCCCTTTGTTTCATTAAACACACATACGTGTTGCAATAAAGCAAGTAAATGACCAAAAGTTATATACTGTTCTTCTTCTCCATCTGAAAAGCTTATATTTTCTCCCCCATTCTTAGAAAATCTAGCAGAAAATCCATGGAATAAATTAAGTGGGATAGGATTTAACCCATCTTTATCTAAATTTGAAACGTATCTCCAAGCATTACCATATGCAGCAAAACTTTCATTATTTTGTTGAGGGTATACAATTTTTCCCTCTTCAAATTTATATCCTTTATAATTGCAGGTACTATAAATTCGAGTTAATAAACCAGAATAAGATTTAATATCAGGTGATGGTGATGATTCAATTCCAGAGATATTAGTAGTTGAAATAGGTCTAACAAAATTATTTCCTATGGAAGTTGAACCAAATTGAGAGATTCTAATTCCTTTAGTTGCTCTTCCTATAGCACCCCTTCTTGCTGTATATTCATCTTTTTTTATAAAACTCATCTCTAACCCTATTAGATGGTTTTTTATACTTTCAAGAGTATTATGTAAATCAGATTTATATTTTTTAGATTCATTTTCTTTTGATAGCTTATCAAAATCAATTCCTGATGCCTTATTTATTCTTATAGATTCAAGCATAGAACCGGGTCCTATAACTACTATTTTACAATCATATGAACCATCAATTTGAGCTGTGTAGTTAAAATTAGTAACTCTTCCTAATAATGCACCATAGTTTCCAGAAGTTTCTTTTTTCTTTTTTTCTATATCCTGGAGTAGTTTATGTCTGTCTGTATTAGGAGCAAAAAAATTAATGGGGTTAATGGGTGTAGTAGTTATTTCACCAGCATTATTTATGTAAGGTGTATGTCCCCATTCTAAAAATACATGAACTCCTAAACTCATGTATAATTTATTTATAATTTCTAATTGTTCTAAATTATAAGCTTTAATACTTATATCAGCTTCTAGGGTAGTTCTCCATTTACCTCTTGTACCCACAGAAACATCAGTAATACCAGGTGTAGGTTTAAAACCTAAATCATCAGTACCTGGGATGTTATTTTGATTTCTGGTATAAGCTTCACTAAATGTATTTTTAGTAATAACTTGCCCAGGGGATGCACCTACTTTTATAGACCCTCCTTGAATTACGTTAAGTTGAGCTAGATCTGATTGGAAGCTACTATTTATTTTAGCTTGCTCGTCTTCTAGTTGAAGTAAAGGTTTTACAAGATCCTTTATAATAAGTTGATCATCTGGTAATGTTGTGGTTTGGGCTCCAGAACTTAATCGAAACCAAGCATTTCTGTTAGATAACCATAAAAAGTCTTTAGAATCTCGGGTTTGTTTATTAGTGATCTCTACACGATCATTTATCTGTTTCTGAACATAATCATCGAAACCTGTTCCTATAATATTTTTATATTTACCCGCCATAACATTTCTTACAATTCAGAATTTTCATTTTCATAAACACTTAAAGCATTGGATGCATTACCAGGAATTCTCAATTGAAAACCAGGTGTAACAAACATTGAATCACCAGGTACATCATTTGCCATAGCTACCACCCACCATAACGTTGAATCACCGTAAAAATCTTGAGCTATTAGGTCTAATCTATCTTCTGCTCTTGCTATAATATAATAATCATCATTACGAGGAGCAAGTGAAGGATAACGGTTTGGTAGATATCCTATCTTACCTGAAAG
>Ga0070745_1001352_pt1 | contig 13656 bp, 16 predicted proteins | sample VirMetDEL_Mar_4_FD_77438 | JGI IMG/M metagenome (GOLD analysis project Ga0070745, IMG submission 77438) | Aqueous microbial communities from the Delaware River and Bay under freshwater to marine salinity gradient to study organic matter... | ecosystem: Environmental > Aquatic > Marine > Coastal ...
TTGTTGGTGATTTCTCTAAAGCTACAATCGTTCAAAAATCTGGTATTGAAATTGAAATCGGTTTAGATGGAAATGATTTCACTAAGAACATGAGAACAATTTTAGCTGAGTGGAGAGGTCAGTTGTTTATTCAAAATAACGACACAACTGCTTTCGTTAAGGGTGTAATTTCAACATCTAAGACAGCTTTAGAAACTCCATAAAATAAATAGTTATGAAAATTGAAGTAAAAATTAAGAAGGGTAAAGGGGATTTTTTTCCAAGTGATAATTTAACAGATGGTTCTATCGTTAAAGTTCCAAAGTCAACGGCCGACGAATTAATACGAGGGGATTATGTTGAATTGGTTGATAAAACAACTCCTAAGACAACTAAAAAAACAACTTCAAAAAAGGGGTAACTATAATAAAAGCGGGGGAGGTTTAGGCCTCCCTTTTTTTTATCAACTATCAAAAGGGTTTTAATATGCCCTTTTTTTTGTATTTTTAAATTATGGCAACGATTGACGAAATAAACGGAAAGTTTGCAGATGTTAAAGCGGGGGTTAATACTTCCGCACATGGTTATTATGAATTTGCTGTTGATAACACACAAGGTTATGTTTTAAATGATACCTTTTCGACGGCTTCTTACAACTGGAAAGTTAGCGGTTTAATTACTTGCGATAATGTTTCAGCAACATCAACGTATTATGTTATTAGATTAGAGGAGGTTTAAAACAAACAAAACAATAAAATATGATTAAGTTGAGATTAAATGATGAAAAAAGGGTTGTTTACGATTCTTTTTCCGACATAACCTTACAGCATTTAAGACGGGGTTATGAAATTTTTAGCTACCAAGATAAAGACATTAAAAACTTTTTCTTAAAGGAAGGCTCTGAGATAAAAGAATCAAAGCTTTTTGATTTTTATATTGATTGGTTAAGTATATTTTCAGACTTAACAAAGAATGAATTAAGGAACATTTCAGTTGAAAGCAACATTGATTTAAGCTTGCAAAATCTTTTTTCTTATACAAAAAAGTTTATCTATTCGCCCGAACACGTAATTGATTTAAAAGAGTTAACGCATAAAGGAAAGAAATACAGCATTATTGAAGATATTAAAACGATAAATGGTGCAAGGCTTTATTTTGGAAATTATAACTATAATCAGTTTAAATTGTCGGCTCAATTATCAAGTAGTATTGAAGGAGTTAAAAACGGCAACGCTATTGATTCTTTAGTTCAGTTGTTAGCTATTATTTATACGGACGGCGATAATTCAAATGCTGGGATTGATAAAAGAATTCTTGCTTTTAAGGACCTGAACGCTCTTTACGGTTGGTCAGGTTGGTTTTTTTTTGCACTGCTTACAACCAAATACAAAAATTATTTCCAATCATATTCAAACAACCAAGCGGAGGCAGTTCTAAAGATGAAAAAGGAGAACTTGAAAAGAAGTATTTGCAAACTTTTTACTGGGAAGTTCATGAGAACGATGTTGCAAAAGACGGAGTTTTCAATACTCAAGGATTAACACCAAAAGAATCTGTAAGCCAAGCAGCTTGTTTTGATGTTTTAAGATACATAAATTTAAAAATGGCTTATAATAGTTAAAAAAATGGGTTTAAAAACGGTAGTAGATAAAATGGAAGAAGTGGCCAATGCTTACAGTGAAATTGGTCAATTTCATTATGGTAAAGTTTGGGACGTTAACGGGCGAATAGATTGGGTTTACCCTTTATTATTGGTTGAATGTCAGCCCGATTTTACAGGAGGCAAAGCACAAGACAACCTTAAAACGCTTAAAAAACAATATACTTTCAAGGTGTTTTTGTATGATACTTACAACTTTGATGAGCAAGCAACTAAGGATTTAGTAACAAAGCAAGACGAAGTTGAAAAGGTTTTTGAAAACTATCTCGGTGAACTTTCTAGTAAGTTAATGACAATACATGGAACTTTTGCAAAACGTGATGTAACTGAGGGATTTCATGGTTGGCATAAAGAACATAACACAATGTTAGTTCAAGTTTATACAAAGGTAATTGTAACAACGCCTGTTGATTGTACTACTGGAACTTTTGTTTATGTATGAAACTAGATTAAACATATTAGGGGCGTTCTTAGTGGATAAATTCAGAAATGAACTTGAGGCACAAGGACACGTCGCAAAAGGTGAGTTGATTAATAGCCTGCGCTATGAAGTTAAGAATACTGGTGCGGGCTATGAAATCAATATTTATGGCCTTGATTATGCTAAATATGTCGAAATGGGCTTTGGTGCTGGTCATTGGGTTAACCCTTATGCGCTTGCTGAATGGGTAGAAACTAAAGGTATTGCAAGCGGTGAAAGAGAGATAAAAAACGCAGCGTTTGCTATACGTAACAAGATATTTAAAGAAGGTATGCCTACAAGGGGTTCATATCAATTTAGCAAAAACGGAAGGCGTAAAGAGTTTATTCAAGCCGTTATCAAGGCTGAAAGCGATTATATTGCAAAGGAAATTTTAGGTATCTTTAAAGAAGAAACCGCAATTAAATTGCTTAATGTAGTAAGACAAAACAGCGGTAAATTTTAATAATTATGTCGTCAACTTTAAACACATACGGGAAAGCAATCACAACGGATAAGAGAGTTTGGAAAGCTACAACAAACAATGTTAACGCCGTACAAATGAGAATGGCTTTGTTCACTGATACAAATTACAGCGCAACGGCAATAGCTGACGTTATGCATGAACCAGACATTGGTACAACTGATGAATTTAGTTTTAATTTATCGCCAATGATAAAGCCTGTTTTTGATTTTTCTTTTTTGGATTTAGCTGCTGCAACGCCTATAAGTTTACAAACTTATCCGGTTGCTTTTGCTTTTTTTGAGGTTGAAAGCGATGGGACACAGATTTTAAGTGCTGGCGATATTGATACAATCCACAACATTACGCCCGATATATTCGAGTTTAATGCGTTTAGTTTAACGACTTATGATTGTGGAGATACAGGATCTGCTTCAAGAAAGTTTTTAACAAGCGCACCAAGTCCAGTTGATTTAGGGGTTGGTGAATCTTTCTTTTTAACAGTTAGCCAATGGACACTAGATGTTTCTGATAACAGTAAACAAGAACTTGTTATTGAAAAATATGACAGTACAGGCTCTTTAACTGGTACGGTAACGCAAACACTACTAAGACAAACTATAACAATCAACACTGTTACAAGGTATTATGCTTTAAATTCAACGCATAGAATAGGGCTGACGGCCTCAGATAGCTATTTACTTTGCTATGTGCGTGATATTAGTGGCGGTACTGTTAGAAGCGAGATTTTTAGATTTAACCAAGTAAGCAGATGTGATAAGGTTTTACGCTTTCATTGGCTTAATGAGTTTGGCGGCCAAGATAGTTACACTTTTGAGGGGGCTATAAAGAAAGCAATAGGAAGCGAATCAGAAACATACACTAAAGTTAGGCCAGTAAACCCATTAACAAGCGACGCAGGGGAATTAACTTTTGCTAATATGTACAACTACGAATGGGAGGTTTACACAGCAAACGAAACTAAAACCAATATTGATTGGATAAGCAAAATGATTAGAACGAACAAGGTTGCTGTTGAAATAGATGGGCTTTACTACCCTATTGTTTTAAATACAAAAGCATTGAATATTTACGACGAAATGGGAGTCGTAACTAATTTAGGGTTGAAGTTTAGGTTTGCAAATGAAAACATGGGTATTCAATAATGAGAGATTTAAAGCTTATAATATCTGAATTAAACGGCACCCATATAGGTGTTTTAGACTTAAAAGAAAGCAGTGATTTTGGTCTTAAATTAACGCGCTCAATAGCTAGTATTAAGGATATAAGCGCAAGAAAAACAACCTACTCACTGGATTTTAAGATTCCTAAAACTCCAAATAATAATGTATTGTTGTTTGGTATGAAGAACCTAAATAGTACCGATAAGACTATTTTAAGCAAAAAAAGAGTTAGAGTTTATTTAGAAGAAAATGAGATTGAAAGAGGCTTTATAAAGTTTCATTTATCGGAGTTATTAGATACTTATACAGCGACTTTTTATGGTGGGAACGCTGATTGGGTTGATAAGATAACACCTTATTATTTAAGTGATTTAGATTGGTCGAACTTAAACGAACCAGCAGCAGGGCAGGAAACTTTTACGTTCGCAAGAATTGATACTATTAACGCAGGTGATTCAACAAACTATGATATAGTTTACCCGTTTATTGACAGAAACAATACGGGTGCAAACTCCGATCTTAGACCTATTTTTTATGTGCGTAAATTCTTTCAAAGAGCCTTTGAAAAAATAGGCTATACATTAACAAGTAATTTTTTAAACTCAACATTTTTAAAAGGTGATGGTGCAGATTATAAGGGTCTTGCTTTTGACCCTGCCTGTGTGTTTACGGCTGATGAAACAAATATTGAAAGCACCAGAGCAAATTATAGTACTAACAGAATTTTATCAACTGATAATGACCCTAGTTTGTGGACTGACGCCTATGTGCTAGGAAAGAGAAGCGCAGGTGTTACAACATTGAGCAAGTTAGAAGGTTTTTTTAACGTTCTTATTCAAGATAACGGAACAACCTACAACACTTCAACGGGTGAATATACTGTTGCAGACACAGCTTATTATACATTTGATGTTGATAATAGTACACAAAAATATGGTTACTATCTATTTGGTTCATGGCATCTATATAATTTAGGTTTGGTTTCACCAGCAGTAAGACACCCTCCAAGTATTACTTTTTATTTAGTAGCTAATAACGTAAGTACAACCGTTATTGATGGAACTATTTTACATAAGATAGACTTCAACCCTTTACAAGCAAACTCAAACAGATTAAAAGGATATGCAAACGCTGGCGATGTTTTAACTTTATGGTTTGAAATTGATGATGACGCAAGCGGATTTACTGACGCAAGTTTAAACTCTCCATCTTTAACAAACTGGAAATATTCATTAGGTCACGCGGCTTCAATAAACGTTTTCAAAGCGGGTAAGATTAACTTAGGCGACCAATATGCAATAAACGGAACAATACCAGCTAAAATAAAAGTTATTGATTTAATAAAGGATTTTAAGACGCTGTTCAATCTTTATTTTGAACCCGATTTTAAAAACAACACAATAACTATTGAGCCTCGTGATGATTATTATCAAAATATTGGTAATGCTGAAAACATAACAAGTTTGATTGATTATGACAGCCCAATAACTATTGATTATAAACTGCCATATAAAAGGAATTTAATTTTTTCTTATAAAGCAGATTCAAACGATGGCTACTTAAAAGAATGGGAAAAGCTAAACAGAAGAACATACGCACAATATACCCATCAATTAGGTGATAGGTTTGACGAGGGCGACACAAACATCTCAACAAGTTTAATCTCTCCAACTATTCAAAGGTTTGAGGTTAACTCTAATATTGTAAGTTCCATTATTAGAAAGCATTATGAAGATAATGAGAACATCGGAAAAGGAATCAATACGAATTTCAATGTAAGGCTTTTCCAGGTTATAAGAAACCAACAATTTGATGAGCAAGGGCTTCCAAGACGTACAAACTCGCCTTTGGTTGTTACTTGTGCATTGATGGAAGAATACGGAAATGTCGCAACGATAGACAATAAACAGTTGACTTTTAACGGTGCAAATGGTTTAGTTTCTCAATTTTGGGCTAAGACAATAGCAAATTTGGAGGACGCTGCTATTCTTTCGCTAAAAATGAAAATTGATTATTACAAATTTCAAAGCATTGATTTTAGCAAACCAGTTTTTATTGAACACCCTGCGGACATTCGAGGTTATTACGTTTATGAAAGTATAGATAATTTTGATATTTTAAAAGATGAAGTTAGAAGCGTTAAACTTTTGAGATTCAAAAACTATCAGCCAATAACTATTGATACAAGTCAAAAAACTAACATTAACGAAAACACAACTAACAATCAAGGCGATACACCAAGCCCAATTTTTTACGTATTTGATGAATTAACAAATCCAAGTTATGAGATTGTTTACGGCGTAGATGGGAACGGAAATTTAGTGCCTTATTATTATATTTAAGACATGGCGGAAGAATTAATTTATAAAGTTAGACTTGACGGAACTCAAGAGCAGTTGCAAAATTTAGCGTTATTACAAGACGCTATAAATCAATTAAGCCAACAAAAGAAGAAGTTAAACGCAGAGGAAAAGGCGTTAAACGAAGAAATAAAAAAGGGTAATTTAACAGCAGCCGAAGCTGAACAAAAACAAGTCGCTCTTGCCCAAAAACAAGTTCAACTTAGCTTAACAACTAAGCAAACAAAAGACGAGTTTAGACAGGCGGAAAAAGCCCTTATGGACAACACTAAAGCTGTTCAAACTAACGAGGGAAGCATTGAGCAACTAAGGGTTGAATTAAGGCAATCTCAACAGGCATACATTAAGTTAAGTAAGGCCGAAAGGGAAAATGAAAAGATAGGTGGTGTTTTACAAAAGAGAATCGCGGCGCAAGACCAAGAACTTAAAAAGCTTGAGAAGGACATAGGTATTACAAGCCGAAGCGTTGGGGATTATGGCCAAGCTGTTCAAGGTGTTTTGCCTATGATGGGTAACTTCGGAAGCCAAGCACAAATGATTCTTATGCAGTTGGGAGGCATGAAAAAGGCCTTAATGACTATGGCTGGCGGAATGAAAGCAAGTGCTTCGGCAACAGGAGGAACAAGCAAAGCATTAAAGGTTTTCAGAATGGCTTTAATATCAACAGGTATTGGGGCTATTGTTGTTGCTTTGGGTTCTTTAGTTGCTGGTTTCCTATCAACTCAAAAAGGAATGGACGCCGTTAATAAGGTTTTAAGACCTTTAAGCGAGGTTTTCCAAACTTTGTTTGGGTATATTCAAGATGTTGCTTTAGGTGTATTTGACAGGCTTAAAGCTGCCATTGATAACCCTAAACAAGCTTTTATTGATTTAGGGAATTTGATTAAAAACAATTTTATCAATAGAATGACGGGGGCGGTTGATACTATAAAGGCTGCTGGTCGTTTAATAGTTGCAAGTTTTAAAAGTCTTGGATTAGGTGTTAAAAAGGTTCTTGCTGATGTTCCGCTTATTGGTGGTAAGATAATTGATAAAGAACAGCTTGAGAAAGATTTAGAAGAAACTAGAAAGGAAATTATTGACGCCTCAAAAGATTTAGGCGAAAGCTTGTTACAAACAGCAACGGGAGTTGAAGATTTACCTAGTAAAATTGCTAATACATTTAATGCAGCAGCAGAGGGAACGAAAGAAGCAATAAAAAGAGGTCAAGAAATTGACAAGCTAACAAAGGAAATTGAACAAGCTGAGATAAATCTTAACAGAGAAAGAGAAAAAGCAAACAGAACGTTTCAAGAACAAAAACAACTTGCTCAAAACACATTGTTAACTGACCAAGAAAGGTTGAAAGCTTCGAGGAATGCACAAGCTGCGCTTCAAAGGATTAGAGATTTAGATGTTGACCAGTTAAATAGAAAAATAAAATTAACTGAGCTTCAACAAATGGCCAACGATACGGATAGAGAAGGTCAAAAAGAGTTACAAGATTTAATAGCTGAAAGAGAAAGAGCAGAAGCAGACGCAATAAGCAAAAACACTGAGCTTTCTAATATGGCTAATGGTATAAGAAAGGCTGCTATTAAAGCAGAAGAAAAAGCCATTGAAGATAGAAAGAAAAAAGAAGAAGAAGCGTTTAAAGAAAAAGTTAAACAACTAAACGAATTAAAGGTTGCTACTGAGGACATCAACGCTGAGTTAATAATAAACGAAGAAGATAAAGAAAAACGCCTTGAAGAGTTAAGGTATGAAAGAGAATTGGCCGAAATTGACGCTTCTATTAAATTAGCTGATAATGATGAACAAATAACAGAGGCTTTAAATAAGAAAAAGGAGGCGTTAAGAAAACAGCATGAGCAAAACATCTCAAACATTGCCATTGCTGAAATGGAGAAAAGAAACGAAACTGAGTTATTAGATTTAGAAAAGAGCCTGTTGAATCAAGGTGCAAGCGAATTGGAAATTGAAAAAAGCTTGACCGAGAAAAGAATGGAACTTTTGAAAAGTGAAATTGAGAAGAAAAGAGAATTAGGAATTGAGGCGGGCGAGCAAGAGTTGGAACTTCTTAAAATGCAAAATGATAAGAAGATTGAAGAAGAAAAGCGAAAAGAGGACAGAAAGAAAGAAATTCAAGACGCTACTTTTCAAGCAGCGGAGGCTGCGAGCGACATCTATTTTCAAAATCAAGGTTTAAGAATAGAGAGAGATAAAGACAGGGAACTTGACGCGTTGACTGCCAAGCTTGAAAGCGGTTTAATTACAGAAGAAGAATATCAAAAGAAACGAAAAGAAGTTGAAAGAAATGCTTTTGAGAGAAAGAAAAGAACGGATATAGCACAAGCTTTAATTAATGGGGCTGTTTCCGTAACTCAAACATTCGCGCAGTTGGGTTGGCCTGCTGGGATATTAGGAGCATTAATTGTAGCTGCTCAAACAGCCACGCAGGTAGCTGCTATAAAAGCACAAAAATTCTCAAAAGGTGGTTGGATAAAAGGTGCAAGCCATGAACAGGGTGGCGTTCCTTTTACTGTTGATGGTGTTGGAGGTTTTGAGGCCGAAGGTGGTGAGGTTATTATTAACAAGAAAAGTGCTTCGATGTTTCCAGAAACACTAAGCGCAATCAATGAAGCTGGCGGAGGGGTTAAACTTGCAAAAGGTGGCCGTTTAGCAAAACCAAGTATTGCAATGTTTAGAAACGGAGGGGCTTTATCTAGTGGAGCAAGTCAAATGCTTGACACTGGACAGTTAAGATCCGATATAATTAGCGGAGTTACCCAAAGTTTAGGTGCGTTAAAAGTAGTAAATAACGCGAGCGAAACAGCAGAAGTTGCTGGGCGTGTTATTGAAATTGAACAAAATGCAACATTTTAACTTTGAATTTAATATATTTGTTTATATTGTTAATTTTTAAAATAAATTTATTATGAGTATTACGTGCACAGTTACAAGTAATTTAACCAATACTTGTGCAGACGACGCAGCAAATGCGGGTATGCAAGATTTGTACATGGTTTTTTCAGACCAAGTAGACACTGTAACAGTTGGTGTTTCTAACGCCCACACAATTACAGCGGTTTCAACAGTTGGAGCAGCTAAGTTCATCAGGATGAAGGCTCGCTTTGAAACTAAGAACATTGAAACAACAATGGACAGAACTAACTGGAACAAAAGAAGTGAAAGAGTTTTAAACGCTTTTATTCCTAATTTAAGTGCTACACACGCAGAGTTGTTAAACGATTATTCAAACGGTAAGAAATTATTTGTTATCGCTGCATTGAATAACTATTCTTCGGCTGATGTTAGAGAGGCAATCGTTCCTGGTTGGTGTAACAACTTAAAAGAAGAAAGCGGAATGATGTTAACTGTTAATGAAACAATTGAAGATTCAGTTGGTGGAGTTATTGGTTACAACGTTACTTTTACAGGAATTGCAACAGAATTAATGAGAAAGTACATTGGTACAATTACTGTTGAGGATGCTGCTACTGGTGAAACTGTAACATTAGGTTCATAATAATTATCATATAAAAAATCCTCCCTACCTATTGGTGGGGGGGTATTTATAGTTATGGCAAATAAAAAAAAATACGTTATTAATGATAAGTGTAGTTCTAACTGTTTAATGACACCGTTTGGAACTTTTTTACTTTCAGAAAAACAAACACAAGCAAACCTTAAAAAACTTTATGAGTTTGGCTTCAAAAAAGAAATTTCAATAGTAGAAGAAAATGACTAAAATCCTCACTAAAACGCAGGTTAGAACTATTGTAACAAACAACATTAATTTCGATGAATCGAATTATGATTTGAACATAGTTTATGCTCAAGAGATTGACTTAATGCCTGTTATGGGTGAGGCTTTTTACAATGATTTTCTAGGTGAAGTTGGTGGGTTTTCAGCACCGTATCAAACATTAAACGATGATTATATCCAATACATAGTTGCTTTTTCAACGGCTTATTTTTCTATTAAGAAAGATTTGTATAGTAAAATGGATAATCAAGGTGTAATGACAAATAGAACGGCTCACAGTGATAGTGCTGTTGAAAGGAAAATGAAAGCCCATTTATTAGAGTTAAGAGAGAGAATTTTTCACTATCAAGTTAAATTGGTAAAATATCTTTTAAATAACGCTGTTACATATCCGCTTTTTGATGATTTAGAAGCTGAACTTGTGCCGAATTTTAGAGATTTTTTACCTCAATAACAGAATATGTCAATATTATTACATAGAGATTCAACAGAGGACAATAAACACACCCCTAAAGGGTTTACAAGTGCCTCAAATAATTCTTGGTTAACACGTGATGAAAACGGCAACAGCGTCTATGATGATAGAACTGTTTTACCGACTTCAACATTTGTTGACGGTAGTCTTGCGCCTCCTACGGAAGTTACAGGCGACAATTATGTTTTAATAGATTTGGGAGGTGGTGCAGTACACTCCAACTGGGACGGTGCGGCTTATAATGACCATGTAAGATTTAATTCAAATTTTTGGATAAACACAAGCCCGAATGACGGTTATTTATGCTTTGATGATAATGTTAATTTATTAAAACAATATACAACAGCTAGTGGTTGGGCAGGTGTTGACACTACTATTTCTTACAATGTTTGTGCTATTTATGATACAACTGGGACTCCAACATATTATAGTTCTTTATCGGCTGCTATTACGGCTGCAAGTTCTGGAGAAACTGTTCAAATTTTAGCTGACATTACTGAAACAGGAACAACTGAAAGAGTACTAAAAGATGGTGTTAATATAAACGGAAACGGGCATACTCACAGTAATAGCAATGCAGGAAGTAATGACGCTGTAACGGATAATAACGTAGCTGTTAAATGTAAGATACTAAACTGGACAGTATCAAGGACTACGGGAACTGGATATGCTTTACATATTGACAACGCTTCATCTGAAATCGACGCAACTGGTAGTCTGTTTAAAAATGATGGTTCTCATACGGTAGCTTGTGAAGGAACTATTCTAAATTGTGAAGCTATTAACACTGCTGGAACTGGATTTATAGCTTTTGTTGGTAGAATATCTGGAACTGACTACGGTAAGTTTTATAATTGCAAAACTCTTTCTTCTGCAATAGGTTTTCAAAACCCAAAAGAGTTGGTTAATTGCATAGCAGAAACAACAGAAGATTCTGTTAAGTATAGTATAAATCCTTCTGGTGATATTCATATAGTAGGTAGTAAGTTTTATTCATCTGGTAGTTATGCTGGATATTTCAACAGTCCAGATGATTTACACATAACTGGTTGCAATTTTGATTCTGATGGAAATGTAGGTGTATATTTAAGTGGTTGTAGTCCTGCCGAATTTGTAGGGTGTAATATAAAATCAACTTCATCAAATGGCGTGTATGCTCTTTCAAGTTCATCTGTTAAGCTTGTTGGTTGTCATGTTGAAAGTACGGCTTTATACGGAATATCTGGGGCAACAAGTTCAGTTATAAAAGTTATTGATTGCTCAGTTAAATCAACAACAGCTTCCACGATTAAACAAAGTTCAAGTTGTACTTTTTTAATTAATGGCGGTGTTTTAGAGTGCGCTTATAATAACGCAGCAGGACATGTTATTGATATTACAGTTTCATCAAATACAACAAGGGTAAGCAATGCTGAATTAATTGTTACAAGTACTTCCGCTAATTGTATTTATTCAAGTATAGCTGAAACAGTTGTTTATACTCATAATACATATGCAGGAAGCCCAACAACGCCAGTACACGCAAACGTAACGCAAGGAAGCACAAACACAGAGGATACTTACGGAAACATACTAATATAAAAAATAATTAAAATGGCTAAAGTAATAAGACAAATTGTAGTTCAAGATAATTTAACAGGTACAATGAATGACGTTCCTAAAAGATTTATAGTTCAATATTATGATGATGTTGAAAATAGTGATTTACAGCAGATAATAGTTTATGAATCTGATTTAACAGCAGAACAAAAAACAACTTACGATAATTTTATTACATTGTGCAATACTAAAATTGCTTGATGGAGAGTAGTTACCTCATATATGTTGTTGGTTTGGCTCTTGTTGGTTGGCTTGGCAGAAACTTTGTGAATAGTGTTAAAGAAGATGTTAAAACTAACTATAATAAGCTTGCTGAGTTCATGCAGGACATCACTAAAAAAATGAATGATATTAATATTTCATTTGTTAACGTTGACAACTCAATTAAAAACCTATATAAAGACCTTAATCAATCAAATAAGCGTATCGGAATAATTGAAGAAGATATTAGAGATAATCGTAAAAGAATATCCGACCATGTTCATGATTTACGTGATAGGGTTCAAACTATTGAAAGCGTAAAGGTAATTACTGAACAATGTCTTAAGGACGTTGATAAAATCAAAAAACATTTAGATATAGAATAATATGAACTATCAGTTAGGAGAGAGAAGTAAAAAGGTTTATGATACATTACACCACGATTTACAATTAATAATTGACGAAGCTTTAAAGGATTCTGATGTTGATTTTTGTCTTGTTGAGGGTGAAAGGACTATTGAAACACAGCAAAAGTATTTTAACGAGGGAAAAAGCAAGGTTAACCCGTCGGCCTATGATAATATTTTAGACTTATTACACGTAGGAAAACATTTAACTCATCAAGTTTATAGAACTAAATCATGGGCTTTTGATTTTTGTGCTTATGTGAAAGGTTATAAAGATTCGGCTTATGATGTTTATCATTTAATGTATTTAGTTGGTGTATTTATCACAACGGCTAATCGTTTAAGACGTGAAGGAAAAATCAAAAGCGTTGTTCGTAGCGGTGCAAACTGGGATAAAGATGGTGTTTTAAAGCATGACCAAAGCTTTTTTGATTCTCCACACATAGAAATTTATAAAATAATTGATTGAGAAATGGGAAAATTTAAGTTCAAAGAAAGTAAAGTCGGAAAGTTTTTATCTGAACATGGCGCACCAGTATTACACACTGTTTTAGACGTCGCAGATGATATTTACCCGCCTTTAGGATTAGTTACTAAGGCCGCAGAGGGTTTAGGTCTTACAGGAGCTAAAAAAGAAGAATTAAACGAGGCTATTAAGGAATATGCTATTGATAGAGAAAAGCACCTTGAAATGATTTTAAAAGATAAGGCCGACGCAAGGGACATGCAAAAAGTTGCCCTAAATCAATCAGATAATTTTTCAAAAAGGTTTATTTATTACTATGCAATTTTTTGGGGTGTTGTTTCGGCTGCCTTTATTTTCATTATTTTATTTGCTGAGATACCCGAAAAAAACAGTCATTATGTAGATACCTTAATGGGGTTTTTGATTGGTACAATTATAAGCACAATAATAGCTTTCTTTTATGGAAGTAGTAAAGGTAGTATGGACAAACAAGAAGCAATTAATAAAAAATTGTAATTTCTCTATCTATATATTTTCATATTTTTTTGTTTGTGCCTCGCATTTATTTGCGGGGCTTTTTAATTTTTTTTATTTTTTTCTTGTTTATTAGTTTAATTTATTTTAAATTAGCACTTGTAAACATTTAAACAAAAA
>Ga0070745_1001353_pt1 | contig 13653 bp, 16 predicted proteins | sample VirMetDEL_Mar_4_FD_77438 | JGI IMG/M metagenome (GOLD analysis project Ga0070745, IMG submission 77438) | Aqueous microbial communities from the Delaware River and Bay under freshwater to marine salinity gradient to study organic matter... | ecosystem: Environmental > Aquatic > Marine > Coastal ...
ATCAGAAGAATGATGGAAAAACGGAGAAAATAACATGCCAGAATTCAAATACACATCAAAGCAAGAGATGACACCTCGCTTTGGTCAGAAGTTTGCCACTACCTATTATAGGTTCACAGGAGCAGAACGACTTAGATTACATCGACACATGAGGAAGTTATTGGAAGACTTCTTTGAAACGATTGATGATCAAACCATGCGAGCTCCTCTGAGAGGATTTCCAAGACAGGGCAAGCAACCCAACTATTCAGCATACGACATCTTAGAAGATCTCTATGATTATGTGGTAGCTGACTCAAAAGATGTACCATCAGGTATGTTGGGTCGTTGGAATAGACTTTCAGAAGGTATGACGGGCGATTGGGAGATCACACCAGTAAGTTCAATTGAAGAACACACACCTAGAGTTCAGTCTGAAAACTTTGCTCGGTTGTTTAGAGAAACTAAATAATTGTGCTTGCAACATACAAGCACCTATATCCTACTGTATTGAAAACCCAGAGCCCAAAAAGCCCTGGGTTTTCTTTGATCTAATAAATAATAGTATGAATGAGCAAGAGCAGGTGGGAGTGACTACGGCGCAGAGCCCAGTTGATAGAACTGAGCTGGCATACGAACTAGTTGAAGAACCCTCAGGAAAAACAGGACCCAAACCCAAACAACTCATAGCTGTGGAAGTATATGGCTATGAAGTTGGGCGTGGTCGAACCAAACGAGTTGTAAACCCTGATGATGTGTACAAACTAGCACAACTGGGACTAAATGACCGCGAGATTGCCATCTGGTGTGATATCAATGAAGACACACTGAGATACAACTTTGCGGACATTATGCAAAAAGGACGAGAAGAACTAAAGATAACTCTACGCAGAGCCATGCTAAAGAATGCATTTTCAGGCAATGCCGCACTACAAATCTTCTTAGCCAAGAACATATTGGGCATGAGTGATAGCCCACACGCAACGGATGATACCAAAGTCCTTCCTTGGACAGATGATGAATAATGCCATTGAGCTTAGCCCAACAGTCAATCGCTGACAGCGATCATCGCTTTAGAGTTGCCATTTGTGGAAGAAGATTTGGTAAAACATTCTTAGCCATCAGAGAGCTGGCACGATTTGCAAGACAACCTTCAAAGCGTGTTTGGTTCATTGCTCCTACTCGAGGACAAGCCAAAGGTATTGCTTGGGAAAAGCTCAAAGATAGATTGTTACAGTTGAATTGGGTAAAGAAGATTAATGAAAGTGAGCTCAGCATACTACTAGTAAATGGATCAACCATAGAACTTAGATCAGCAGACGCATATGATCGTATGAGAGGCTACAGAGTAGACTTCACAGTGTTTGACGAATTTGCTGACATGGATCCTCAGGTATGGACAGTGGTAAGACCTACCCTAGCTGACTCACATGGACATGCACTGTTTATTGGTACTCCCAAAGGCAATCAAAACTGGGCCAGAGGCATGTATGATCAACATCTCACCAACCCAGACTGGCAGAGCTTTACCTACACCACAGTTGATGGTGGCAATGTACCCGAAGAAGAAATTGAAGCTGCCAAACGAGACATGGACGAAAGAACCTATCGTCAGGAGTTTCTTGCAACATTCGAAGATGCAGGCAATCAAGTGTTTTATGCATGGAGTCGAGAGCATAACCTACTTGCATATGACGGCGCACCGCCTCGCAAGATAGTGATTGGCATGGACTTCAATGTAGGAAAAATGTGTGCGTGTGTGGGTGTGATTGAAGGTCGAGATCTACATCTCTTTGATGAGATTGTACTAACTTCAAGCAACACTGATGAGATGGTTGCTGAAATTCGCACGAGATACAACCACATACCTGCGAGCAACATCACAGTATATCCTGATCCTGCATCAAGACAAAACCGTTCAAGTGCTGGTGGTCGCACAGATCTAAGCATACTACAGAATGCTGGCTTTGTGGTCAAATGTCCCAATCGACATTCAGCAGTTAGAGATGGCATCAATGCTGTTAACAGTAGGTTATGCACGGCATCAGGAGAAAGACACCTCTATGTTGCGCCTACGAATAAATACACTATCGAGAGTCTGGAGAGATTGAGTTATCGAGAAAATTCAAATCAGCCAGACAAAGACAGCGGGTACGATCATATGGCAGATGCCATCCGCTACCTAGTAGATTTTATTTGGCCGGTGCGTCGTGCGGTAGAACCAAGACCCAACCAGCGTTGGGGTCACAAAATAGCGTAAGGATAAACTATGAGTACAGTTAACGAACAGATTGACGCCTTGGTTGGCGGAAACACAGTATACCAACAGTATGTGGAACAATGGCGCTATCTGTTGGTCAGCTACATGGGTGGCGATGACTACAGAGAAGGTGGCTTTTTACAACGCTATCAAATGGAAACCTCAAGCGAATACGGAGCAAGGCTACAGTCAACACCATTGGACAATCACTGTGGATCTGTTGTGCGTACATACAACAGCTTTTTGTTTAGAACACCTCCACAGAGAACATTCAACGAACTTGCAGGTTCAGCAGAAGTAGAAGACTTTCTCAAAGATGCTGACATGGATGGACGCTCAATGGATGCGTTTATGAGTGATGTTGCCACATGGTCAAGTGTGTTTGGACACTGTTGGATTGTAATGGCAAAGCCTGCGATCGGTGCACTAACAAGAGCAGATGAAATTGCGGCAGGTGTTCGACCTTATGTGAACCTACTAACACCACTGGCTGTATTGGATTGGCATTGGGCTAGACGACCATCAGGACGCTATGAACTAGACTACCTACGCTATGTGGAAGACATCAACGGTGATATCCAAATCATTAAAGAATGGACACCTGATGAAGTACGCACTATCGAAGTTGACACAGGTCAAGAAACCGTCTCAGAACCTCTCATTGAACCTAATGGACTAGGACGCATTCCAGCAGTGATTGCCTACAATGGTCGTAGTATGATTCGTGGTATTGGTGTTTCGGACATCGCAGATATTGCAGATGGACAGAGATTTATCTACAACCTCAATAGTGAAATTGAACAATCAGTGAGGCTTGACTCACACCCTAGTTTGGTTACTACACCAGACACACAAATTGGTACTGGAGCAGGTGCTATCATTCATATGGATGGCACTATGGATCCAGGCCTCAAACCTTATCTACTTGAATACTCAGGAGCAAGTGTTGATTCAATGCTGAGTACCATTGGCAAGACAGTAGAAAGCATTGAGAAGATGGCAAACATCGGTGCAGTTCGTGCTACAGAGGCACGCACAATGAGTGGAGTTGCTATGGAAACAGAATTCCAATTGCTCAATGCAAGATTATCTGAAAAAGCAAACAGCCTAGAGCTAGCTGAAGAACAGCTATGGCGTCTATGGTGTGCTTATCAGCAAGTACCATATTCCATAGAAATAGACTATCCAGGATCATTTAGTATTAGAGATACTGGCAGTGAACTCACCCAGCTAAAGACTGCGAAAGAAACTACACAGAATCCTGTGATTCAACAGTTGATTGATCGCAGACTTGTAGAACTACTTGGCGAAGATCCTGAAGAATATTTTGAAACAGAATCTGTAGAAATGCAGCCTACTCAACCTGGTGCTGAAAGAACAGCACACATTCAGGAAATGATTATGCAAGGCTACACAGATGAGCAGATCTTACAACTACATCCTGAAATCTCAGCTGGTGATATTGATCGAGCTAAAAGAGATCTCTTAGATGTCTAGAGGAGAAACCGATGGCTTATAAGAAGAAACAGAAAAAGAAGACCAAAAAAGGCAAACGCTACTAATGCCAGAAATAATCGGACCTATATTTAAAGATCCGCTAAATATACTACAATACTCAATATGGAGGTGCTAACGATGAGCGACCAAACATCGGAAATGGAAGTAACTGACGCTTCCGAACAAAACACAAGTCAGGAACAAGAGCGTGTTTACTCACAAGACGAGTTCGACAAGCACATGGCAGGACTAAAATCCAGCCTAGCCCGCAAGTATGAAAAGCAATATGCACAGTATGCAGAGCTTGGAGACTTGGATGAACTCAAAGAACTTAAAACCAAGGCAGAAACCAAAAGAGTGGAAGATGCCAAAAAGCGTGGAGAGTTCGACAAACTAATGAGTGAGCTTGCTGAAAAGAAGGACGCTGAAATTCGTCGTAGAGATGATATGATTCGTGAATTCAAAATTGATGTTCCTCTTGTGAATGCGGCTGCCAAGTTTAAAAGTGTAAACCCAGAGCAGGTCAGCAAACTATTGAGAAACAATATTAGAATGAATGAAGAATCACAAGTTGAAGTTGTTGATGACAAAGGTGAAGTAAGATACGGAGACGATGGAAAGGCACTAAGTGTTGATTCCTTTGTCCAGGAATTCCTACAAACGAATCCACACTTTGTCGGAGCATCAGCCGCTACCACTAATACAAATTCTAGTAATCCTAGAAACAGTGGTGCACAACGACTTGATCTCTCTAAGTTGGATTTAACTCGTCCTGATCATAGAAAGCTCTACGCCGAAGCGCGAAGAGCAGGCCAAATCTAACTTAATAAAGGAGAAACTAAATGGCTGAGAATTATCAAAGTTTATCTGCAAACTCAGATTTTGAGGTGCAGGTTCGTGCCGCTACAGTATATGCCGCACACGAAGCAAGTATGTTCCTAGGTGGACAAACAATCCCAGTAGTAAATGCACCAAACGGTCTGGTTAAGATTCCAGTTCTAAGTGGTGGTGCCGCTAGAACACTTGGTGTTGCTGGCTTTACAGACGGTTCTACTGGTACTGACTATGAAGATGTAAATGTTGATCAGATCACAACTTCAGGCAGTGTTGACATCGTATGTGACCTTATTGCAAGCCGCACTGTTGTGCGTGACCTTGGTGCTATTGACGCTACTGAAATCGGTCGTCAATTAGGTAACAAAGTTGCCGCTCAGTTCGACAGCAATGTTGGTGACCTACTTGCAACACTAACCAACTACGCAGAAGCAAGTGCTACAACACTCACAATTGAAGATATCTATGGTGCTATCGGTGCTATCCGTGCAACAGGCGAAATGGGCGCACTATTTGGCTTTGTTAGTGCTGACAAATATGGCACAATGATGAGCGAAATCGGTTCAACAGCATTTGCTGGTGGCGATTGGCAAGGTGCCGCACTACAGAGTGGCTCACTAGGTTCAATTGCTGGTTGTAACTTCTTTGTTACATCACACCTAACCAATGGTGTTGCTATCCTAGGTGGAGACGCAATGCGTATTGCAATGCAGAAGAATGTTGATGTTGAAGTTGCTCGTAGAGCAGAAGCAGTTGGTCAAGATGTGGTTGCTAGCCTACACGCTAAAGCCGCTATTGTTGACACAACTCGTGGTCGTTTCATCAACCTAGCATCTTAATCTTATTAGGGAGTAAACAGTAATGGCATTTATTAGTTCAGGTCAAACCGTACTCAGCTTTGCAGAGTATCAAGATGTCGTTGATCGTGATCAGCGTATCTTTGAGGCTAATGAGGGCCTTACTATTGATGTTGTAGAAGACCAGTTGATTCGAACAACGGAACGAATCCTAACTGAATTCAGAGCAAGTGATTGGTGGAGAGATTATTACATTTCAAATGCTTCAGGCAGTGTAAGTCGAGTGGACATTCCAGCATTGGATTCCACAAAGATTGTGGATCGCAAGAGCGATTTCACAGACCTGTGTGTATACAAAGCATTGAGTGAATATATTCTCCCTAACATTGCTGACTTTGGGAATGAAGACTCAGCGGAGAGGCAAAAGATGGAATACTATACATCCAGAGCCTCCCGCTTGTTCACAGAGTTGGTAATCGCAGGCGACTGGTATGACTTTGATGATGATGGCACAGTGCAATCAACAGAAAAGCTACGAGGCGTATCCAATCTGAGGAGAGTTAGATGAGATCGGATATTATCACAAAGTTAAAAGCACTCAGCGCAAACACGCTTGGTACTTTCACAGTGACTGAGGAACTACCTTGGTCAAGTGATAATACTCCACTCTATCTCAAAAACCTCAAGCGTATCTATGTAACTCCAACTCAAACTGATTTGGATCCTATACTAGATACACTGGATGGTTCAGGGTTCGCGACAGAGATCGCAACAACTACAGTCTACTACGCATGTGACGCAAAACAACTGCCCGCCAACCATACAACGCTAACAGAAGCTATTCGTAACTTTAGAATTAATTTTGATCAGGCGAACTGGAGTCAACGCAGAGTGACCGGTGAAACTGATTTCGAAGGTGACAGAATGGTGCAAAGTTTAGAGTTTGTGTTTGAGCGAACAGTTAACAATTAACAAAAAGGAAAAGCAAAATGGCAGATTATATCTACGCTGGTCCTGGCTCCGCTAATAAGGTTACTCTAACTGTTAAAGTTGCTAGTAATGGCGCAGACACCGGACTACAAATTCCAGCACTTCAAGATATTACTCTTGAAGCGGCTAACGATGTGTTCTCGTTTAGTTCATTAGAATCAAACGCGGTAACACAGGTTGCTACTGTATCCAGTAATAGCGTAAGTGGTAACATTGTTCTTGACAGTGTTAAGTTTTTTGGCACTGACCAAGGAACTTATACTTCAAGTAACACAGGTGCCGCATACGGTATCTTTGGTCTAAGTTCAGGAAAAGTTCGTGTAACATTCGATCTTTTCATGGGTGAGGACACTGGTAGCGGTGCTGACCAACCAACTGTTAGTGGTTCAGGATACATCACAGGTCTAAGTCCTAACATTAGTGCTGATAGCCCAGTTTGGGTATCCAGTTTCTCAATCGTTGGAGACGCTGACCTAACTGTTGCAATAGCCTAATTTTTTAGGTTAAGGTAAATATGAGTACAAGGGAGCAATCCCTTGTACTTTTACCCTTTAAAAGGAGATCGACGGATGTCAGAATTAGACAAAATGCTTGCACAGCAATCTGAACAACAACTTCGAGCAAGTCTGTTGGCAGAGATTGCAAAATCCACAAATGAAATAAGATGTGCCAGGAAAGACATTGACAAAGCGTCAAGTCGTCTTGGATTCCTCACGGCACTAGCAAATGAAATGATCAATCGACAAGGAGATTCAAAGTGAAACTATCACAAATTGCAAAAAAACCACAACTGGAATTAGTTGTGATCGATGATGAAGATGTAGTAAAAGAGTTCGGCGAGCCATTGGAGTTTCACACCTGGGATAGACAGCCCATGGATGTGTTTTTAAAACTCAGCAGTGTCAACCCTGAAAATCAAGGAGAGATAATTAAAGTTGTAAGCGAATTGGTATTGGATGAGAAAGGAAACAAAGTTCTTACTGATGAAAGCGTAATTCCGGCCTGGGTATTGATCCTTGTAATGAATAGGATTGTTGATAGCCTGGGAAAGTTACAGAAGCCGGAGTAGAGCTAGAGTCGCCCTTGGCCCGGCAAGTGCTGATGATTGATACTATAGCCAGTAGATATCACTGCTTGCCAAGTGAAGTAATCCAGAGTGCAGATACATTTGATTTATACATTGTAAACACTGCATTGGACTTACACGCAAAGGCAAGAGAACAAGAGGAGAAAAAGAATAGAAAAGGTCCGCCACCAGCACCAAACCTAACAGAAGACCAAATGAAGGCTATGTTAGCCTCCGTAGAAGAGAAACAAAATGGGACTAATAAAGAACACAATCACATTCAGTCTAGTTAAAAAAGCACGAGATTTGAAAGGTGTACCTGCAGAAGCATTTGATGTGTGGGTTAAAAACACACCTATCAAAACAGGTAATGCTAGGAGAAGAACCACACTGGTACGCAACACCATGATTGATGCTCACTATGATTATGCTGTTCCATTGGATAGAGGTCATTCAAAGCAAAGTCCACAAGGTATGCAAAAGCCCACAGAGGCATTTTTAAAACGCAGACTTGGACAAATAATAAGGAAAAAATAAATGGCAGACCTAACATACAAAGTCGACATTGAAACCAAAAGGGCCAGTGCCAATCTAAAAGCACTACAAGCACAAACAGGTGGTATAACCAAAGCCTTTAGAGGTCTTGGTGTAGCTATTGCAGGTTTTGCCTCAGGTGCCGCTATCAAAGGTATTGTTGATGTAACAGCACGATTTGAAGATCTACAAACAACCTTAGGCAGTGTATTTGGAACTGCTGAAAAAGGTCAACAGGCATTTGCCGCAATTCAAGCACTGGCAACAAAGACACAGTTTGGCATTGAAGATCTATCAAACACATTTATTAAACTTGCTGGTGCAGGTATTCAGCCAACACAAAAACTATTAAAAACATTTACTGATACTGCCGCTGTTACCACAGACCAAATTGGTACACTACAAGCTATCACAGACTTGTTCTCAAGAACCACACAAGGTGGACTTGGATTGGAAGAACTAAACAGACTGGGTGATAGAGGTATTCCTGTGTTTGAAATCCTAGCACAAAAGCTGGGCATCACAAGAAACGAAGTGTCAGAATTTGGTAAAAGTGCAGAAGGTGCTAGAAAGATCACTGAAGCACTGGCTCAAGGATTGGATGAAAGATTTGGTGGTGCAACAGCCGCTAGATTGGGCAACCTAAGCACATTGATGAGCAACTTCTCGATTGCAATCAAAAATGCCGCAGGCTCAGTGGGCACAACAATGGGTCCAGCACTCAAAAACTTGATCACACAAATCACAGACTTCATTACCAAGAACCAAAGTCTTGCAGAAACAATTGGTACAGTATTGGGTGCCGCACTCAATGGTGTTTCATTCTTGTTCAGTCAACTTGCAGAAAATGCAAAACTGGTAGGTTCAGCTGTTACAGGACTTGCTGTGGCAATGGGAATCAAAGGCCTCACAGGAGTACTGGGCTTGTTGACCAATGCATTCAAAGCACTTACCGTAGCAATGGCAAAAAACCCATTTGGACTTCTAGCAGTTGCGATTGCAAGTTTGATTGCATACCTATCATTTGAAAATGGTTTGGGTAGAACATTTGTTCAAATCAAAGCCGCATTGGATGTGTTGGGTGTGGCATTTGGCAAGTTTACTGCATTCTTACGCGAAAAGGTTGGTGTGGTTGTAACTTGGCTCAAAGATAGATTCTATGATTTTATTCAGATACTAATTGACAGTTACAATGCTATTGCTGGTATTATTCCTGGACTGGACAAGGTTCAATCAAGTGCAAGAGAACTTGGTGGTGTCGTAAGTGACAAAGTTGGCAAGGCGTTGGATTATGCCGCAGGCAAAGCCACGGAAATGAAAGATGCTATTGTTGCCGCAATACCACCTGAAGTGTTGGAACAGTATGCAGATCTAAAAAAAGCAGTGGCAGATGCTGGCACGGCATATGATGAAACCATTGCCAAAGCAAAAGCCGCAGGCACAGAGATCAAGAAAACAGCAGAGATACCAGGTATCAAAGCTGGAGGAGTTATCCTACCCAAAACACAAACCAAAGAAGAAATCAAAAACGCCAAAGCAATAGCAGACTCAATGAAAAGTCTCACAGATAGATTGTTGCCATTAAAAGCCGCCAAAACCAAGTATGCAGAAGAAACAAAACTGTTGAACGAAGCTCTAAGAGCTGGCAAAATAACAACAGACGAACACAAATTGGCACTCACAAATCTAAACAAAGAATATCAACAGTTCCTAGCAGGACAAACCACTGCCGCAAGAGATTGGAGCACTGGTTGGAAAAATGCAATGGACAACTATATCAAAGATGCTACTGATGCCGCGGCCGCCGCAGAAAGAGTGTTTACCAAAGCCACACAAGGCATGGAAGATGCCATTGTAGGATTTGCAAAAACAGGCAAGTTTGAATTCAGATCACTGTTGAACACCATTGTTGATGAACTGTTGAGAACACAGATAAGACAGTTGTTTGCAAACCTATTCAGTTCAGGTGCTACTGGTTCAAAAGGTGGTAGCAACATTTTCTCAAGCATAGGCAAACTGTTAGGCTTTGCCAATGGTGGAATTATCCCAACCAATGCACCAGTTGTGGTTGGTGAAAAAGGCCCAGAATTACTGGTAGGTGCACGAGGCAACAGAGTAATACCCAACGATCAATTGAACGGTGGTGCTACACAGGTTGTTTACAATATTAACGCTGTTGATGCTCGCTCGTTCAAAGAGTTGGTAGCGAGAGATCCAGCATTCTTGTTTGCCGTATCTGAACAGGGCAGACGCTTATTACCAGGAGTAGCATAATGGCATTTCAATGGGTATTTGACAGAGCTGCCTCACTGAGTGTGGATCTAAAAGCACAAGTAGGGCAGACTATCACACGCAACCAAACAGTTCGTGCAGTAAGCAGAGGTAATGCCATTCGCAAGTTTACTGTACAACTACCAAATGGCTTGCGTTGGCGAGACATCGCAGACGAAGTACAAGATATTGATGCGGCAAACAGATTTACAACAGAATCTATCGCAATATCAAACTCAAACTACACAGACATATTGCATCATGGAGACATTGATGGCACCAGTTACACAGTGATTTGTGTAGAACTACCGCAGTGGACAATTTCACCAGGTGGCATTGTTAGTTGGAGTGGTCCTTTTGTATTTTATGAGTCAACAGTATGATAGATCTTAGTTCAAATGTTGCTGTAGAAAGTGCAGTATTTGTCAAATGGGATATTCCTAACTTTGAGGTAGCATATATCAGCGATTATCACACTGATGTAACTATTGATACAAATGTTTACACCAATGCAGGCAAACTGTTGAGCATTAGTGCTATCAACAACGAACTAAAAGCATCACCCAGTGAACTTAGTATTGCTCTTAGTGGTATTCCTACTGGCAGTATCACCAATATAATGAATGAAGAGATCAAAGGCAGTACAGTTGAGATCCGCAGAGGATTTTTCAACCCTACAACACACGCACTACTGAGTTTGACACCCAACGACAATCCTGTATTGAAATTCAAAGGTGTTGTGACCAATTTTAGTGTAAGTGATGACATAGATGTGATTTCAGGTGTTGCTACAACCACAATAGTGTTGACCTGCAACTCAATCGTTGAGATATTGACCAAGAAAATAAGCGGACGCAGAACAAATCCAAGAGATTTCCCATCAGAATCGTCAATGAATCGCGTGCTAGCCTTAAGCAACAGTAATTTTCAGTTTGGAGCACCTAAATGAGTTTTTTCGGTGATGTATTAGGCTTTATTGGCGGTAACGGCATTGCCAGTAACCTAGCTAGAGTGGCAATTTTAGGTTTTGCCACTCGCTTGTTAAACAAAAACACCAGTTCAAACGATCGACCCACAGAAGAATTGGTAGATCCAGGTGTTAGAGTACAGCTCAACCCCAGCACAGACAACAAAATACCCGTTTTATATGGTGAAGCATTCTTTGGAGGCAATATCACCGACGCTGTTCTCAGCAGTGATTACAAAAAGATGACATTCTGTCTAACATTGGCAGAATCTACTGGCAACTTGTTGAGTACCGCAGCCGCAAGTGCCTACACATTTCACGAACTTTACTTTGACAACAATAGAATCGTATTCAAGTCAGATGGTGTAACTGTTGATTACACCCTAGACCAAGAAGGTAACCAGGACATCAAACACCGTGACCTGGTTAAGATATACCTTTACAACGGACAAACTGGTGTTGCCCCTGACGGTAGTGGTGCAACTATCCCTGCACCTAGCACCGTTATGCCTAACTGGACCGCTGGTACACATCCTATGACAGGATTACTGTACGCAATCGTTGAGGTAACCTACAGCAGAACTGCTGGAGTAACTGGGTTGCCAAATTGTGTGTTCCATTTAGAAAATTCAATGACCTTGCCAGGCGATGTGCTCAATGACTATATGCAGAGTGATCGCTATGGCGCAGAAATCAGCGCCGCAGACATTGATACCAGTTTAACCTCACTTAACACATTTGCCAGCACAGGCTTTAGTTACACAGATGCCAACAGTGTGGTACAGACAGGCACTATTGAAATTAATGGCTTGGTGGATACATCAACAGATGTGTTAAGCAATATGACAGCACTCGCAGAAGCTGGCAGTGCATGGATGAGCTACAATGTGCATGATGGTAAGTGGAGTGCGATCATCAACCAAACAGGCACAAGTGTAGCCAGCATCACCAACAGTCACATTATTGGTGAGATATCAGTAGGTGGTACAGGACTTACACAACTACACAATGCCGCTGATGTCAGATTCCAAAACACAGACATTCGTGACAAAACAGACTTTGCTAAAATTAATCTACCTGCTGGTGACCTATTTCAAAATGAAGTGCCCAACACACTACAGTTGAGTTTGCCATTTACAAACAAACAAAATGTAGCAATCAAACTGGGCGCACAAGCACTCAAGCAGGCTCGTGTAGACAAGATTGTTTCTTTTACTACAGACTACAGTTTTATCAACATACGAGCAGGTGAACTGATTGATATCACAGACACAACCTTTGGATTTACCAACAAGTTGTTTCGTGTTATTTCAGTTGAAGAAGAAGAAGGCGATGATGCTACTATCCTAATCCGTTTCCAATGTATGGAATATGATGCAGATGTCTACAGCTTCTCTGTTCAAGAAGTTGAAATTGAAACAGATGATGGATTACTCAGCGTTGGTGCTATTGGAACACCAGACACACCCATTGTACAAACTGTGCAAGAAAGCAACATGCCAAGAATCAATGTAACAGCAGATGTTCCAAGTGGTATTGTTGATACAATGGAGTTTTGGCTTACATTTGATGTTGCAGTACCCAGTGATGCAGACAGAGTCTACGAAAGAATTGGTGGTGTAAGCAATCCAGATGGTAGTTTACTTGAGGAAAATGACACAGTTAGCTTCAGATACAGTCAATTACAACAAAGCAATTTCTTTATTAAGGTAAGAGGTGTCAACAACCTCACAAGTGGTCCTTTCTCAGCACCAACTGGACAAATTGCATTTACACCCACAGTGGTTGCTGACACAGTAACAGACAGCCCAGTAGCAGGCATTGGTGGAACTCTAATGTCCTTGGGCTTGCTCACACTGTTGAACAATGTAGATGATCTACTTGCAGTATTCAATGGCGAGAAGTCAATCAAAGACGCACTCAAAGATATTTTCTTTGGAGCAGGAGTTGATGATCCTGATGATGCGGCAACAATCCTAGCAAGTGACCCAGCGTTCTTAGAGGCTGTTGGTGAAGCAGTTAGTGATGTTGGCACATATTCAATTGATGCACTAAACGATGTAGATACCACTTCAACCACACCAGCAGTCGGAAATTTATTGGCGTGGTCAGGCACCAACTGGGTACCTATTGACCTTAGCAGTTGTGTTGAATGTAGCATTCCAGATCTAATACCTTCGCCACCAGATCCACCAGAACCACCAGGGCAGTGTTATCTTTCAATAACAGCCAATTATCCTGCAGATAGAACTGCATGGAACAACAGTGCAGAAGCACAAATCGAAGGTGCTGATCCAGACAAAGCACCTACTACTGGCAGTTATTATATTGTGTATGATGACCTAACACAAGGCGTTTATGCTCCTTTGACCACAGGCACAGGCAATGTAAAACTATACAAGAGTGATGGTACATTAGTAGAAACATTGGCAGCAGGTGCTCTCACGATCACAGACAG
>Ga0070745_1001354_pt1 | contig 13645 bp, 8 predicted proteins | sample VirMetDEL_Mar_4_FD_77438 | JGI IMG/M metagenome (GOLD analysis project Ga0070745, IMG submission 77438) | Aqueous microbial communities from the Delaware River and Bay under freshwater to marine salinity gradient to study organic matter... | ecosystem: Environmental > Aquatic > Marine > Coastal ...
GTTGTGCCCCATATTTTGGAGCATTTTTAAGACGATTATGGCTGAAAATAATTGCTCCAATGGAAAGACCTAAAAATAGCATGGCGCTTCTTGCCTGAAACGCCATTATTCAGGGACGACTAATTATAGATGAATACCCTTGTAACCCTAGAGCAAATAACCTTTTCAAGGTATTTTTCGGAGTCTTTATTGTAAAAGCAATAGTCTCTCTATCGTTGTTATGGAAGATTGGTAAGTTCTCTAAGCTTTCATATATCTTTGCGTTAATAGCAATTGAAGGGATATAGTACGTACCATCAAGAATGTCATTTGTAGTTTTATTTATACTTGATTGAGTAACTGTGGCTTTCAAACTCAAATATTTATTTGGATTTGTTTTTCTTAGTTTCAACGCACCCAGTCTATGACTCAATTCCTCTATTGAGATTGGTAGTTGCATATCAGGTTTATCGGTGTATTGAACTTTTAATGTCTTGCCCTTACGACTATTTTTTACAAAAATCCTTGTCCCTTCTCTTTTTAGCATCCTCTTTAAAGCTTTTGAGCGTATACCAATGATCTCATTACCATATCGATCGATGAGAAGATCAAAAGCAAATATATTTGAGTTAGGTGATAGAAATAGGGGGGCTCCATCTCCCAGTTGATCTATAGCGTTGAGGTCAATTAAGGCGAAGTCCCGTATAAGCGATTTGTGGTTACTTGTAAGGTCTACCAATTTGTTGAATACATCAATTGTAGTAATGGTATCAGCAAGAGATCGGTGTGCTTCTGGCTGTTTGATATTAAGCCGTTCGCAAACCTTTCCCAGTCTAGGCCATCTTTCATAATCAAGAACAGATTGGCTCCATTTCATTACACAAAATCTTTTTTTAGCTGTTATCCCAAAGGTTTGGAACAGCATTTGGCAGTCAAAGTCTACATTAAAGGATATTATTGTTTTTCCTTCTAACAACTCAATTAAGGTCGCTTTCGCTGATTCTATTGGCATTCCATTAGCAATCTGCTCATCAGTTATGCCATGAACGGCTCTAGATTGCGCACTACAGGTAACTTTTGATCTGAGTACTGAGTCAAATACAACTCGTTTATCATGCGTGCATATTGATAACTCAATAATTTCATCACTACTAGAGAGACCCGTAGTTTCGGTATCCAACCAAAAACAGTTATTTGCCTTCATTTCTTCAAGTACTTCATCAATTGAAATTATTTCACCAAGAGCACCGACTGGGTTGGCTTGTTGCGGCATACTACTTCTGGTAAGAGATTTTACCTCTTCAACTACTTCACTAATTGAAATGCTTTCGCCAAAAACACTGACAGGGTTAGCTTGTTGCGGCATGCTACTTCTGGTAAGAGGCTTTACCTCTTCAACCGCTTCACTTATTGAACTGGTTTCACCACTGGTACTGACTGGATTAATTGGCTGCGATTTAGTTTTTCTAGGAATAAATGGGGTACGATTTTTATAACACGTCTTACATAGCTCAACATTTTTGTTTTCTATAACACAGTGAAACGTTTTTTGACGATGCATATTCAAAGGTAGGCCACACGAACCACATTTGCTAGCGTTAGGCATCTTGATCAATGCCCATAGACAGATAGGAAGTCCTATAATTGCCAAAAAAATAATGACCTCTTCATTGCCATTCATACTCATCCTTAAACTATGTTGGGTAGACCACTTTACTCTTTGTGAGCACTTTTTATTTTTTGAGGTGGCTGAACTGTCTGTCAGCATCCTACATTAGAAAATGTTGGTCAATCAGCTCATACAGGTTTAGCGAAGAGTCTCTACTCTAAACGGTTTCGGGACATAACATTGCTTCGCTCCGTAAAAAGAAGTACGGGGACTGGCCTTGCTTCTTGCAGTTCATTGCTTTTCTATATATCAAATTTACCTGAACGTAAGTGTTTGAACTTTAGATTGTAACTCATAAAGGGGCATAAACGATTTAGAAATGATTAACAACTACATATCATAAGGTACCTGTTATCAGCAAAAAAACAGTCCTTTTTGTAACCAAAAAGGACTGTTTAATGCTTAGTGTATCTTTTCCTAACTGGAATTAGTCGTTCATGCTGCCTAATTCAAGCAGTGTTGCGTTGCCGCCGATGGCGGTGGTGTTGTTAGACACGGTGCGTTCAGTGACAAAACGAAGAATGTAATGCGGTTTGGCGATCACGCTTAGGTGTTGCGCATCGGTTTCTTCAATCAATTGGCAAATTAAGCCACTCTTCGCCGCAAGGCGTTGGCTAAGCTGTTGTGCTTGCGCTGGGTCGCACAGTACAGCAATGCCAGCTAAGTGGTCTGCTTCGATCAAAGAGTCTTGAGCTGATTCAGCAATATTCTGCACGACACCTTCTGCTACGAAGGGCGAGATCATATCCATGATCTCTTGGCCTATTGGACCAACGGTAATGACAGGATTGCCTGCAATAAGCGCCGCAAATACTTGGCCGACTAAACCTACTCTGGCTTTATCTCCTTCAATAAAAGATAGGCAAAGAAACACGCCACGGCCTTGGTTAGATAGCTCGTTGCGCTCACCTGTTGGTCCAGGCATAACACGTGTTTCTGCAATGGATTGTTTGGCGTTATCGATCTGCCAAGCGGCCATTTTTCTTTGTTCATTGGTAAAAGAATAAAGCGCCTGCTGCAGTTTGTCTGCACGGCCTTTTACACCAAGCTTGTCCCATGCTTCGAATATTTTTTGAGCGACCTGAATTTGGATAGGTTGTACGATTGTCATAGTAATGTCTCCCCTTAAAGGTCTTGCTCAATAGCGAAGCGTTGAAGGTAATGTGGACCGCCAGCTTTTGGTCCTGTGCCAGATAAACCTTGTCCGCCGAAAGGCTGAACACCTACTACCGCACCGACCTGGTCGCGGTTGATGTAAAGGTTACCCACGCGGGCGCGACTAGCAATACGCGCACAAGTGGTTTCGTTACGGCTGTGAACACCCATGGTCAAGCCAAAGCCTGAATTGTTAATGGTGTCGATGATCTTATCCAGCTCGCGCGCTTTGTAGCGTATAACGTGAAGGATAGGGCCAAATTTCTCATCGGTTAGCTGATCGATGCTGCTGATCTCAAACGCGGTTGGGGCAACGAAAGTGCCTTTTTCTGCAAAATCAGGCAAAGCCGTTTGTGCGATCAATTTAGCATTCGCTTTCATGTATTCGATGTGATCAAGCAGCATTTTTTGTGCTTTTTTATCGATAACCGGACCCACATCTGTGCTATGTAGGTAAGGTAAGCCAACGCTTTGCTCTGCCATGGCACCTTTGATCATCGGAATAACGCGATCTGCGATGTCAGCTTGTACAAACAAGACGCGCAATGCGGAACAACGCTGACCCGCGGAGGCAAAGGCTGAACGGACGGCGTCACGAACCACTTGCTCAGGCAATGATGTTGAATCCACCAACATGGCATTTTGACCGCCTGTTTCCGCAATAATAGGTACAGGTGCCACGCCACGCGCCGCTAGGGTACGGTTGATTAATTGTGCTGTGCCAGTGGAGCCTGTGAAGGCAAGACCCGCAATGCGCTTATCGCTGGTCAATGGTGCGCCAACGGTGGCACCGTCACCTGGCAATAAGTGCAGCACGTCCGTTGGAACGCCTGCTTGGTGTAGCATTTCTACCGCACGAGAAGCAATCAAGCTGGTTTGTTCTGCAGGTTTTGCCACGACGGTGTTACCTACGACAAGAGCCGCAACCACTTGACCGGTAAAGATGGCCAATGGGAAGTTCCATGGGCTGATGCAAGTGAACACGCCACGGCCGTTTAGCTTAGCTTGTTTTTCTTGACCTAAAAAATCTGTGTAGCGTGTTGGGTGGGCAAAATGGCTACGAGCCTGTTGTGCGTAGTAGCGACAAAAATCCACCGCTTCACGTACTTCGTCGATGCTGTCTTGAATGGTTTTACCCGCTTCACGGTGGCATAGAGCCATCAATTCCGCGTAGTTCTCTTCCATTAAGTCGGCCATTTTATCTAGGCAATCAGCACGCTCTGTCGCGGGACGCGCTGACCATGCTGGGAAAGCGGCTTCAGCAAGGTCAATTGCTTTGGTAACGGTTGCTGCGTCTGCCCAGTCGATTTGCCCTGCCGTCTGGTTGTGATCATAAGGGCTTTTAATCGAGTGAGTTTGACCAGTTGCTACTTTCTCGCCACCCACGATAGGGAAAGCACGCCACTGGGTGTCTTGTCCCATGAAGGCATCGATTTTTGCTTTAAAAGGCGTCCACTCAGATTCGATTTCAATGTTTGGACCAAAAGAGTTTTTTCGGTCGTTAAACAAGGCGGATGGCAGCGCAATATGCGAGTTCGCTAGAGATTTACGACTTTCTAGCGTGGTGACTGGGTGGTTGATTAATTCCGCAATCGGGTAATTAGCATCGATCAAACGGTGAACGAATGAGCTGTTGGCCCCGTTTTCTAGCAGACGACGTACCAAGTAAGGAAGCAAGTCTTTATGGCTACCCACTGGCGCGTAAATACGTACGCAGATGTCGCTGTCTTTGATCAAACGGTTGTAAAGCGCATCGCCCATACCGTGTAGACGTTGGAATTCAAATTCTTGTGTTGTCGCGCCTAATTGCTTGGCAAGGCAGCTAATCGTCGCGATAGTGTGCGCGTTATGGCTGGCAAACTGCGGGAAGATATTCGCACGAGTGTGCTCGCTCAACAGAAAATGAGCGCACGCCAAGTAGGACACGTCAGTGGATTCTTTACGAGTGTAGACTGGGTAGCCATTAATGCCGCGTTGTTGGCACATCTTGATTTCAGAATCCCAGTAGGCGCCTTTTACAAGTCGCACAGGGATACGATCACCTTGTTCTTTGGATAAGGCCGCCAACCAAACCAAAACCGGTAGAGCGCGTTTTGAGTAAGCCTGAACCACAAGACCAAACAAGCCCCAGCCTTTGGTGCATTCATCGCGAAATAGTTTTTCAAACAAATGCAAAGATAACTCTAAGCGATCGGCTTCCTCGGCATCGATAGTGATGCCAACGTTGAGCGCACGGGCCTTGGTGATTAAACCTTTTACACTGGCAAAAAGTTCGGTCATAACACGCTCTTCACAACCGACTTGATAACGTGGATGCAGAGCGGAAAGCTTGATAGAAATGGTCGGGCGGTGTTTTTGGCTGTAGGTGTCTTTGCCAACGGATTCGACAGCTTGCTCATAAGAACGTAGGTATTTGTCGGCATCTTCCGCTGTTAATGCGGCTTCGCCCAACATATCGAAAGAATAAGTGTAGCCTTTGTCACGATAGCTCTTACCACGAGACAAGGCTTCTGTGATACTGCGGCCTAGAACGAATTGATGTCCCATGATTTTCATGGCTTGGTTCATTGCTTTACGGATCACTGGCTCAGAGACACGGTTCACCATGCGATTAACTAAGTTGGCTGGTGTGCCATCTTTTTTCTCGCTCATGGTGACGATTTTACCCGTCAACAATAAACCCCAAGTTGAAGCGTTAACGAAAAAAGAATCGGAGTTTTTTGCGTGAGATGCCCAGTCGGCGACGCTCAAGCGGTCTTTGATAAAAGCGTCTGCGGTTTCTTTGTCTGGCACGCGCATTAAGGCTTCTGCTAAACACATCAGCAAGATGCCTTCTTTGGTGTCTAGGCTGTATTCCAGTAGCAAGGCGTCAATCATCGACATGCTGTCGTCGTCTTTGCGTACTTCAGCAATGAGTGTGGCGGCCGCATCGGTTTGTATTGCCAACTCTTCTTCAGACGGTTTTGCCAAAGGCAGTAGTTCTTTTAACCACTTCTCTTCGTCCATATTGTAAAGAGGGGAAATGAGCTGCCACAATTCATTAAGTGGACGCTGAATGAAGTTAGGCTGTAACACCTCAATCGCTTTAAACATGGTTGAATTCTCCCGCGTTAACCTAAAAAACCAAATGACTTTTTAGTAAGGCCGCATATTGTTATAGAGCATTAAGCGCTTTTTTGACTACTTTTCGTTATGTTGAATCAAAAAAATGCATGTCTGGATAATGCTGACACTTTAGTGACATAAGTGAGTCATTGTCTTTCGAAAAGATCGTTTTTTTTTATAAGAAAGTCCGACTGAAGCAGAATAAATAGGACTTATATTCATTCTGGTTCAGGGCGGCTTAGGAAACGATAAAAGTGCTTATTAATGGGGCGTTTTAGGGTGTTTTAGAAAAGCAGAGGATTAACGATTGCCAAACTGCTTTTGGTATTTAAGCGGTGTAATACCGAGGGTTTGGGAGAAGACATTGGTCATGGCGCTTTGGCTGGAAAAACCACACATTTCAGCCACTTGAATGGGGGGAAAACCTTCCGCGAGCAAACTTTGTGCGCGTTCTAAGCGCTTGCGCATTAGGTATTGATGTGGCGTCATGCCGGTACGGTCTTTAAAGCGCTCGTGGAACTGACTGACACTCAAAAAACAGAAATTGGCTAATTGGTCAATGTGAACACGACGAGATAAATTCAGTTCAATAAACTGATCGAGCTTATCAATATCCAAATGGTTACCGCGGGAGCGGATGTCTTTGTTGTTGATTTGATGGCGAATGGCACTGAGTAGAGTGTTGCCGCAGGCACGCGCTAAGATCGTATCATTGGGATATTGTTGTAGTTCGCCAGATAGGGCAGAAGCCAATATTTGCAAACGGGGATTGAGTTGAAAATAGGCCGCTTGATCAAACAAACGAGAAACGATTTCGTATTCTTCGTCGGTAATGCCTTTTTGCGGTGGAATTGGCAGATTGACCACCATGATGCGATTTTCGCCCAGACCTGCAAAGGCATGACTGTTCTCTGAAGGAAGAATGCAACCTTCACCAGTATGCAATTGCTTGCCTTTGCCTTCGATATCGAAATCGGTATTACCATCCAGTACGACCACTAACTGATGATAATCGTGATCATGAGCATCCGCTTCGTTCGGCAGGCTGAAAACATCGGAATCAGACTGAGTCAAAATGCACCTTGTTGAATAAGTTAAGACAAGAAGTATAGCGAGCTTATAGAGGCTTTAGTAGCGTATTTTTTTGGCGATATCGTATTTTACAGCGAGAATAGTGTCTTAATCGTCGCTAAGTAGCCAGCTTGAAGGGAAAAGTAAATACGGTGCCTTACTGGCAAAAAGCCTTGTAATACACCGTATTTTTATACAATGTTGAACGCTACACTATTTGAATAACAAGGTTACCTAGCGCGCCGGGCTTTAAAACGTCTTCGTGCGCTTGAGCCAATTCGGTAAGCGGGTAGCGGTGACGAATCACGGGTTTTAGTACGCCTTTTTCAAACAAGGGACGTAAGGCTTTCGCAATCAAGGCCAGTTCATTAGGCTTAGTATTGGCTAAGGCCACACCCACTACGGAAGCATCACGTGCCATTAAGTCGCGAGGATTAATCTCTACCGTGCCACGGTTCCCCACGACCGCAACGCAACCACCAAAGGCCAAGGCTTTTAAGTCTTGGTCTAAGTTGTGATTGGCAAGCATTTCGATAATGATATCAAACCCCGTCTCTAACGACTGATAGGGCGCAAGGTGACCCGCTTCATTGTGCATAATGACGTTAGTCACGCCTTGCTCGCGCAATAAAGCCGCGCCAGCTGCCGTGCCAGAACTCGCCACGACTTCCATGCCTGCTGCAAGGGCTAGTTGCACGGTCGCAATGCCAACGGCGCCGGTGGCACCATGGACTAATACCTTATCGCCGGCTTTAGCGTTAGCGCGACCAAACAAGGCACGGTGAGCCGTGGTGTAAGGAATGCCCACACAAGCACCTTCTTCAAACGATAGGGCATCTGCTAAAGGGAAGGTGTGTGTTGCGGCACAAGCGGCAAATTCAGCAGAAGAACCGCTTAGATTACGACTGAAATAAACACGTTGACCAATCTTGAAGCCAATGACATTCTCGCCTAATTCAACAATCGTACCAGCACCGTCGGAGCCTGGCGTATGTGGAAATTTAGCCGAATAGTTGTTGGTGCCAGAGCGGATATAAGTGTCCACTGGGTTTACCCCAGCGGCACCGACCTGAACCAAAATTTGGTCCTCGTTGATACTAGGCTTTTGAGCCTCAACCAGCGTTAAATCGCTGGCTGGACCGTAGTCTTTCATTTGCATGGCTTTCATTTTATTTGCCTCTTATTAGTCCGCATACACTTGTTCTGGCAGCCAAGTGGCTAGATCTGGCCAAATCGATAGCATGATTAACACCAGAATTTGGATCAGAATAAAAGGGATGACCCCTTTATAAATGGCTTGAGTTTTCAGTTCTGGTGGCGCGACACCACGTAAGTAAAACAGAGCAAATCCGAATGGTGGCGTGAGGAAAGAGGTCTGTAAATTAATGGCCATCATAATGCCCAACCACACAGGGTCTAAGCCCATTGCGAGTAACACTGGTGCAACGATCGGCACAACCACAAAGGTGATTTCAATAAAGTCTAAGATGAAGCCAAGAAAGAACATCAGCAACATCACTACAATCATCGCGCCAACCACACCACCTGGCAGTTGCGAGAAGAAGTCTTGAATCAACTCCTCACCACCGAAACCACGGAATACCAAAGAAAATAACGAGGCGCCTATTAAGATCATGAACACCATGCTTGTCACTTTTGTGGTCGAATAGACGGCGTCTTTTAAAGTTGGAACGCTGAGTTTTCCACTGCCCCAAGCCAACAATGCGGCACCAAGAGCACCGACACCAGCGGCTTCTGTTGGTGTCGCAATACCGCTAAGAATCGACCCTAGAACAGCGAAGATCAACAACAACGGAGGCAGTAACCCTTTAAATAGTAAAACCACTAATGACTCAGTGGAACCATTGCGCAGCTCTTCTCTAGGAACAGCGGGCGCTTTATGGGGTTGTAACCAGGCCACCATGATGACGTAAAGAATGTACAAACCAACCAATATCAAACCTGGAATAAGCGCACCGACAAACAGATCGCCGACCGAAATGGTTTTTGGTGAAAAAATCCCCATTTCCAACTGGGCTTTTTGGTAAGCGTTGGACATCACATCGCCCAATAATACCAAGGCGATAGAAGGAGGGATGATTTGTCCTAGGGTGCCTGTTGCACAAATAGTACCGGCGGCCAATGCGGGATCGTAACCACGGCGCATCATGGTCGGTAATGAAATCATTCCCATAGTAACCACGGTCGCACCAACAATGCCAGTACTGGCGGCTAACAGCATACCCACCAAAATAACCGAAATGCCTAGACCGCCACGCAAGCTACCAAATAGCATGGCCATGGAATCGAGCAGCTTTTCTGCCAGTTTGGATTTTTCGAGCAACACACCCATTAATACAAAAAGCGGCACCGCGATCAGAGTTTCATTGCCAATAATGCCGAACAAACGGTTGGGTAACGCTTCTAAGAAAACACTATCAAAAGTGCCGAACATAGAGCCAACAGCGGCAAAAATCAGCGCTGTGCCGCCCAAAGAAAATGCCACAGGGTAACCAAACAGCAAACAGACACAAACCCCAGCAAAGAGCCATAAAGGTATAAATTCAGCCATTAGTTTTGTCCTTTTGTGTTACGAGCTGCAGTGACTACGCCAATATTTTTTAAGATGTCCGCTGTTCCCTGAAGAATCAGACTGACCATCATGATAGGAATTAAGGTTTTTAGCAGATACACAAAAGGCAAACCACCAGGTTCTGCGGATGTTTCCATTACTCGCCAAGAAGCACTGACGTAATCTAAGCTCAAATACGCCGTATAGAGAGTAACGGGTAATAAAAAGAACAGACCACCAATGATATTGACCCAAGCTTTTTTAGTGACAGAAAAGTCGCGGTAAAAAACATCGACACGCACGTGTTCGTCATCTTTAAAGGTATAAGCGGCGCCCAACATAAATACCATAGCATGTAAGTAAAGCACCGACTCTTGTAAGGCCGTGGAACCAAATCCAAAACCATAGCGCAGAAGAACGATGAGACACGTAAGCAGCATCATCGCTAATGTAAACCAAGCAACGCATCTCCCTGTGTAATGGGAAACCGCCTCGGCCAAACTGACCAATTTGTTGAACATGAAAATACCCACAGTTTTTTAATCGTTATGCTCGAGCCAGATCCCTTAAAACTACTCTAAAGATCATTCCAAACGTTTATCTGGTGTTTAAGGGATCTGACCTCGTCTAGCCAGAAAGTCCGGACGCTAAGTCTATTGGATAACGCCACGCTTGGGAATATTGTGCGTGGTGAAACGGCTGGTTGAACCGGTTAAACCCAGATTAGAGGATATTAATGTTTGATTTTCGTTTTATGTGTACGATTTTTATTCCCTGTTTGGACAGGCTCAGATTTTTTTTGAAATATTTCACGCTTTAACATTTTTGTCACATATCTCTCCTATAGTACAAAACATCGAACGAGCTATGGGCAGTTGCTCATAAATTTTTGACTATAACCACTGAGGTTTATGTGATGAAAAAACTAGTTGCGGGTTTAGCAATGACAGCAGCAGTAAGCGTTTCTGTTAACGCTTTTGCAGATGTTGATGCCAATTTGATTTCTTACAGCAAAGCAAGTGGCGTTTCTGGCAATATTTCAAGTATCGGTTCGGACACATTAGCTAACTTGATGACATTGTGGGCAGAAGAATTTAAACGTCTATACCCAAACGTTAACATTCAAATTCAAGCGGCAGGTTCTTCTACTGCGCCACCAGCGTTGACAGAAGGCACATCTAACTTCGGCCCTATGTCTCGCGCTATGAAAGACAAAGAAATTGCTGATTTCGAGAAAAAATATGGCTACAAGCCAACAGCTATTCCAGTGGCGATCGATGCACTAGCGGTTTTTGTTCACAAAGATAACCCAGTGAAAGGTTTGTCTCTTCCTGAAATCGATGCGATCTTCTCTTCCACTCGTAAAGGTGGACACAATGAAGACATCACGACTTGGGGTCAAGCGGGTTTGACTGGTGCTTGGGAAAATCGTGATATTCAGTTGTTTGGTCGTAACTCAGTGTCTGGCACTTATGGTTACTTCAAAGAACACGCGCTTTATAAGGGTGACTTTAAGAACAACGTAAACGAGCAGCCTGGTTCTGCGTCTGTTGTGCAGTCTGTTTCTACGTCTCTAAACAGTATTGGTTATTCTGGTATCGGTTATACCACTTCTTCAGTACGTGCTTTGCCTTTGTCGAAAAAAGAAGGTGATGCTTATGTTGATGCCACACCAGAAAACGCAGCGACTGGTAAATACCCATTGTCTCGTTTCCTTTACGTCTACATTAATAAGGCACCAAACAAGCCACTAGAACCATTACAACGTGAGTTTGTGAAGATGGTGCTTTCTAAGACTGGTCAAGAGGTTGTCGTAAAAGACGGTTATGTGCCTCTACCAGCAAAAGTGGCTAATAAATACCTAAGTGATTTGGGTATTAACTAAGTAACGCGGTAGCGAGCTACGAATGAGATATTTAAAGTGGGAGGGCTAAAATGCTCTCCTACTTTTCTTGCTTCGTGGGTTGTCATAAAAACGTCACATAAAAAGATGAATGCGGATGACTAAATCAACTGACCATCAGATGCCCGAACTGGATTTTAATACGCCAGCTTTAAAGCGTCATCGTAAGATTCGTGCCCTGAAAGACCGTATGGCTAGCATGGGTATTGCTGTCGGCGGCAACAGTGTTATTTTGGCTGTGTTGCTGATTTGTTTCTATTTACTATATGAAGTGATGCCGTTGTTCTCTGGAGCTTCCATTGAACAGCAGTCCAGTTATGTGGTGCCTGCTGAAGAGCAGGGCGACAGCCTTTATTTATCAGCGGAAGAGCAATCCGAAGTTGGTATGCGAGTCACTAGCCTTGGCAGTATTGTATTTTTTTCCATTGCAGATGGCAGTGTTATTAATACGGTCGAAAACTTACGTACGGATGCAAAAGTCACCGCTTTTGCTGTGGAGTCTGACACAAGTCGGTTGATAGCGTTTGGTTATGACGATGGCAAGGCGCTCATTGTGAAGCATGATTACCGTACTTCCTATCCTGATGGAAAACGCAAGATCACCCCGATTGTTGAATACCCTTACGGGGAAGAGCCGATTGATGTGGCCGATTTTCCAATTAACAAAATGAGTCTTCGTGACGGCAGTGACAGCTTAACCGTGGTCGCGATTGGCGATAGTCAAAGTGCCGTTACCAAGGTTTCAAAAGATGTTAACTTTATCACAGAAGAAGTGGAGTTGAGTGAGCAAAGCACAGTATTGCCATTCGTGGCAGATACTGCCAGTGTGCTGATTAGTGGTGATCAACGTTATTTGTATGTCGCAACTCGCTCTGGTCAGTTGAGCGAATTTGATTTACGTGACTTTGATAACATCACTCTCAAAGATAATATTTCTTTGTTTAAAGATGATGCCAAATTGGTTTCCATGTCATATTTGTTGGGCCAATCTTCTATTATGGTGGCGGATTCCTCTGGGCGTGTGAGTCAGTGGTTTAATGTCCGTGATAATGCGACCAATGAAGAGCATTTAACCTTTATTCGGGATGTAAAACAGCCTGTTGCCTTGGTGGGTTTAGCCATGGAACAACGTCGTAAAGGCTTTGCTACTCTTGATGAGCGTGGCATTGTGGCGATTTATAATGCCACGTCTACGCGTCAGGTTATTGACGAGAAATTAACCGATGGTACGGCTCGTCTGATCAGTTTTGCGCCGCGAGCTAATGGATTGTTGTTAGAAGACAGCAAAGGTTTACATTTCTTCTACGTGGAAAATGCACATCCCGAAGTATCTTGGTCAGCTATTTGGGGCAAGGTATGGTACGAGGGGTACCAAGAACCCACCTATACTTGGCAGTCTTCTGCTGCAAACAACGACTTTGAGCCCAAATACAGCTTAACACCATTGGCATTTGGTACCCTTAAAGCCGCATTTTATGCCATGTTAATGGCGGTACCCTTGGCCATTTGTGGTGCCATCTATACAGCGTATTTTATGGCGCCAGCGTTACGTCGCAAAATCAAGCCGATTATTGAATTGATGGAAGCCTTACCTACGGTTATTTTGGGTTTCTTAGCGGGCTTGTTCTTCGCGCCTTTTATGGAAGAAAACCTAGCAGCAACCTTTAGTATTTTGTTGGTCTTGCCAGTGGGGATTCTTCTGTTTGCTTACTTGTGGTCTCGTTTACCACAAAAAGTTAGCTGGTTGGTTCCTGAGGGTTGGCAGCCTTTGTTGTTAATCCCAGTCATTGTATTACTTGCTTGGTTTTGTTTAGCCTTGAGCCCAGTGATTGAGCTTAATTTCTTTGATGGCAATATTCGTGGTTGGATTATCAATGATCTGGGCATCACTTTTGATCAGCGCAATGCATTGGTAGTTGGTTTTGCCATGGGTTTTGCGGTGATTCCAACCATCTTCTCCATTACTGAAGACGCTATCTTTAGTGTTCCTAAGTCATTGACGCAGGGCTCTCTTGCACTGGGGGCAACTTACTGGCAAACCATGACACGCGTGGTCTTACCAACCGCAAGCCCTGGGATTTTCTCGGCGGTGATGATTGGTATGGGCCGTGCTGTAGGTGAAACCATGATCGTATTGATGGCAACAGGGAATACGCCAATCATGGATTTCAACATCTTCGAAGGTATGCGA
>Ga0070745_1001355_pt1 | contig 13633 bp, 22 predicted proteins | sample VirMetDEL_Mar_4_FD_77438 | JGI IMG/M metagenome (GOLD analysis project Ga0070745, IMG submission 77438) | Aqueous microbial communities from the Delaware River and Bay under freshwater to marine salinity gradient to study organic matter... | ecosystem: Environmental > Aquatic > Marine > Coastal ...
TACAATCTACCCATCCAGATGATTTACCTTTACCACCCTGACGTTCAAACCACCCATGTAGTCCTTTATCTTTTTCTTTTGAATAATCTGTTTTCTCATTCAAAAGTTCCTCTCTAATTATTTTTCTTATACTATTTTTCATCCTTCCAAATTTCTCCTTTTCTACATCTTACTACAGCTCCTGAAGCGTAAGCAGATGGCCATGTATCATATTTACGTTTGGCAATCCTTGTACATCTATCATCTTTCTTAGATTTTTCTTCGTTAATACCACCATCTCTGTGTGTTAAAAACGAAGTAACTTCTTCAATATCGTCTTTTGCTGTAGCCATATGTTCTAAAGCCCAACCATGATCATCACTTAAAATTCTATCAACCTCTTGTTGGTCCATAGATAATAAGTTATCTATATTGTCTCTGATTTCTTTTAGGTTTTGGAAAAACATATAATTCTGAACCTCACCATTATTTGATTCGGTTACTATTTTTCTAACCAATGATTCTATATCTTTTTCAGTTAATTTTATTACTTTTTTATTCATGATAGATTATTTTTTAATAAATATCTAACTTATGATAAAAAATTAAACCATAAACCAAAGTTCATCCTCCAAATCTTTATCTACCAGAGATGGGTTTTCATTTATTAAATTAACTAAAGAATTGATTTTTTGTTCTATAACAGGATATTCCTCATCGTTTGTTATATGTGAGAAATTTATATCATAAATGATGTTGTTGTTAAATATTAACCCTTTACCTGAAATAATATCTACATAATCACTAGACATTATCTCTACCACCATTTGTTTTACTTTATTTTCGTCCTTAAATCTCATATAACAAATATAATCAATTTTTTCTAATACACAAACAAATCTATTATATTTCTTGTATCTATATGTGTAGATGGTAAAATGGTTATTACATTAATAATAATTCTATTACTATCAAGTTCGTTTATGTTTATAACAACTATTATTGTTATATTATATTCTTTTATTGTTATTGCGTATCTACCATTCTCACTAACACCTTTACCCAATTCGTTTGGTAATAATTTATTAATGGTGTTATTAAAAATCTCTGTAAATTCTGATATATCCTTAAAATTACTTCTTTGTCTAATCCTATTTTTTAGGTCATGTTTGGAGTTATCAAACCATTCATAAAGAACTTTTATTTTATTTTTACCATATCTTTTTTTTAAGGTTAATTGTGTAGGTAATTCTCTATCGACATCAAAAGTTTTAGATTTTTCCTTTTCCAAAAAATCACGTAATTCACCTTCACCACCCTTAACATTTAAAATATCAGATAACCTAGCTTCTTCAAGATATTCCTTTATTATTTTTTTAACCAAATTCTTCATTACAATGATAAATATCTATTCAGGTCGTTTATATTTAATAACAACCCAAATTAAGTATAAAAAACTTATTACAACATTTAATATTGGTATATAAAAGAATTTACCCAAATCCTTTTGTTTTTCTTCAGTTATATCATAATCCATAATCATACCTTTTTTCATGAAGATATGTGCAAAAGGAAAAGTTAATAAAACAATTATTATTGATAAAATTATATTACTCATTACATTTATTTGGTTTTAATTATATTTATAAATATGAAAAATACATCAAAATTAAAGTTAAACATATTAAATGAAAAGTTGTATATTACAGGTATGGTAAATCAACTTTATGAAGATATTGCCTCTTATAATGATGGTAATGCCGACCCAAAGGTTTTAATTGAATCGATTTTAACTGAAGATAAAAAGAAAAGTATTATTGGTGATATTGTTGATGAATTTAAGTTAGCACCAAAAATTCTTTTTACATTTGGTACTGGTATTGGTGCTTTTGTTAACCCTGTTACAAAATTATTAGAAGGTTCAGGTCTTCAAGTATCAGAATATGAAGTTTATTTATTAATTATAACAGCAATAACAATACTATTAAACGAATCAAATGTAAGTGGTTTGGTTAAAAAACTTAAAGAACTTGATTTGGATGATATATTAAAGGATGTTAAAGATTATATTTCTAATACTGAAAAGTTGGTTAACACAGTAACCAAAAAAGTTTTAGGTGTTACTTATTCTTTGGCTGATATATTAGCTTTCACAAGTTTATTGGTTCCTACAATGAATTTGTTATCTAATATTATAACTGAATATGGGTTAACAAGTAAAACCGTTAATGTCATGTTAAAAGGTATCATACTTTCAACATCAGTTTACGCAATCAAATCGGTAATTAAAAGAATTAGAGGTAGAATTTAAGATTTCTTAACTACCTCTGCAACAAAAGAACGAACTTTACCATCAACAAAAACTTCTATGATGGGAACATTCTTCCCTCTATATTTTTCAATAGAGGTTGTATCAAATAATGGCGTTTGTTCAAATGGTAACTCATACATATCACCAACAGTACCTTTAATTGGTGGGTTATATGATGTTATTAAAACTTCTTCACCTATTCTAAGATTATTTATTCTTTTTCTTTGCATTTTTTTTATTTGTTTTTTCTAGATATAATCTGGACATACGTAAGTCACTTGTATTATCTGACATTGGTATAATTTCGTCCTCATAGTATAACCTACAATATAACGAAGATACAATAGCATTGTCAATATTACCTTTAATATCTTTTTTTATGATTTTTAATTTACTCAAATCAAAATCATTATCTAATAAAAATATTGTATCAGACAAAACACCTTCTTGATGTTGTACCGATGTAAGTACAACTCCATTAGATTTTGGGTAATCTACTGTTTCACTTTCACTGGTTATTAAAGCCTCAAAAGATTTAATTGGCATATCTATAATTATTTCACCATTAACCTCGATTTCTATATCACCATTTAATAAACCAATTTCCTCAGCAACTTTATTTATTTTTGTTTTTTCTTCTAACTTTTTATATAAATTTTTTAACCAAACATTATTCAAAGATTCTTCTAATTTTTTCTCCCCACCTTTAGGTAAAATACCTCTATTAAATTCACAACCATAACCTTGCATGGTTATTCTTATAATGTCCATAATATATTTTTTTTAAGTTAAGTTAAACTCAACCCATTATTTATTTAATAATAAATATCATGAAAAGTTTGTATCTCTTGACTTTTATTATTATTATTGTAATAAGAATTTAAAAACGTATCAATTATGAATTATTTAAGATTATTTTTTTTAACATCTATTATTTTTTTAACATTAGCTTGTAAAAAAGAAGAGTTAAAACCTAACAACAACAACTATGTTGAAGAAGAAACAGAGTATCAAATTTTAGATATTGATTGGGTATTGGTTAGTGGTAGAATTTATATTGAAAACATCAACACCAACGAAAAAACTTATTATAACCATTTTGGTTCAACACAAATGGTTAGTGTTTTAGACCCAATAAATGGTGCAGCAATCCCTTTTGACACAATAACAGAAGGTGTTACAACGTTCAGGTTTAATAGTAATGGTAAATTTGTTTTAAATGGTAATAAATTTTATGATTTAACACACACAAATAATACTTTTAACGCCATAGGCATGGAGAATGGTAGTGCTAGACCAATGACGGTTATAGATATTAATAAAACATCTTTAAGTTTAAAAGTTAATGAAGATTATGTCTCAGATGGTACTAGTTTATTTAAGATGTATACAACATTAACTTTTGTTAAAATGGGTAGTGTTTGTAATAATTGTGAACCAGATGCTTATTATGGGTGGACTTATGGTGGGGTTATAAGTTATAATAACACAACACCATCAGTAAATACGCCAACAGATATTATTAACACTAAATGGGTTATTACAAGAGTAAATAAAGGTTTCACAAACGAATACCCAAACGATACTTTATATTTTATGAGTAATGGTGAGTATACAATTAATAGTGGTACAATCAGACAATTTACTTTAACAACAACAATGACAAACATGATGTCCTTATCATTATATTCGTGTACAACATTAAATGGGGATTATAGTGGTGAAGTGATTAACACATTTATACAAGATGGTGAAATTAATAGTGTAAATTTCAAACCAATAATATCTAGTAGTAATAGTGATGCTAAAGTTTGGATGGTTAGGATTCAATAAAAAAATGGGGATTAATAGTCCCCATTTCTTTTTTTATATTTATAAACACTTTTTTGTTTTTTTCTTCTGTTAACAACAGATGGTTTATCAAACTCCTTATTTTCATTTAATATCCTCATCTGATGAGTTTTAATAACCTTACTCCTATATTCTTTAAGAGATCTTTCAATATTTCCTTTTTTAATTTTTATTTTTAACATATCTACAATATATAATAACCTTATTTTAATTATAAATAGTTAAAACGTAATTTTTCTTGGGTTAAAGTTGAAGTTGGCCTGTAAATAGTAACCATTAAACCCATAAATCCATAAATTTTTTAACCCTTTATTTAAAGATTCGATTTTATCCTTATAATCAAAAGATTCAAACTTTTTATCATGTTTACCAATAAAACTCACCTTACTTAAAGTATTATAAAATAAATTATAATTAAAATCACCCAAATCATTAATAAACCTATCTTGAATAAATTGAATAAATTTTAATTGTGTTTTTACATCACTAACAATAAAAATTTTTGGATCTAATTCTGAGTCATATACAAATTTAAAAAACTCAATAACCTTAATAACATCATCAAACGAATATTCACCATTAAAATAACTTGGTTGTTTATATAATATCTTGAATATTATAGATACGATAGTTTTATCCTTATTTATATACATACCAGGACCTTCAATCTCCAAAAGTTTATTCACCAATTCTTTAATTGGTTTTTTATTGTTTCTTATAAACACATCCCAAAAAACAACCAATTCTTTATATGAATTAAATTCAAATTTTTTAAGATCAACTTTTGATTTGAATTCCTTAATCTCGTATTTATATAAATCTTCATGATCCATCCAATCATAATATAACTTAGGTTCAGTGAAGTATGGTTTAAATAATTCTTGGTGTTTGTAATATTTTTCTAACCAATCTCGGCCTATTACATAATGGCCATTAAAAATCTTAGTTACGTTTAACAACAATTCTATCTCAACATCTAAATTACTATCATCACAATTTAATTCAGCAATCTTTTTATTTAACCTAAAAAACGTTTGTAATGGGTGTGTTATTTCTTTTAACTCCATCAAATCAGTTTCTAAAAACTTAACAAAATCGTTATTAAAAACAATTTTTTTATTAACCCTATCCAAACCAACACAACAAGAGTTGATATCAAAATTATCTATTAATGCATTATAATATTTTGTTTGTACTACTTGTTCATCAAAAGGATTGGTCATGGTTACAAGGTTAATAACACCCATTCTCTGAGAATTTAACATACTAACTTGGTTATCCTCAAACATCCAAACCCTACCATAACCATCAGGTGATATTTTATTATCATTATCACTAAAGTTAATAACAGATTCTCTTAAAGCATTACTATTATTATAAACATTTGTGAAGTAAAACAAATCTATGTCATTTATAATCGGTTTCTCAAACTTGTCCTTATTCAATAAATAATAAATTGTGTTCGCAACCGAACCACCTGCAATATAATAATCATCAGAAAACTGGTTTAAGTCACTGTTATTATCTATTACAAATTGGTTTAAAATACTTAAAACCTCGTTATAAGTTTGTTCACTATTTAAAAAATCTAAAATTTGTTGTTTTTCCATTTTAAGTTTTATTTAATAATAAAAAAAATCCCCCTATTAATCAATAGGGGGGGATTAAAGGGGTCGAAGGATTTTTAATATCTTTCGAACTTCCACCACCTTGTTTTTATAAACAAGGAAACAATTAGAGTGTAGTGGGACTGCAGTTCCCTGTGGTACCTACACGCTTTACCCACTTTAATTATGGTGGAGATAGAGGGAGTCGACAATCTCAGTTGGACTATATCATCATCTTTATAAAAAGATGTCGGACGCTAATGTGGTATTACGATAAAAGCGTTTATCACCCACTAGTCTCTGCACCTTCCCATTCCTACTGGGCTTGGCTCAGGGTTGTCTCTATAAAGAGGTTTTCCCTGAATTCATCCGATTTTCGACATACCTCACGATATGAAGGGGCTCAACTTAACCCTCGTCCTGAATCACGTTGTTAACGTCTTCTACATGCTTATTCTATTTACTCTAAATAGACAAAGTAGAGAGTTCCCTTATTTTATAGTGGTTCGTCTTACTCACAACTAATCTTCCACTTACCTCCTTTAGGGTAGAGGTCCAACCACAACTACGACTTCTGTTGCTAGGTTATTTGTCTGCCGACCCCATAGTATAGTTAATCTAATTAAGCTAATACTGTTGCTCCTTCAGTAACGAAGTTACCTACTGTAGCGTTTGCGAAAATGTCGCCATTTAAAAGTTTAATACACGGATTAACGTGATAGTATCATTTCACGACATGCTTACCCATCACCAATCTTATGACCAGTCAAATCCAGAATATCCCCATAATTCAAAGAACTTTTATAACCACTTTAATTTGTGATTACTCTATAAATATATTAATTTTCTTCAGTAAAATCAATACCCTCTTCACCAAAAACTTTATCAATTAAATTTGATAGGTATTCGTATGTTACAGCCATACCTTTATTTTCATTAATATCGTTTCTTAATATTTTAATTAACGTCCCAAAATAAGCCACATCAACACCAATTAGTTGTTCCTCCAAAACTTCGGGATTTGTTAAATCCATTCCTGATATTTGGAACATAATTTTAAGGTATTCACCAGCACCAATATTCCACCCTCGTTTAATAAACTTTTTTGTTCTAATAATCGATGTTAAAGGATAAAGGGAACCTTGATATCTTAATTGTTTTCCTAATAAAGATTCTAAGGCTTCTATATTGGTAACCAATCCTTCTTCAAAGGTAAAATAGTTTGTTGCGTGAATAAAATCAAATGTTTTATGTATTTCTTCAGGTGTCCCATTAAATCTACAAACGATTTGAATATCGTCACTTAAACTAATAGCGTTTGGTGAAAAGAATATTGGTTGGTATTTTAAATTTTCTTCTGTTTTTTCATTAACAACCTTATAACCTTGTGACTTGGTGTCTATTTTTATCTGGTTCTTTTTTAATGTTTTTAGCTTAACATATCTTTCAGAGGCATAATCCTCATTAAGGTTTAAATGTTGTGACGTATTTGTTTCGATATCTATATCTGGGAATTCTGTTTCTAGGTATTCTAACCTTCTTCTACCATCTAAAACGTTTATGTTTAGTGGTTTTGTATAGTATTCACATAAATTCAATAATACACCCATATCCATTAAATAAATGTCATAATCGTTGACTTTTTCATTAAGGAACATGGATGTAATTGAACCCCCACTAACCAATAAATTATCTTTGACTTTTTGTCTTAAATTTTCATCGGTTATTGTTGTTAACCAATCATTAAGTTTATTTTCTATTGTTTTCTTAATTGTTTTTTTATTCATTTTTGTTTGTATTTATATTATAACACAAAACTAAAAATTATAAACTAATAAAACAACGCTATAAAGTTCCCAATGACATGGCTTTTCTTTGTAAATCATCCATCTCTGATTTTAATTGTTTAATTCTTTTTTGGTCTTCCGTTGTTAAGTCGAAACCAGTTTTAATTCTTGATACCTCTGTTGCTTTTTTATCATACTCCGCTAAGTATTGATCATAAAGCATTGCTTTTTCTTCGTTGTTCATAATATTTATATTTTTTTTAATAGTTATATAATATATAAAGCAATGTAAAGAATGGGATTAAGAAAAAAGAAAAAACCTAGTTTTAAGTTATATGAATTAACTATTCCTGAAATCTATAAGATTATGCCTAAACTTAAAAAAAGGGATTTTTCACATATACAAACAAAAGAAAAGTTAAAATATTATTTACAAGTTTGGTTAATAACTGAATTTCAACCACTACACAAATTACCTAATTATTCTAAAAGATGTTGGAATAGGTCTAGTTGTTATGAGTTGGACCATATTTTACCTATTTCTTATTGTTATTTAGAAAAAATACCACCCCATTTGGTTGGTAGTATTGAAAATTTGAGGTTTATCCCAAAAGATGAGAATAGATCTAAAAGTTTTAAGTTAACTGAGGAATCTCATGTTATTTTAAGAAAATTTAAGAAGAAATAAAAATGGGGACATAAGTCCCCAATGTTAGTAAAAACCTCAAATTAAATATTCTAAGTAAATGAGGGGGGTAATTACATATACCAACATTAATAAATATAGTTAAAAATATTAAAAGTTATTCGTGATATGTAAACTCAATAATACCCATATCTAATTCACTATTATTTAAACCACCTTTTTTTATTATGTATTTACCATAAGGTCCATAACAATCTATATAAGACACCATTTCACCATCAACATAAACCCTCATTACATATCTGTATGTTGCACTACCACTAGAATTATTAACAGCGAAAACAATTTCATCACCATCTTTAAGAGCCCAATATTCGTAATCCCATATATAATCTTCTTTAACAGATTCTGCATATATTTTTGGTTGTTCATCACTATAATGTGGTTCACATGTTATGGAAAAATAATCGGCAAAACACTCGTGACAATCTTGTATAAACTCAACCTCAAACTTTACTTTATGTAGATTTTCTTTTTTACAAGATATTAAAGAAAATACGATAAATAACAAAAAAATTACCTTATTAATCATAACCATAATATTTATATTTATACGAATATAGTAATAATTTATTAATAAATGAAAAATTTAAGAAAAATAATAAGAGAAGAAATAGAGAATAGTGAATTCGAGTGGGATTTACCTAAAAAAACAAACCCTGAAGAAGGTGTTGTTGCTCCATCAAAAAAAGTTATTCAGGATATTTGTGAAAAAGAAAAATTCTGTCAAAAACAAGGTCCTATAACTTTTGGTCAATTAAGAGAGTTGGTTGAATCAGCACAAAAAAAGAATTTAACATATAGTATCGGTGAGGGGTTTTATAAAGCTTTAATTAGATTATTACCATGGTTTATACCACAAATTGCTGTGGCAGGATTTGTGGGTAGTTCTGTAAGAGCATTCAACAAAATTATTAAACCTGGTATTGAGAATACAAGAAATTATAAAAGTTGGTGGGGTAAAACAATTCTTACAATAATGAACTATGCTGAAGGTGAATTACCAACAACAGACCCTATCTCAAAAATATTTTTCATATCTGATGGTTTATTACATATGATGGATAAGAAATTTAAGGTTAAGTTTGCTAGATATATCTCTGAGATGGCATCAGCAAAACCTGATAGTGAACCAGTACCAGAATATTTTGTTGAAAATGAGTTAAGAAATTGGGTTAACCAAAAGTTTTTATTGAATCCACCATTACCACCTAAAACAATAAATGAATCTGAAGAAGATATTTTTGGGTGGTTAAATGATTCGGAGGTGTCTTATGGTTCACACAATTTAAGAGTGGGTAATAAATATAGATTTTCCCCAAACTATGATAAATATTATGAATATAATCCTGATTCAAATCAAGACGAAGTTCCTGGGTGGATGGGATTTTTAGATGGTAAAGTTATGGAAGTTTTGGATATTGGAGGTAATTATATTAAATTTAAGTGGTTGGATGGAAAAGATATTGAAACTAAGGATAAGGGTATTTTATTATTCACATATGGTAAATTTTTTAAGGTATGAAATCAATAAAACAAATAATTCGGGAAGAAATTAACGATTTCGATTGGACATCGGAGATTGAACCCATGAAACCTGAAATGGGATTCCTTAAAGATAATTTTGATAACCTTAAAAAGGTTGTTAAAAGTGATAAAACCTTTTATGTTGATAACGAAAGAAAACCTCTTTTTTATTATTATCAGGATGAAGAAAATAGGGCTGTTTATGTAAATTATGATAGAATTTGGTCCATTTTAAGAAGGGATTTTGGTCTTAACTCTAATGGAATTGAGGAAGTTATAACTAGGTGGTTGGAAGAGACCTATAATTTAAGGGGATTAACACCTCAAATCTCCGCTTCATTAGCATTATTGGCAAGCTGGAAGGTACCTATAATATAAAAAAATGGGGACATAAGCCCCATTTTTTTAATTAACCAAACAAGGTGAATAAGTCATATCAATGAATCGATAACCATCACCAACAACAACATTCATCTCAATCCAATTAGAAGATATTTCGGGGAAATAAGTATCACCCTCAAACTCACCATCAACCTCAGTTATATAAAGCCTATCAGCAAACCTCATACCTTCTTTATAAATTTCACCACCACCAATAATAAAAATTTCTTTGTTGGTTCCCGCTTTTAATATAGCCTTCTGTAAGTCATCAAAAACTAAAACACCATTAGGTCTAAAATCAGGATTCCTAGTTATTACAATATTTAATCTGTTGGGTAAAGGTCTAAATTGTTCGGGTAAAGATTCATAAGTTTTACGACCCATAATAACAACATTCCCTGTTGTTAACTCTTTGAATCTTTTCATATCTTCAGAGATATTCCATGGTAATTTATTATTATTACCGATTACATTGTTTTTTGATTTTGCTACAATTATTGATACCATAAATTAAGTTTTAATTAAACTTATATAAACATTATTTAAAAAACAAGTTAATGCAATAAAAAACCCCAAAAAGGGGTTCTTTTAATGTGTGAGGTGGGGACTCTAACCCCACAATGAATCTATTCGTGGAAATGTTTTTCATCATCTCAAAAGGCTTTTAAACCTCCACTTATTCCGAAACCAACCCTAGCGTCCTAGGACAGCGTATACACTCCGCCACTCACAATATTATTTATCAAACTCAATCTTTTTACAAATAACACATTGTTTATAACCTGAATCAAAAATCTTCCAATTATGATCACATTTTTTTTGTTTTATTTTTTTCTTAAATAATTTAAAAAAATTAATCTTCATTTATAATACAATTTTTTTCATTTGTTGAGAGTGAGCTACAGTATTTTTCTGCATCTAACTTCCTGTTTTTTGTTATGTATGTATCATAAGAAACTTGATCTTCCTTACCATAACAAACACATTCGTATTCTTGTATTCTACACGAACTTATTATTACTAATAATACTAAAAATATTTTAAATTTCAAAATCATTACTCATTGAATTTAACCTTTCTTTTTCATTTGGGTTCATTATTTCATAAACTCCACCTATTATACTTACAACATCCTCAAAACTCTCAAACCCCAACAGATATTCCATAGAATCCCAAAAAGCATAAACATCTTCATTATATAAATACTCATAATAAGTGGTTTCCATCTCATCAATAATATTACCATCATTAAAAATAACATAACCACCGAAGTTTTCAGTTTCTTCATGGTATGTTAAAGTTACATTTAAATTATAATCTTTTGAAACTTTTGACCACAAACCCTTAGTTGGGCTCCAAGCCGATATACCATACACATGCATGGTATCACCACCGACACAATAATCTAATTCATGTATTTCTTGCCACTTCGAACCCCAATCGATTTTATCTACATCTAATTGATTATCAAATATTTTTGGGTATTCACTTAATGTTAACCTACTTAATCCCTGTAATTTAATATATAATTTATTTAAATTTTCAGTACTACCTTTTAAAGTAACATCTGTTGTACAATGATTTGCCATATTTATCTATTTTTTAATAATTTATTGAAAAATAATCATATTGTAAAGTAATTTCAAAATCTAAATCAGAGTCATATTCTGGGTAATATATATTAGTTGGTGTTGTTCCTATTAAATGCCATCTAGTGTCTAATTCACCAATGGCATTAAATCTACTAATAGTAACATTCATTTTATTGTTGTAATGCAACCAATTAAATAATTGGTCTTTAAATTCATTAATATCACCATCAACAATATCTCTGAAAATAATATTAATAGGGTTACATCTACTACTTAAACTAAAATCACCGTTAATAAAATCATTTAAAACTTGGTTAGTTCTTTTGTTTATTGTTATACTTGGTAACTCTGGGTTAACCCAAAATTTATATAACACACCATTTAAAGGTATTTCGATGTAATACCTAAAAGTAATTCTATTTTCTTGTGGTAAAACAAAAGTATCTTTGTTTTTTTGAAATTTTTCTAGTTTTTTAATTTTTTTTAGTGGTTTCATTAAAAATAATGTTTGATAACCATTTTATTAATATTTATAAAAAAAATAAATGTTATGGAAGAAGATTTTGAGGATTTTGATGAATGGTTTCCAGACCAACAAATTTAAAAATAAGGCGTTAAAATACACCTTATTTTTAAGGTTACTTTTCTAAAGACTTTATTAAATCTCTGATTTTCGCAGCATCCTCATAATCTTCATTAATTACCGCTTTATTTAATTTGTTCTTTAATAAAGTTAGTGTGTCAATACTATCTACATTATCCATAAAAGTATTGTTTTTTGGGTTAAACCCAGAATTTCTTGTGAATGATGTAAATTGTTTTTTACCATCAGGTGATGACCATGAACGTTTTTCCCATTCACCGTGTTGGTCAGATCCTTTTTGTATATCCATATCTTCGTTAGATATGTTTTTAAAAAGGTTTTCATATGGGTTTTCATTGTTTGTGTTTAATTTAATAAAATCATCATAACCAAAAGGACCTCTCATGAACTCTTTCATACTATCTTGATAGTAATTTAGAAATCTCATGAATTCTTTTTTAAATTCATCATCACTCATTCCATTAAAATTAAAATCTTCCATATATATTTTTATTTATAAATATTAAGTAAAAATTAATTAATGTCAATATCATAATAATTCATACTTTGGTTTTAATAACTTCCATATATAATTTGAATAATCTTTTCTATCATACATTCTGAATAATATCGGTTGAAGATGTTTATCTTGTTTCTTAACCCATTCAGCATATACCCTCTTCTCTGGTAAATCACCATCATAATTTTCATATAACATATCAAACAACTTACCAGCGTGTTCAGTTATGGACATAAAACCATACCTTAATGATTTCTCATACTCTCTTATTTGTGGGTAAAACTCATCTGGCACACCATCAAAAACCTCTTCTATGGATTCACCACTTGATAATATCTCCCATATTGACTTAGTGGATATCATTGATATTATTCTGTGAAGTCTTATGTATTCTTCCCCCTTAACTTTCATTCTATCACCATTGGAGAATCTAACAACAAAACCTTCTTCATTATCACCAACCATACCCTTCAATAAGTTAAAGTCTTTTATACCATCGTATTTCTTAACCACAGGTAAAGCTATGTTGGATATTAAGTTTCTAAACCTCATTGGTCCGTTGTGTATGTCTATCTCCTCACCTGATTCAGTATGTATCATTCCCAACAATATAACGTCTTCAAATGAATATTTAACCACTATACGATTTTGGTCATATATTATTTCAAATAGATAAGTATAATCTTTATGTAGTTTTTGGTAATCATATTTGGATAATAATTCTAAACCTTTAACAGATTGTTCAGAAGTAAATGAACCACGAGTGGCAAGTACCCATTCACCCTTATA
>Ga0070745_1001358_pt1 | contig 13615 bp, 22 predicted proteins | sample VirMetDEL_Mar_4_FD_77438 | JGI IMG/M metagenome (GOLD analysis project Ga0070745, IMG submission 77438) | Aqueous microbial communities from the Delaware River and Bay under freshwater to marine salinity gradient to study organic matter... | ecosystem: Environmental > Aquatic > Marine > Coastal ...
CTACTATCAAAGTCATAATATCCATATTCGATATATTGTAGCATGTCATCGTTTTCTGTTTTTTAGTTTATCAATAGTTGCAAACTTACTATCTCCTAATACACCGTCAGCAAAACCATAATGCACAGCTTCTTCGGCAGTTAATATCCAATCACTTTTATTGTCAAGTTGTGAAACGATATGTTTTCTTGCCATAAATTTTTTCCAATTTTTTTCTTTTACCAATGGACTCTTCATACATCTTTCTGTAAAAATTTCAATCATTTTCTGGGATTCTTTTTCGCTCCATGCTAAACTACTCATAGCAGCCTTATGTTCGTTTTCAATACTTAAAGAACCATAATGGATAAGTATATGAGTATTAGGCATTAAAACTCTTAGGTAAGGAGCTTGAAATATAATACTGCTTGCAGATTCTACTTTTGCATATGCTAGCATATATATTTTTGATGTAGATGATCTGATAGTATCATAAATAGCTAAACAATCTTCCCATACTCCTCCTGGTAAATGCATGTGTACTAAAATTGGATCATTATTAATTTGATTTAAATATCTAATATTTTTTTCAAAAAGAATTGCTGATCTAAATTCTACGCCATTCTCTTCTTCGGAATCCATAGCAGAATGTAGATATACTTCTCTTTCTTGTACGTTAATGCAATATTGATGTATGTCTTGAAGACTACTATCTATAGCGTTTAATACCATTGTTTATTCTTTTAGCAGGAATTCGTAAACCTTATTATTGATATCATTAATAACTAAACTAGTTTCAAATAATTTGCCTATACCAATTCTAAATCTATATCGAGTAAAAATATCAAGTGTCTCTACTCCTCTAACCTGTACTATAATTCTACATACGGGCATAGTGATATCAAAATTTGTATGACCTAACCAAAAGTTGAATATTTTATTAGAAGCAGTATTTTCCGTATAGGGTATAATGCCCATAGGAGTCATAATGACCCTTGTAGGCTTTTTATAAAATTCTATAGCTTCACCAGTTTCATGTTCAGAATGATCATCTTCGTCTTCATAAAAAACTGGTTCTGCTTCTTCAGAACTTTCTTCTTCTGGTATAGATTCTAAATCGTCTTCTCCTAATGGGTCAGACCATTTTTGCCATACTATTAGATTTTCTTTTTCAGAGTAACTCATAGTTTATTATATAGTATTTAATGCACCCGTGCAAAGTTACTCTGTTTTAAAAACTTCTAAAGGAGAGATTAATGGACTATAGCTTTGATTAATAGCAGAATATTTTTCCATATTGATTAATTCTGAAAATACATTATTTACAAATACTGAATTATATGGATTCGTTTTATCATGATTTTTTAATGTATCTATAATATCTTTAGCTAATATACCATTATTAATACTGTATATAGAAGACGCAAAAGCTCTAGCTACATTAGGCATAGACTCATAATTATCTACATTAAATTCTGGCCAATCACAAGTTATATTTAAAGAACCATCATGATTATTCTCTATAGTAATTGAAGCAATTACAGAATTTGATTGCTCTATATTTGCTACAGGTTTTTTGACGAATAACTTTTTGAAAAAATTAAGCATATTCTCTGATCTTGTTGAGTCCCTTTTGGATATTTTGTCGTATTGCTTCCCTTGTGACCCCATATTCGTCTCCTATTTGAACCAATGTTTTATTTTCAAAATAATATTTCTTAATTTGATTTCTCTGCTTGTCTGATAACATATCAGAATCTAAAAGTGTTTTTACAGCATTTTGTAGATTAGTTGTTTCTTCTTCAGAAGAGACTATATCGTATGGATCAGACATAGATTTGTCAACAATACTTGCTGCAAAAGTCTTCATGTCTTCATTGGAGATATTGTCGATTGATAATTTCTGATTCTTCTTTTTATATTTATTAGATATATAGCTTTTAATAGCCCATATTCCACATTGATTTCTGTAAGAATATCTAGTCTTTGATTGCCCGTTATAGCCAACTCTATCCTTGTCCCACTTCCAATCTGCGTTCATCAATGCTGCCGCAATATCTGAGATCGCATCCTCATTTGATAATAGTTCTTTGTTTAGACCACTATAAAATGTTGGTGCAAACTTGGAGATAACTTTTTTGGCTAGCAATATGTATGTACTAAGATTCTCAAATTCTCTGTTTTCCATCCTAAAATCCTTTGTTAAAGTTTTAATATCAACTGTTTTTCTTTTTATTATCTTTCTGAAGCTTTTTCCATTGTTTTGGATCTGGCCTGTCTTTATCTCCCGGTTTGGCAGGTTTATAGTTATCGCCTTCTCTCTGTTTTTTGCGCCTAATGTTTTCCCACAAACCAGGACGGTCTGCTGCATAAGTATCATCGTCACCCAGAGGGACGTACTTTACAAAATCATGAATTGTTTTCATGTAGTCCTCTGTTATTGCAATTTTACCCTGTAGCCAGCTCTCTGTCAAGTTCTCTTTTATCATTGGATCGTCTAGAGATTCTAAAATTTGTTGTGCATGACGCATGATGGCGTTAAGTGACCCGATATTCATTTCAAGAAAATCTTGTTTGTATTCTTTTAGTTCCATTTCTGGAGATTCATTTGCTTGAATTTGATTTTGTACGCTGTTCATGATATCTTTATAATTCATTTATCTCTCCTTGGTGAAATATTGTTTTAAATTAGGAAAAATTGTTTTTACGATTTGTATTGAAGCCTTGTTGTCTGATGGGTAATGGACTCCTTGCAGCACTCTACCAAGCCCTGTTTGTTCTGTTACAGCTTCTATTTTAGATTTGTGTTCTGGGTGTTGATCGATTAAAAACTCCCCTATCAAAGCAGCATACATTGTGTGTCCGCTTGGATAAGATGGAGTATGGTGTGTTCTTGTAATAATTTTATCTATTTTAATATTTAATAATTCTGCAACTTGAAAAGGTCTAGCCCTATTGTAGAAATATTTAAGATGATCTACTATTGCAATAAGGCAAGTGTAATAAGTTGTTCTAAATAACTGTTCATCAAATTTCAGATTTAATTCTTTAATTAAAGGATAGAATAATAACATAGGATCTTCATCTACCAAATAAATTAAATCAATATCTTCTTTAGATCTATTAGTAGTAAGTCTAGAGATATATTTAAGCTCACTTAATGTTTCTTGACTAGAATTTTTATTGGGTTGTCCGACTATGCTGAATAAATCTATCTTACCAATTTCTGGAAAATCCATATTAGCATATGGAGATTCGTTGTATTCGAAATCAGGAAAATATTTAAGACTATCTAAAGAAAAATTATTTTGTATTTCAGATATAATTCTGGACATATCACCAAGCCTTGCATGACCAGTATCTTGCTTTCCATTTTGGCCCAGGATTATCACAATTGTGTCTAGCCCTAAAACTCTTGCGTCTTTCTGGAATGTTCTTTTTAATTTTCATATTAGGATCGCCAAAGTTAACTTTAACAACGTTGCCTTTGTCGTTTTTTACATATACGCTAAATTTTTTAGGGCCATCTGGAGTTCTGAAAGGCTTGTTTAGCTGAACTTTACGTCCTTGGTATTCTGACCCCAACGCTTTACCATCTTCGTCGTAGATCTCAGATGCCTCAATTTCCCATACGAACTCATCCCATTCATCGTCCCAGTGACAATTTGAAGCCAGTAGATTGTCATGGACTTCTTCGAGCAGAGACGATTTACTTTTCTTAGTTTGTCCAAGACATACAGCAATTCTTTGCTGGCTGTTAGGATATTCCTTTTTCATTGTTTCGCTACTCATGCAGCGAGCAACAAACTTCTGTTTATCTTCGTTATTTTCTGGTTTAGGAATGGGCATCTTTATCTCCTATGATTTGAGTATGTTATTTCATACACCCTAAGAGAATATCACATGTGTTTTTCCAGCTTAGTTGTTTAGCTGTATTAAGACCATTTTCGTTGCTATTGACCTTATTTTTGTAACAATATCTCAGATGCTCTATTGTTTGATCTATCTGGTTTTGGCCTATTTTACCCCAATTAGATTCACCAAAAAACCATTTACCATCAATAGCAGGCTCGACTTCATTCATTTCAACAAGATAACTATTCTCATTTGTGCAATATTCCGTATGTGCTGAATAATTAGAGGCTATTACCGGCTTATTCATGGCCATAAATTCCAACAACTCCATATTCCATCCTTCTCCCCTTGATATATAAATACCGCAATTAGTATAAGATATTATCTTAGCGATAGATTCATGATTAGGTTGTCTTGGAAAGACTTTTATTTTACTTTTAAGTTTAGAGTTTTCTACTAATTTTAGCCACTCTGATTCTTCTTCTTTAGACAGAAATGGGTTGCTGGTAACGAGCCATAATTCTACATCATCATTATTCTCGAAAGCATTATTAAAACAATGTATGATAGTGTCATGGGCTTTTCTTTTTTCCCATTTTCCTATCGTACAAAATACATATTTTTTCGTGGTTTGATTTTGAGTATGATCAAAAACTTTTGTATCAACACCCATTGGTACTACATGAATATTTTTATCTATGTCATTTTTTTGTATAATATGCTTGGCCCATTCACATGATACTATTAGTTCATCAGGAAAATTTAAATGATATAATTCTTTTTGGTTAAAACTATCAACCTCAAAGAATGGAAGAGCATAATATTTGCCTTTACCTACTCTGTTTAATAGATCGAATTGATGCCATATTTTTAAGCACGGGCTGTCATTTGGTATAAGGTATGATGATGTTAAAGCATGATTGACCATCCTTGCTTGTTCTTCATTTTCAGCAGATGGTCCACCGATTGTAGTTAGTCCAATATTATTATCTACTGATAGCTGCTGTAATATATTCATACTGGCATAGCCATATCCAGTATTTCCTAGCGGGGCCATTAAGTGTAAATTCATGAAAAAATCCTATTATGTGTATCTTTTACTCTAATAAATATTGTGTTTTTTGGTAAATCTTTTAATGTTTTTGCTCCAACATATGTGCAACAGCTTCTTATTCCACCAAGAATATCCTTGATAGTGTCTTCTGTTGTTCCCTTATATGGAATAGCAACGCACTTGCCTTCGCTGGTTCTGTAATCAGCAACGCCGCCATTATGCTTATGCATTGCTTCTTTGCTACTCATTCCATAAAATTTTAAAGCTCTTTTTCTTTTTTCTGATTCTTTATTATCAGGATCAAAAGATTGCCACCACTCATATGTTATCTTGCCGTATTCGTCTTTTATCGTTCGACGATATTCGTATTCCCAATCTCCTTCACAACAATCTGTTCCTGCTAACATACCACCTAGCATTACAAAATCAGCATTAGCACCCAACGCTTTACAAACGTCTGCTGGTGTGGTACATCCTCCATCGCTACATATATGACCATTTAAAGCGTGTGCAGTATCAGAACATTCTATTATTGCGGACAATTGGGGGTATCCGATACCGGTCTTTAATCTTGTGGTGCATACGCTGCCAGAACCTATGCCTACTTTGACTATATCGACACCACCATGTAAGATTAGTTCTTCTGTCATTTCTGGAGTAACGACATTGCCAGCCATGATAATAATATCTGGATACCAATCTCTGATTTTTTTGGTTGTTTCAACAAAATATTCACTGTATCCATTCGCTACATCTATGCACAAATTAGGTTTGGTTTTAAGCCGATCATAGACTGTCGTTAATTTTGAAATATCTGATTCTGATATTCCGGTCGAATAAAAAGAATATGGCTGATAGTCATTGAAATATTTGACTAGTTTTTCAGTGTCATAATGTTTATGCAGACAGGTGATACAATCGAACCGTGATATGGCTGATGCCATTTGTATTGATCCGGTGGTATCCATATTTGCAGCAACAACAGGCGTACAGTTAAGTGTTCTACTGCTATGAGGAAATACGAAGGATCTACAAAGATTGACTTCTGATCTGCTTTTTAAGGTAGATCTTCTGGGTCTAATCAAGACATCAGAAAAATCTAGTTTAATCTCTGGGAGAATTTTCATGATTAATCACTACACCATTATGGAAAAGGGCTGTTGAGGGATAGCTGATAAATATTTCTTCGTCTTTGCGTATAGGCTTTTTGGCAATAATTTTCCCATAAAGATCTTTATAGTTTAATTCTATCCTTGCATTAGATTCTGGTTGATGATTATACATACTACCATATCCGCTAGAAAGATAAATTACATATCCGTGCTTTTTGCATTCTTGACAAGGACATCCACTATTAATGAATCCATATGATAATATTTGCGGATCAGCCTGATATTTGGTACGAAAAAAAGTTGGCGTAATAGGGAAAACTTCTACGATAGTATTAAATTCCATATCTTTTTTAGCAAAGACACCTCGTAGATGAACCTCTGATTTACCCACATATACATTAGTTGAATCATAATCAATGCTTGGCATTTCGTATTGAATGCCTTGATTTTCATCGTCAGTTTCGTTCTTTATATCATCTGTCATTTTATCTCCATTTATATATTAAAGAAATACCATCTATTATAGGAATTTATATTTTCTGAACTATCAATATGTTTAAGATAACTATACATATCACCCCAATCTGAATAAATCATTTGATGGGGAACAGTTCCAAAAAGCCAGTCTGGAGCATTCTCTTTTCCTTGAACCATATGTATAATAATGGGTTTTTTCTGTCTATTAGCCCAGAAGATTTCCTCGTATGTTCCACATGGATGAACATTTAAATCTAGATTAACAATTAAGAAATCGCTAATATCAACTAGCCTAAGATCAACTGATCTAATAACCTTCATCATCGATGTCAATTCATCATATCTCTTAGATGATTTCAATTTTGTTTTTACTACATGGGTGTCATTGTCTTCGAGACCTATCTCTGCGGGCTTAGTAATAGGATTAAAAACCACTATGCCTAAAGAATCTAAAAATGGAGATATTTCTTCTCTCCACCCCATACCCCTATCGTCAACACGATCAATCGCACCGGCCAAATATACTCTTTGATTTTTTAGCCTATTCATTTTTAGTGTCTTCGGGGAAACATATAGTCATAAAGATTATGGCATTCTCTTGAGCTTATATTATCTGAACAAAGCCCTTGTAGCAAGCCAAGAATACCGCAAACCAAAAATATAAAGTATAGCATTTTATTTACTGTAAATGTATGTAGTAATATTTGTCCAAGTATCATCAATTAATTCAGATATAAATTTCCAATTTCCACCTGAAGATCCTGTTCCAAATTTAGGAGCATGTATTTCTACTCTTTGAATATCATTATCATTAAGTAATTGTTTTACCTTGAATTTAACAGAATTCATGCAGTAACAGAGTGCCGCATAATTGATGGCTCTATGTTTGTGATCGTTGTTATTATTGCATATCATATTCGCTATAATGACTGAATGATTATAGTCTTTGTTCTTAGCGACCTCAACAAACTGTGTTTTCCCTAAAATAGCGTCCCTATAAAGCATGTGAAAGTTTTCTTTAGCTATAGGATATTTTTCGCTAAGAATATTAGCAAATCCAGATACATTGAAGTTAATTCTGCTGCAAGTATGGGGCAAAATAATAGTTGAACCGTTCTCCTTGCTCGCTATTCGCTCATTGATTGAGTCAAAAATATTTCTATTTTTAACAAAAACATAAGAAGTATCGATTTGTTTTTTATGATTGGTACTCATTTGATTTTTAGCCATTTCTTTTGAGGACATTCTTGGTCTGCCCACGCGAGCTTGTTCATAAAAACTTTTTTATTATTAATATTGCAGCCACACATCATGCATGTGCTGTCCTCTTTATTATACATATCGCACTCAGAAGTGCAAATCTTGAATCTTAAATTTATGACTTCCTGACTGCTTTTTGGGAAACCAGCATAAACATGAAATAAAAGAGACTTAAGAAATGTTTTTACCTTCTGGATATTCATCCTTATATTCCTTAACTAGCAATATATTTCCATCTTTATCTCTGTAGTAAAGATCTACTATCTCAACTACCTCATCTGACTTGAACCATTTACAGCTTCCATTCTCAATAGATATAGACATATGCCTAGTAGAGCCATTTTTATATGGTCTAAAATCGGAAGATAATATATACCTATGGTTTTTCCATGAGAAAATGTCGCCAGGACTAATCTCTTCAATATATTTCATCTTCCCATTGTTCCCAGATTTCTTCCTGATCTAGTTCTACTTTTTTCCTCTTAACAGAATTACGACCACCGGATTTTTCTTTTTTATCTAAGATATAATCCCGAGTCGTCTTCTTTGTCTTTTTGCTGTTAAAATTAGTTCTTCTTTCTTCTTTTCTATCGCTATCCATTTCTTCCTCTACTGTTGAGAATCTAACCTATTGTATCATGTTTCTCTTGTTTGTCAAGAGCCAAATAAGAAATTTCTTGCTTGACTTGCACTAGATGTGGTATATATAATTATGCAGAGGGTGGTTATAATACTACTGGTGTAAGTATTCCATTCCCCTCATATCTTCTATCTCCTCTATGTTTAGGGTCTTTTAATTTAATAGCCACCTTACTGAATTCCTCTATATACTCTTCTCTGCTTAATACCAAGGATTTGTTATTTTTTCTTTTGAGCGACAATAATAATGAAGCACAGCCTACTGCGAATGGTGTTGCCATGCTTGTCCCAGACATTTTAGAATATGTATTTTCTGGAGTAGTACTTAATATGTCTTCTCCTGGGGATAGAAAATCCAATCCATCTCCGCAGCAGCTAAAATTACATATGTTTAAATTATGGTCAATAGCGCCGATACTTATTGTTGTTAGAAATTTAGCAGGATACATGATATCCACATTGTTTCCACTATTTCCTGCTGCACAGAAAACAACTACACTATTTCTTTCAGCGTACTCAAGAGCCTTTTCTAGATGTCTCGAAGCATAAGGAGATCCTAATGACATAGTTATTAAGTCAGCCCCATTATCGACCGCCCATCTTACAGCATTGGCTATTGCTAAGTTATTACCGGAACCATCATCTCCTAATGCTTTAATTGGCATAATTCTTGTTTTAGGTGCAGTTCCTATCATTCCTATGCCATTATTAATCGCCGCTATTGTTCCAGCAACATGACTACCATGACCATTAATATCATTAACGTCTCTGGTTCCGTCAATTGCATTATATCCATCTATTAGGTTGTCTTTTAAGTCCTCATGATCTATGTCGCAGCCTGTGTCTATTACTGCTACTGTCACCTGTTCTCCTTCTGAATACCTCCAGGCATTTGGTACATCAAATTTTGTTACAGGCCATGGGAAGAATTGTAAAGATCTAGTTGTTAATCCGTATACTTTTTCTTTAATGTGTGGTAATAAACTACATTCTCTTCTTCTCATCTTGTTCACCTATTACTTTTTGAATTAGTTTTTTAGTTTGTTTTATCCAGTCATTATAATCGCTCACTCTTGTACTACACCCAACGTTGCCATATTTTCCATCAGCCTGACCTTTCATGGAATAAATAAACGAGTGTATACCTGCTAATTTTTGATCAATAAATAGCCCTCCTCCACTGTCTCCAGGAGATATTAAAAATTCTAGACTCGTTTTATTATTTTGAGTAACACTATATGTTAAAACATCTCCTTGAATGCCATCGATAATATTAGATCCTGCTCTTTTTTTATTGTCATAATTAGAAACCAAGTATCCTGTCTTGAAATTTCCATGAAATCCATACCCTGCAAGCCCACATACTTTATCTTTCTCGTCCTTATCGCTATATAACTCAGGATAAAAATCAAGATCGATTGGTCTTTGTAATCTAGCAATGGCTATATCATAAGATGCTTTTTTTGTCATATCAAATTTTGCATGTATTGCTACGATTAAACAAGGATAGGCCTTATTATCATATAATACATGTTGTGTAATAGAATTTTGTACGACATGAGCTGCAGTAAGTATATGATATCTGTCTATAACGACACAAGAGCCTCTAAAATTAGAATTCAGATTGTCATCAAGTATACCCATTATCGGCAAAACACACTTATATCCTTCACCATATTTTATATATTTATTATCGCTAACTGATGGGTCTATGGTTCCGGCGTGTAAATAACAAGAAAAAACAAGGAAGAAGAGAAAAATAAGGCGTTTCATTAATAAACCCCTTTATAAAAAGTAATAAATATTAATCTATTACTTATATTACACCATTTTCTTCATATGGATTTTCTGTACTAATAACCGCATTATTGAATAGATCTAAAACCATTTGAGGTCTTTGTTTTCTAACATTATATCCAATTTCTTGAGTTATAATACATTCATATTTATTTTTTTGTTCAAGTATTGCCTCAACAAATATCCAATCTTCACAGTCACTAGCGATAAATCTATTTTTACTTAATTTTTCGGTTTTATAACAAAAAGATATACCAACATTGCCTTCATCTAATTTTCTAATATCTGTTGTATTAGGAACTTCAATAATTTGACCATCTGATAATTGAGTAGACATTTTGAAAATTACCAAATCTTGCTTATTATATTTATTATATACTAATTCAACATAATCTGCATTTAAAATATCATCATCATCTAAGAAAGCTATTCTCTCGTATTGATCTACAAATCGATCTAATGCTACATTTCTCACCAGTCCAGCATTATTTTTATCTTTACCCTTTTTTTCATCTAGCATAATAGTAGTAACTTCATCTAATTCTGGAATTATTGGTTTACTATCGATACAGTCGTATACTATGCATAAGTGCCATCTCTGATCGGTCTGTGCGTATAGTGACTGCACGGCTTTAACAATGCTTTTTCTATTAATAGAAGGCATTATAAATAATATTTTATCTTCTTTTTGTTTGCTCATAATAAAATAAATCCTTTGATATAATTTCTGAAAAATTATTCATTTGCTTGATAGTAGGACTTTCTATATGTCCTATCTTACAAGTAGTAATATTTTTTGTTAATAATCCTTTATTTCTTACACTATTATAGACTATATTATCTCCATACCAAATTTTGATTTGATCAGGTATATTTTTCCATAATTTTCTTTTTATGCAGAAGAACCATCCTGTTATATTACTGTTAATATTTCCAAATATATTATTTGTTACTATAGGCTCCTGGACATATGAAAGATTATCAATATAATCCTCAAGATCTGCACATATATCTGTTTGTACAGAGCATATTCCGACATTCTCTTCTTTCATTACGGTTTCTATTTGCATATAAACTTCTGAATTACAAAAGACATCATCATTCATAATGAGAATATTTTCGGAACAGCACTTAGAGACACCTAGATTCCAAGCGGGATTTACATAAATATTTTCGGGCATTGTAAGAACTTGTATTTTTTCAGAATTAATACTCATTTTCTCTTCAAATAATCCTCCGCTATTATCTATAATAATTATTTGATTAATTAAATTGCTTTTACAAGCCTCCTGTAGAGAATATTTTAGAGGACAGCTATCAATCAGCATTAAAGTTGGTATAACTATATCAATCATCTTTATATGGTCTATTTGATTTTGATTCAAGGTATCTACGAGAATCTTCTATGATATTTATATTCCAACTTTTATAATTCATAAAATGACCAAAAACAAAGTGACAGTATTTATCACACAGAGTAATTAGATTATCAGGATCTAGTTCTTTAGATGGATCTAAATGTACCGGAACAATATGATGGACCTCTGGTTTCTTGCAAGACCCACAAGCCATACAACACGGCTGTTTTTTTATATGTGCTTTCCTAACTGCTGGCCATTCCGGCGATCTAACAGCATATCTTATCTTTTTATTGAATATCCACATTTCTACTTAACACCATTAATCCATTATTATTTTCATAATGCTTATGTATTTCCCATTCTTTATTGTTATCAAGAAATTCTTCAATTGCAGTAATCAGTCCTGTCTTCTCTTTATTTCTTTGTGTTCCAGCATCTCTTTTACCAAATGTTACAGTATCATGCATTATTATATATTTATTTACTTTATTACCATGCAAAGACAATTCTTTGCTTAGTTGATTATACGTATGATCGGTGTCAATAAATAATAGATCTGTTTCTTCTATTTCGATATCTAACGTACTAGCATTAATAAATTCGTAAGATACGCCTATTTCTTCTGCTGTATTGTATACGCTATCAATATTCGCCCCAAGTTTTTTAGGATGCACTATATCATAACTAATCATCTTTTGCGGTCTGCCAGCCAATAATGCCCATGTGCTAACTATTGTTCTAACACCCATTTCAGTTATAGAATTACACTCGTTGGCATATTTCTTCAAATTAACTAAATGCTCATTAATATCTGATCTGGTTTTAGATAATTTATTAACGTGTTCTTCTAATTGATCCTTATTCATATAATTAATCCAATATACTAGCTGCAATCAAGCAGCCTTTAGATACAGAATGGAGGGGGTCTTCAGCGTGTTTGACTACTTCTATTGGCAATGGAAATTCTGCCTCTAATAACTTCTGATTAAGTTTTGCTATGTATCCATCTGCCTGAGATGTGCCACCGGCGACAACAATTCTAATAGGGTCTTTAAACTTCGGCAAGGCTTTGTGTCCAGCTAAAGCTGCTGACAATTGCTTTGCGGTATATTCCACAAGCCTATCATAATATGAAGCAACTGCACTCAATACAGGATTATCATTTGGTTCACCAACAGTAAAACCGCCACCTTCTTTTTCTACTTGCACAACACTATCAGGTTCTCCTGTTGCAACAGCACTCATACGATCTACCCAATCGCCTGACTTTGTAGTGCTAAAGACTACTGTAGGTTCACCATTTAGCACCACACAAACATTGGTCATTCCTGCTCCACAACTAATACCGATACCAGTATAGTCTTTATCTTCTAGTTCAGCATAGCACAATGCTTCAGCCTCATTTACAGACCTAGCATCATAACCTACTTCTGATAAAATGCTTTTTACCACATCTTCATGATATCCCACATCAAAATCATCATCTTCTTGGTCTACTGGTTGAGCAGGAACACAGAAAACTAATTTGTCTCCTTTTTTCTTGGCTTTTCCTACAACTTCTTTAAGTATATATGCCAACACTTTCCTGGCTTCTTTTTCCTTGACTGACACTACACCCCTATACATAGGACGACGAGCAGTTTCATTTCTTTCTACTGCCTTTTCTATAGCATCTTTACCAAGAATAATAAAAGAGCCATTTTCATCTTTAATAAAAATCTTACCCTTCAAGCCCTTCTCTACCATTTTTGAAGCAATAGGAGTGGTGGGTTTAATTACATAAAAAGCATCTCTAAAATCCTTGAAAACTATTTGATCTCCATCATAAGAAGAAGCAATAATAAAACTTGTACCTACATCTAATCCGATCATATTATTTACCTTTCATGCTTTTTAGTTTATTAACTGAGCTTGCTTTATTATTCTGAACTTTAGTTTCCTTGGTCATGTTGTCATATTTCTTTTCATATCCATCCGTACTGACACTCAAAACTACTTTGGTATCATCAATTTCTATAGAATTATTCTTTTTTTCTTTTCCTTGTGATTTCAAAAAACTAAGAGGTTTTTCATAAGTAGAC
>Ga0070745_1001359_pt1 | contig 13615 bp, 9 predicted proteins | sample VirMetDEL_Mar_4_FD_77438 | JGI IMG/M metagenome (GOLD analysis project Ga0070745, IMG submission 77438) | Aqueous microbial communities from the Delaware River and Bay under freshwater to marine salinity gradient to study organic matter... | ecosystem: Environmental > Aquatic > Marine > Coastal ...
AAGGTGCTATTGAAGAAAACATGTTATTCTTATCAAGATCTACTGCTCTTGATTTTGACGATATGATTGCTGCTATGGCAGGTGGAGGTTATGCTTCTACTGCTTCTGCTTCTTACGGTCTTTTTGATAACGAAGCTGAAATGGCACTTAACTTTGGTTTTTCTGGTTTCAGAAGAGGTTCTTATGACTTCTATAAAACTGACTGGAAATACTTAAACGATGCTACTACAAGAGGTTTATCTAGCGCTATTGACGGTGTTATGATACCAGCTGGTACATCTACAGTATATGATCAAATGTTAGGATCTAATATTAGAAGACCTTTCTTACACGTAAGATTTAGAGCTTCTGAGACTGAAGACAGACGATTCAAAGCTTGGATCACTGGTTCAGTAGGTGGTGCTTACACTACTGATTTAGATACGCTAAGAGTTAATTTCTTATCTGAAAGATGTTTAATTACACAAGCTGCTAATAACTTCGTGTTATTCAAAGGAGCTTAATTATTTATTAACATTTTAAAATATAGAAATTATGGGTTTAGTAAAATTAACTACAAATAAAGTTGTACAAGCCGAAGGCATACTACAACTTACAGCAGTAATATCAAGTAACACACTTACAATTGATGTTCTATATGCTTTAGATATGGGATCAAGCAAATTAGCTAAAGCTAATATTGTCTATACTAAAGGCGGTTCTAACTCTTTCACTAAGACTGAGGCAGAATATTTAGAATTATTTGCAAGTTCATTTGGTAATGCAATGGGAACAAGCGGACCAGCTTTAGTTGGACCAATTGTTGAACAAAAAGTTACAGCTACTGGAATACTAGTAGGAACAATTACACCGGTTATTACATTAAAGCTTTCATCAGCTTTAACTTAATTAAGGTTATATTTAAGATCCCGCTTCGGCGGGGTCTTTTTTAATTATTATATTATATTATATTATGGAAGAAACAAAAGTAAAAAAGGCTCCAGCCAAGAAGGCTACGCCTGTAGAAAAAAAGCCAGTAGATAACTGGGAATACAAAGATAGAAATTATTACTTAGTAGGTAATAAAACACCTTTAACTTATACACTACCTAGTAGACATTCTCTAAGGTATCCACTAGTTTGGTTTGATCCAGACTTAGGTTATGAAAGAGAATTAAGATATGCTACAAATCAAAAGTCAATATTTGTTGATGAACAAAAAGGTCAAACAACGTTAAAGCATATTGTCTTTGAAAAAGGTCATTTATACGTACCTAAAGAAAAAAGAAACTTACAAGAGTTCTTAGAAAAACACCCACATAACAATGTAGTGTTTAAAAAGTTTGATCCTATTGTAGAAGCAGAAGATCAATTTGATATGTTAGAAATAGAAATAGAAGCTATGAATATGGCTTACGAAATGGACATAGATCACGCTGAAGCTATATTAAGAGTTGAGGTTGGTTCTAGTGTTTCTAGTTTATCATCTAAAGAACTTAGAAGAGATTTATTATTATTTGCTAAGAAAAATCCTTCGTTGTTTATAGATTTAGCAGAAGATGAAAACGTACAATTACGAAATTTTGCTATTAGAGCAGCTGAAGAAAAAATCATAGCTCTCAGCCCAGATAACAGATCATTTACTTGGGCAAGTAATAATAGAAAATTAATGAATGTTCCTTTTGATGAAAACCCTTATTCAGCTATGGCCGCTTGGTTTAAAACTGATGAAGGTTTAGAAGTTTATAGATCAATAGAGAAAAAATTCAAATAACAAGTGATTATAATTAAGGGTGGTATACGCCACCCTTTTTTTTAAATATATAAATATGGCAATTAATGTAAACACAGTATACACAACTGTGCTAGCTATTCTTAATAAAGAACAAAGAGGTTATTTAACACCTGATGAGTTCAACAAGGTAGGTACACAAGTACAATTAGAGATATTTGAAAGTTATTTTGAAAACTTAAATCAACAATTAAGAGCTCCTCAAAATAGTACTGAATACGCTAATCGTGTTAAATTGCTACAAGAAAAAATAGCTACATTTGAAACAAGCGCAAATGTTACTGTAGCTTTGTCAGGTCAATTTGGCCAAACTACTTTACCTGCAGATATGCATAGATTTGGCATGTTAGAATTTACTGACAGTGCTAAACTTCCAGTACAAGTAGAAAAACTATCACGCCAATTATTTTTACAAGCAAGGCGTTCTCAATTAACAGCTCCCACTTCAGATTATCCTATATGCTATATAGAGGGAAATACACTAAACATATTGCCAGGTATTGCTACTGTAGCTGCAGCCACAGGGGTTGCGCCTAAAACTTACGCAGTAGAATATGTTAAAAAACCTGTAGATCCAGTATGGGCTTTTACAGTTAACAGTGTAGGTGCTTATATATACAACTCTGCTGGTTCAACAAATTTTGAAATATCTGATGTAGATCAAACAGAGTTAATTACAAAAATATTAATGTATACTGGTGTTATAATAAGAGATCCAGAAATAATACAAGCTGCAGCTCAAGCATCAGCAGCTCAAGACCAACTAGAACAAAGCTAATAGACTATGACTAAAACAGCAGCTACAATTCCATTAACAGAAAATGATTCAAATTACTACGCTGGACAAGCTGGTCCTGTCCCAGCGGTAGCTAATCAAATATATACTTTTCCAGAGCTTAATACTACGCTTATAAGTAATTACGACGCTTTAGGTGGTGCTCAAGTTAGAGATACTGGTAACTTCCAAGTACATGGACTTTTTAATTCTACAGATGTACCAGGTCCTGGTAATTTAATAGATGCTGATGAAGTAATAGTATGGGACACTACTCAAAATGGTATACAAATTGGAACTGCAGGTTTTCCTTTTAACTTTGTTTTTATACAATTAACAGACATAGCTAGAGGAGACAACTGGGGTAGTTATAGAAACTTAACACTAAATGATATTGTTAGTAATTTTTTAGTAGCTTACACAGGTGAAGGACAAATACTAACTACAGTAGCTAGAACACAAGTATTGTTTCATGCTAGAAGAGCTATGCAAGAATTATCGTATGATACATTGAAAGCTTTTAAAGCTCAAGAGTTAACTGTGCCTACAGGTTTATCAGTTCCTATACCTATTGATTATGTTAATTACGTAAACTTATGTTATGCTGATCCTAACGGTATACTACACCCGTTATATCCACTACAAGGTTTAAGTGGTAATCCAACTGAGTTACCAATAATTGATGGTGCTACAGGTATACCTACACAAAGTAGTTACGATACTAACCTAGAAGCATCTCAGTCTATAATAGAAGACAGATGGAAAAATGCTAACGATAACGATATTACAGGTAACTATGATGCTTATAACACTAGTGGTGTATATGATTACACGTGGTGGAAAATGGCCTATGGCCAAAGATATGGATTGATACCTGAGATAAGCCAACGTAATGGATGGTTTAGTGTAAATGAAAGAACTGGAACGTTTAGTTTTAGTAGTAACTTAGTTAATAAAGTAATAGAGTTAAAATACATATCTGATGGTTTAGCATATGATTTAAACTCTCTAGTACCTAAGTTTGTAGAAGATGCCTTATATTCAAAGATAATGTACAATATATGTGTTTCTCGTAGAGATGTAGATGGTGGAACTAAACAATTTTATAAAAGAGATGCTTATGTAAAAACACGTAACGCTAAAATAAGATTATCTAACTTAAAACTAGATGAGCTATCACAAGTATTAAGAGGTCAATCTAAGTGGATTAAACATTAATTGAATGCAAAGAAAATTTAACCATACATTTACTAAGTCTAAAATGAATAAAGACTTAGATGCTAGATTATTGGCTCCTGATGAATATAGAGATGGGCAAAACATTGCTGTATCTAGAGCAGAGTCTGATGATGTGGGCGCGTTAGAAAATATATTAGGTAATAAAATATTAAACTCTTTAAATATACCTAATGTAAGAGAAGGTGCTACATCTAATTATGAAGCCTTTTTATCTCAAATTATAGGTTGGTATGTAAATGAAAACACTAACAAAGTATATGTATTCACAACTAATTATCAAGATAACTCTTCAAATCAAATCAACAATTATAATCCGTTAGGTACAAGAAATACTATAGTCATGTGTGATCTTGTAGCAGAGACAACTTTAACTATAGTTCAAGGTGGATTTTTAAACTTTTCATCTAATAGCCCTATACTTGATTCTACAATGATAGAAAATTTATTGTTCTGGACAGACAATAGAAATCAGCCTAGAGTTATAAATGTTGAAACTGCTGAAAATAATCCATCATATTACTTTAACGAAGATCATGTATCTTTAGCTAAATATTATCCTAGTAAACCTATACAATTAAATAATACTCTACAAACAGCTGCCGCTTTAGTAACTACAAACTGGGCGTATTATGTAGGTGCGTTTAACACTATGTACCCAGCGTTTATTATTACAGCTACCGTTGGTAGTACGTTATCAAAAATGTTAGGTACAGAAAATACTCAAGGATCTGGTAATATTGGTTTAAAAGGCTTTTTACAAATAGGTGATGAGTCTTGGGATTTTACTGTACAATATGCTAGTAGAGAAGGTGTTTCTACTGGTGAAGTTTTAGTAGTACCTAATAGAGATTTAAGTACTGCTAGTACACCACAATCTTCAAAAGCTGCTGCTAAAAATTTGGATGTAGTATTTATAGAAGAAAACTCAAAAGATGTAAGTTCACCTTGGCTTAGAGAGCATCAAGCTACATTAGAATTAACTGGAATTGTAGCTACTGGTCAAGGTTTCCAATATGCTTCAGCTAGTTCAGGTAGTAACTATGATTATGCTCCTGCTTTATACTTACACGGCACTAGATCAGCATCAACTGGTACAGCTACAGGTATAGGAACAGAAGCTTTTTTTAGAGATAATCATTTTACAAAAAACACTCTAGCTGCTGATAAAAAATGTTATTGTAGAGTAACGCACCCTAAATTAGATCCAGGAAAATACTATGTAGCAAGAGATCCTAGTGATACTACTGCAGCGTCTCAGTTCTTTAAAATATATGAATTAACTTCTTTACAAAATGGAACTTATGACGGGCCAAAATTTATATCAACACAACTAAATTTAGCAGTAGGTGATAGAGTAAAAATACATTATCCCAATAAATATTATGACGCTAATTACTCTGGTGATCCAGATAATTTAAAAGATAAATTTGTTAGGTTTGCTTATAGATTTAAGTTTGATGATGGTGAGTATTCTTTAATATCTCCATTTACTCAAGAAGTATTTATACCTAAACAAAAAGGTTATTTCCTAAAAAACATAGGAAAGCAAGATTCAACAGGTAGTGATCAAAATGCTTATATACCTCAAGAAAGAGTAGCAGGTCAAAACACTATAGTAGCTCATATGGAAAATGAAGTTACTCAAATAGGTCTTAGAATACCATGTGAGTATGCTATAAATACTTTAAAAGAAAATTTAAAAGTTTCTGAAATAGATATATTATATAAAGACTCGATGAGTCAAAATATAAATGTAATAAAATCTATTGAAGCAACTGATCCATTAATAATAAATAATTCTACTAATAATCTTACATATACATACGACGCTAGAAAACCTATTAAAACATTAAGATCTGCTGAAACAACTAGGGTATATGACAATGTTCCTGTAAGAGCTAAAACGTTGACATCTGCCGGTAATAGAGTAATACTAGGTAATTATTTTGATAGACATTCATCACCTAATACTTTAAATTATTTAGTAGGTGCTAGTAGAAAATTTACACCTACTGAAACAGCTAAAGTAGCTAGCAGCGGTAATGATTTTCCTTCAGACTTACTACCTAATAAATATTCTAACGTTTCATATCCTAATCATAGTTTAAAACAAAATAGAAACTATCAAGTAGGTTTAATACTACAAGACAGATATGGTAGATCTTCTGATGTAATACTATCAAGTACTTTAGATGCTAACTACACTTTAGGCACTGGCAGTACAAATACTACATTTGAAGATAATCCTATAACTTTTGGCGGATCAACTATATATCATCCATATAATACAACAGCAACTTCGCCTAATACTAGCAATGCTACTATATTAAGCAAACCAAACCCTAAGTCTGGTTATGTTGACTGGCCTGGTGATTCTTTAAAGATACTTTTTACAACTACTATACCTTCGTCATTACCAAATTTAATTGGTTATCCAGGCTTATATAAAGAAGCTTATTTAACAACTACTATAGGTACTACATCTTTTGACTATATAAGTGTAACTGCTGGAGGGCTTGGAGATAATATAGCTCCTGGCATGAGGGTAGAGTTTACAGAAACTGTAGGTGGAGCAACTGGTAATTTTGTTTTATTTGTGTATATGTTTTTAGGAGGTAGTACAAACTTGGTATTATTAAGAGGTTTAGATGGCGCCAATATTTCTGTTAATGATATGCCAGCAAGCGGAAGCACAGTTAGTTTTTATGTGCAAGACAAGCCATTAGGTTTTAATAGTTACAAAGTAGTTGTTAAACAAACTCAACAAGATTATTATAATGTATATTTACCAAGTTTACTTGACGGTACACCAGTTATAAAACCTTTTGACTTAAATTGTGTATTCACTTCAGGTAGTAAATTAGTAACTGTTTCACCTATAGGTACTATAGAATATTTAACATTTCCTTTGCTAGAAGGCATGAAGGTTGTTGCAGGTGCAAATACTTATTATATAAATAATATATTAAACTACACTCAGTTTGAGTTAACTACTAATGCTGTTGCAACTGCTACTGTAGATGCTGTGTTTAGTACTAATTCTAGTGATGGCGTATTAAATGTAACTACTTTACTAACTGACAATGCTAATAAAGTTCCACCTGCGTTAAATGAAACAACCCCAGTTCAAGTTCAATATTCAACTAGTGATGTAGAGTTAATACCTAGGGCTGCTAGAAATCCAGATAGGTTTCCAAGTGGAACAGGTCTTATATATCAAACACTCACAGAAGCAATGTCCGTGTTTCCAGGTATATCGCCAATTACTTCTAAAGTAACAGCTATAGGTAATTTTGAGGCTTTATATAAAAGAGGTAGTTATAATGGACTATACAAAGCAGACACAGATCCGCCAACCGCTGTTATAGAAAATCATTTTAATTTAGGTGAAAGTTCTCAAACAGCCAAGCCACCATCTGAAGCTGAGTTTGTACCTGCTGTATACGAGACTACTCCAACTATATCTGAAATAGATATATACTATGAGACTAGTACAGCTGGATTAATATCTGATTTAAATGATTTAGTTTTAAACACATTATCAATACCAAATAATTTTTTATTCTTTGGAACGGATGATATAGTTAAATTAGTGGAAGTACAGGAAAATGTAGATTATACCACAACACCAACTATAGCTACTATAAACTTAATAAATCAAAATGCTAATATATTAGCTTACAACGGAGCAAGTGATGTGTATAACTTGACAGGTATTACAACACCTTTGTATAGAGATGGTACACCTGTTGCTGGATCAGGTATTACTTTAGAATTATTTTCAACTACTGACGCATCACAAAGATTATTATTAAAGCTTAATAGTGATTTTCCTGGATACAACAGTGGTAATGATGATTTAAATTATATAACTTTTAATGCTATAATAAATCATACACTTTCTAATAGTAGTGGTGCTACTTTTGGAACACAACAAATAACTAGTAATTATGAAATACCTATAACTATATATATTGATAATGTTGCTCCAGCTAAAAATACAGACTTTATTAACGATGGTAGTACCGTATATTATTTAAATAACGCTTTTGCTTTTGATCCTTCACCAACTAACGTATCTGGAGCTTCTATACCATGGGCTAACAATAATAGTACAAGCACAACTTTAAGTTCTGCCACTAACGGTAGCAATGTTAATAATACTGCACAAAATAGTAATACTGAAGAGATACAATGGACATTAGAGGTAGATTTAAATGATGGACAAGGTTATCAATTAGCTAGTAAAATTGAAAGTATAGGTTTATTTTTAAGAGACAGCGGTACAGATGGCGGTAGTGTAGTATTAGCTACTTCAGGAGGTTCTATATATAACTATGAAAACATAGACGTAAACATATATGCTACAGATAATGGTGGTAGAGGTATTAAAACCTTAATATCTAACTTTATAGTAAGATTTAAAATATAAATTCTTTAAAAAACAAGTGATTATAAGTTATGGCTAATCAGTTACCTATTATAGAAGTAGACTATTACAATTGTATTTGGAATAAGAAGATATTAACGCCACAGCCTATTAAGCAAACTGGAGCTGCTATAGTACCAGGCGGTAGCGGTGTTTCTGCTGCTTATGGGGTATGGCCACTTAACAATGTGTTAGCACCGCCATTAACATTTTTAACAACTAGTGATTTAGTTGCTTGGAATTCTACAGGTGTAACAGAAGATGAATCAGTTACGATACAAAACTTTATTGTTGAAGAAATGTATATTAGAGGCGGTTTTAACAATAACTCTATGTCTTTAGGTGTTAGAGCTTATTTAAATGAAGAAGAACCTTTACAGCAACACAGATTAAACGCTTTAATATACTCTGGTATATTTAATTCTAGAACAGGTATAAATAGAACTAATGAGTTTCCTGTAGGTACAAATATAACTAGAGCTGCTAGTCCTGAATATGGATCTATACAGAAAATATATGCTGACGAAAATGATATTGTTGTTCTACAAGAAAACAAATGTAGTAGAGCTTTAATAGATAAAAATGCCATATATAACGCTGAAGGTGGAGGTAGTGTTACTAGTCAACGACAAGTATTAGGTGAAATAGTACCTTATGCAGGTGAGTACGGTATTAGTAAAAATCCAGAATCTTTTGCAGTGTATGCTTTTAGAAAATATTTTGTTGATAGAAATAGAAATGCGGTGTTAAGGTTATCTGGAAATGGTATTACTGAAATATCAGAATACGGCATGCGTGACTGGTTTAGAGACAACTTAAGCGGTTTGAATGATGATTACACTAACTACTTTGAGATAAATTTAGATTTAGGTACAGGCGCTTCTTCAACAGCTAACTATAATCAAAGCTGTATATCTTTTGGTACACCAACTGATCCTATAAGCCCAACAAAACAAATAGGTACTTTAGGTAAAAGAATATTAGTAGCATATAGCTCTGCTCCAAATGACTTTGTAGATTTAAATGTTATATGTATAGGTATGAGACGTAATAATAATGATGCGTTTTTGCTTATGAACAGAACACTACCACAAGCTCAAATACAAAATATAACTAAAATAAGATTAGTATCTGATAATAGAAGTAGAGTTTATGGAGGCTGGGATGCTTATAATAAACAATATGTATTATCTATACAAGAAAATAAAGCTTCTGTTTATACTCAACCAGCGGGTGCGGCTACTGTTCCTAAGCCAAGTGGAGATTTTTATACTTTAGGATATGACGAGCAAGTGAAAGGTTGGCCTAGCTTTTATAGCTATGCACCTATAGCAATAGGTAGTAGTAAAAATACTTTTTTAACTTTAAATAATAGATACTGGAACGCAAGCAATGTATCTACGGGTTCTGTAGAAATAAAACAAGGTATGTATCAACATTATGTTAATACTATACCTCATTGCCAGTTTTATGGTAGAGATAATAGAGCTGTAGTTTCTATTGTTGCAAATTCACAGCCATCATTACAAAAAAACTTTTTAACAATATATTACGAAGGTGATAGCGGTTGGCAAGCTAATTTATTATCTTCTGACAAAACAGGCGCTTCAACAACCAGAACTACAGGTGGTGCTTGGACAGGTACTTGGGAAAGAACCAATGACGAGTCTTTAAGTATATATAGCTACGTAGATGGCGCTTATGATAGTGCTGGAAACACGGGTACCTCTGCTAATCCTCAAAACGCGCCACTGCTTAGAGCTGGCTTTGACAGAAAAGAAAACAAATATGTAGCTAATATAGTTAATAATTCTACAGCAGCAGAGGGCGAAGTTAGATTTGGTAATGTAATATCTGGTATAAAAGGATATTATATAGACATTGAATTTAGCACAGATTTAACTACAGATCCAGGTGGTTTTAAAGAGTTATATTCTATAGGATTGAATTATTCTATATCTTCACAATAAATTAAATTAAATGAAAATAAGAAAATTAATAGAGTCTGATTATGAAACTTTAGAAGAGTGGTGGAAAGCTTATGGCTGGAAAATACCACCGGCAAAAGAAACTTTACCAGATAACGCAACTGGCGGATTAATGGTAGTTAATGAAGGCAAGGAAATTGCAGCTTGCTTTATATATTTTACTAATTCTAAAACAGCATGGATTGCTTGGCCTATTTCTGATCCTAACTATAGAAAAGACGACAGAGGTAAAGCAATGGAAGTATTGTTACAAGCAGCAGAATTAACATGTATGCAACAAGGTGTTAAGTGTATGTTGGCACTTGGAAAAAGTAAGTCTGTAGTAGATAGACATAAAAAATTAAACTGGTTCGTTGACGAAGATGAAGCAGGCTTTGAAATGATTAAATTAATATAAACATTATGGGAGAAAAAGCAGGAGCAATAGCAGGTGGGGTAGCAGCAATAGGCGGTGTGGTAACTGGCGCTGTAGCTGCTAATAAGGCTAAAAAAGAAGCAGCTAGACAACAAGAAATAGCTCAACAACAACAAGACGCTTTAGCAGCGCTAGAAGCAGAAAGACCTACTATGACTAATCCATATGATAATATGCAGAACGAGTTTGAGGATTTAAACAATCCTTACGCGAATTTGACTGTAGCCACCGAAGCTTTTAAAATGCAAGCAGAACAAGCTGACCAAGCGTTAGCTAATAGCTTGGACGCAATGATGGAAACAGGTCAAGCTGCTGGGGGCGCAACGGCTTTAGCACAAGCTGCTCTTGAAAGTAAAAGAGGTATTGCTGCTAGTATAAACGCTCAAGAAGCTCAAAATAATAAAATGAGAGCGGAAGGTCAAGCTAGTGTAGAAAAAGCAAAAGCTCAAGGAGCTCAAAGATTACAAGAATTAATGGGACAAGCAGATCTTACTGTTCAAAAAGATGCTATTAGATTTAAAGAAATGCAAATGGATAGAGCTGCTACTTTAGCTGATAATGCTATGCAGAATGCTGCTGATGCCAGAGGTTCTAGAATAAAAGCAATATCAGGCATGGGTGACTCTATGATGCAGGCGGCTGGTAATTTCGCACAACTTTCAAAATAAAAAAGTAAAATATGAGTTATAGTAATCCACAGAGAATAAGAAACAAAGAATTTGATGCTTTAGATAAAACGGCTGATAGTTTCAATAAGACTTCTCAAGGTTTTTTTGATGTTGTTAAAACGCAAAAAGCATTTGACAAAAAACTACAACAAGACAATATAGATAAAGAGTCACAATTAAGAGACAAAGTAAATGAGTTTACTAAACCAGGTGCTGGTCAAGCAATGAATAGCACTGTTAAATTTTGGGACGAAAAAATTGAAGATTATGTTAATAATTTAAATTTAGCAGCCAACGGTGAGATAACGCAGAGAGAAGCTATGATAAGAAATAAACAGATAGAAAATTTAATTCCTATGTTTAAGTCTAACACTTCAAAACTATATGGAGAGGCTAGTGATTTAACTGAGTCTATTAATAACGGCACGTTATCTAGCACAGGATCTGTCGCTAGTAAGGAGGTTTTAAATAGATTAAACAACAATGGATACGTAGATATTATTGAAAAAGATGGATCTATATATTACTGGGCGCCAGAATTAGATGAAGAAGGAAAACCTATTGAAGGTAGTGGTGTAATGTTAAATGGATCTGAAATGTATGCTAATGCTGATAAGCCATTATTTAATAAAAAAGCAGATGTTAGTGGAGTAATAAGTACTGGTTGGAATAAATTTAGCGGTGAAGAAACAGGTATTAGTGATTATGTAAAAACTATAGCAGTTAAAAACGGTGACAAGCATCCTATTACAGGTGAAACTATTAGTGGTTTAGAAGATGGTTACGAGCAAGTAATAAAAGTACCTGTTACTGAAGCTAAAAATGATTTTATAGCGGAGGTTGAAGCTAGCGCTTATCTTAATCCTATGTTAGGTAATGAAAAAGAAATGCTAAGCGTTTGGCAAGATCTTATACAAGATGGTGAGCCAGACGAAAATGGAGAATATCCACCAAATACTCTAGGCTTTTATGCTAGTGGCGGAGATCCTAATTTAGAAATAAATCTAGATGAAATGGGAATAACCATGGAGCAATGGCAAAACTCTGTATATGGAGAGTATCCAGAAGATCTTGAACCAGAACAAGTAGCAGCTATAGACAAAGCACAAAAAGATGTAGCAAAAAGATGGATGTCAAATTCTATGTGGGACGAAAATTCAATATCTGCTGGAGCTAGTAAGACTGTAGGTAAACGTAAAATAGCAAATCCACCAAAATCTTCTACTACTGATGGTGGTGGTGACGGTAAGTCTTTAAAATTTACTACAGATGCTGGAAAAGAATATGACGTTACTAAAGCTAATACTATTAGAGCTGGTATTAAAATGGAAGAGAAAGTTGATGAGAAAATGAGAAAAGCTTCAGTAGGTGATAAAGCTGCACAACAAGCTGCACTAGTAGGTTTAATAACTTCTTATGGTTTTGATGAAAAAGATTTTGAAAATGAAATAGAAGCTTTAGATTTTGATACTATAACACAGAGTTTAAAAGAAGATTTATTTAAAGATATAGGACAAGGTGCTACATCATACCAAGAATATCAAGTAGGTAAAGAAGATTACAATAATTATTTAAATAAGAAAAAAGGGTCAAAAATTAAAACTAAAGGAACTGGTTTTAATCCGAACAGCTATAAATCATAAGTATGAATGAAGAATATTTAAGAGGTTTACACGGTCACCTAGGTGTTGATGATGATTACGACACTTGGGTAAACGCTGTAAAGGATAATGGTGAATATTTGCAAGGGCTTCATGGTCACTTAGGAGTCGATGACGATTATGATACGTGGAAAAATGCTGTGTTTGGTGGTGGTGTTACTACTCAAATGGGCAGTACTGAAGATGTTCAAAAAGAGTTTGATAACTTAGCAGAACAAGAAGAAGAATATAATAAAAGAAAACAAGAAAAGCAACAACAGTTTGAAGACGATAACTATACTACTATAGGTGATAATAAAATATTTACAGGTGGTATGGAGTTGAAGTCTGATCAAACAGGTTTAAACTTGCCAGGTCAAAATCTTGAAATGCGATTAGCTTCTTTAGAGGATAACAAAGCTATAGTAGAGGCTACTAAAGCGATAGCTGATATTAGAAAAGCACAATATCCAGAAATATTTAAGTATGAGTCTGAAATTAACAATGAAGAAGTAGAGTTTGATAGAGAAGACGCAGCTAAAGTTTATGAAAATCAAATAACACAGATATTTGATAATGATGAACTATCTCAAGATCAAAAAACAGAATATGTAAAGCACATGCCTTCTATGATGGGTGGTGATATAGAGATGACATATGAAGTAGATCATGATGAAAATGCTAATAGTG